>Ga0105214_100002_pt1 | contig 95936 bp, 87 predicted proteins | sample Virmet3635_2500_FD_89588 | JGI IMG/M metagenome (GOLD analysis project Ga0105214, IMG submission 89588) | Marine viral communities from the Southern Atlantic ocean transect to study dissolved organic matter and carbon cycling - metaG 3635_2500 | ecosystem: Environmental > Aquatic > Marine >...
GATCTATATCTCTCACCCCAATCTTTATACTCATTTTCTATCACAGAAAAATGAGGCGAAATCATATTTTTATCACACAAAGAAAAAACATGTTTTTTTACTTTAATCCATTTATCTTTCGATAAAACATATCTTTTCTCGCTTGCCTTTATGGACCTATTTAAAACTGTATTTGAATCAGCCTTCCCAACAAAAAAATCCAAGTCGCTGTAAAAATTTTCTCTTATAGGGTCCTCAGAAGCCCTTATAGCTTTCAATAATTCAATATTCTGAAGCTCTCTAACAGAAGAAGATATTTTATCCGCAGGAGAAACAACAAAATTATCTATGATTTCTGGCGCCAGCTTCTTTATCTGCTCATATATCATCGCCCCATCGATAACCGAAAGTTTTCCATCTAGATTTTTGATGGCTTCAAACTGCTCTCTAATTACTCTTGTATTAACCAAAAATGGAGTAGCAAAATAAACTTTATTAGGGATATACTCTCTTCCATCTTTATACTTAATGGGATTCGATAGACACTGATTTAGCTGCAGCATATACTTCTGCACCTTTTCGGCCGAAAGCTTACCTTTTTTTCTACTTTTTTTGACTGGACAACCGTCACAGAATAAGACCCAAACTCTTCATCCTTGAATGCTATTAGATCTTTACCCTCTTCAACTACGCCCCCATTAAATTGAACATCGAAATAACCCATTTTCTTAAACAGAGGAACAAGAACAGATTTAGTAAAATCATCCTCATGAAGCTTCTGGACTTCACCCAAAAAAACATCTTGCTCAGACATAAAATTCCTATTTATATATAAATTATCTAAGTAAACCGGTGTCGAGTCATGGCCGTACATCAATGCACGCGGGAAAATTTGGGTCAGGTCTTGCCCCGTGCATCAACCTGAATCTTTGCCGCACCCCGGCACTGCGGGAACCCGCTACACCCCCAAAATGCCTCCCCCGCCCGTTTCCCCGACTTTGCCGTTCGCAACACCATCTCGCTGCCACACCGGTGACAGGCCGGCGCTTCAGGTTGCTTTGATTCTGTCGGCACTGGCGCTGCCACTACCGCCCCCGCCGCTTGCGGCTGAGCGGGTTTTTCATTGCGTTGGGTTTGGCTCGTCTCCGCCAACTCTCTGACGGACTGATCGTCAGCAATCTTGGTTTCAGGGGACTCTTGCTGCAGGGCTGGAAAAAGAATCGCGTCAATGTCACAGCGAAGATCAGCGACCACATAGCCTCTGGCGGCCCGAATCCGCAGCAGTGGCAGGCCTGCTGATTGGCAGGCGGCATCCAGAAAAGAATCTCGCGCCTGGCGTTTGGCAGAATCATGGCTGGCATCATCCAGCTCGATTGCCAACTTCACCGCGCAGGATTGCGGATCGCAGAGAATGAAATCCAGATGTTTGGCGGAAATTTTGTTGAAGGCACGCTGCCAGTTTGAGCGGGTGAGCCCCTGTTGCGGGGTTATCACATCCGCCACCCGGACTTTGGAAAAGATCAGCGCCTTGCCGGCCACCGCCTGCGAGAGGACACCATAGAAAGAGCGTTCGGCTTTACTGAGCAGGTAGGGCTTGCGGCGGTAGGTGAACGAGGTTGAACCGGTGGGCGACTTCAGCAGCGCCAGAATTGCCAGCGAAACCAGGATAACGACGAGGAAGAAAGATGTACTCATGGCCAGCTGCCCCCTGCTCTTTCAGGGGCCGGACAATGCTGGATGGATAGTACATGCAAACAGACTGGCATCCCTTCCCCCTGATCCCGACTCACGGCCTCACCGTCCTGGCGGGCCTGTTGTTATTGGTAGCGCTTTATTGTGAACCAGCTCGAATTTACACAACTCTGACGGGGAAATAAACGAATCTGCTTCGGGTGGAGTCTCAAGGCGCCTTTCCGGGTGACCAGCGGCCCGCGTCTTGCTGAGACTGTCAGGGTATGGGCCGCTGAAGCGAAAACGCACCGCGCAATTCCCCGGGCTGATACCCTGTTGCCTGATCGTTCGGGTAACGTTGCTGCAACGCCTCACTCACCGGCTCAGACACCGAACTGCCATGGCAAGCCAGGCATGGTGCCTCGATCATGATGGCTTTCATGTATCGCTGCACGGACTGCCCATCGCGGGATACCACCTCCTGCACCTCCAGTTGCGCTGGCGAAGCACCGTTATCCAGCTGGCGCTGAAAGTGCTCGAGCTGCTGCCGTTCCCAGTCATCCGGCACATTCAGGGGGTTGCGGACCTTCTCGCTAGTGCGCCTTAAGTTCCATTCAGTGCCTTCGCTGATATGCTCGGTGATCGGCATCGCCGAGACATGGCATACCTCGATTGCCGCCAGCGGCCCGCCTTCTTTCATCGCCGTCACCAATGCCTGCTTGAGCGCCCCGCCAAGCGCCATGGAGACCTGTCGGGCTTCCAGCAAGTCCTCATTGGACTCTGCGTGCGCCGTGGCCACCAGAACCCCTAACGCCAGCCAGCCGGCTTTGATTCTTCCCATCAATTCCCCCTCCTGTCCGGAATGGGCGCAGCCCCGCCACCCCATCTCGCCATTCATTAACGACAGCATATATTCATTAATAGAATAAGCATATATCTAAAATATTGTTCTGCCTGCCGTCACTGCAAGCCTGGCAATCCCGCGCTCGCGGGATGGGCGACTCACCACACTTCCGTCATAACACTCGGGGCCTCCCCTAATTACCGCCGGCACCAGCCCAGTATGCTGAGACAGCTTTGTGCCAACGTTCCAGGGCAGGTATTTCAGGAGCCCTCCAAAGGGGCCAACAGAGTTGGCACGGTTCCCGCAGTAGTCAGGGGTACAGGCCGGCGACAGTCGGCAGGATGGTTTTAGAGCCTGACAACGAGGTAAGCCCATGGATTCTGCCTCCATTAACGACCTGATGTGTACCCGTTTTGCGACGATCCACCCGGAGATGCCGGTGGTGGAGGCGTCCAGCAAGCTGATCAAACTGGATATGCTTGGCAGCCCGGTCACCGACAAGGCCGGCACCCTGGTGGGCTGGATCAGCGAGCGTGAATGCCTGCAGGCCGCGCTACAGGTGGTCTACCACAACCAGCGCGTGGCCACGGTGAGAGACCTGATGCAGACCGAAGTGCTGACCGTATCGCTGGACGATGAGGTGCTGGGGCTGGCCCAGCAGATGCTGGCCGCCAAGCCCAAGATCTACCCGGTGGTGGATAGCGCCAACAAGGTGGTCGGCGTGATCAGTCGCCGGCATATTCTGACTATGCTGGATCAGAAGCTGGCGGAGTTGAGCAGGAAAGCCGGATAATCTGGCTTTTGTGGTCTGTTTTGGGGCGCATCAACTGCCTTGATTTGCACTATTGGTGTGCAATTTCTCGTGGGTCGTTTCGCCGGCTAAGGGGTTTTCCGGTTGTTCACCGCCCTATTCGCCATACAAGCATGGCTCCTACAGAAGACAGGGGGATGCCTTGGCTGGGCATTCGATGGCATGTCTGCTCAGTGGCTCTATTCAGACCGGTCGCTGGGAGCGCAACCTTTCAGGAAGACGCACGCTCCAAATACTGTTTGAGTATCGACGCGTAAAATCGCCTGAAACCCATCCGGTGCCGATGATTCAGAAAAAAAGATGGCCGGATATCCCAAGCCCTCGAAAGCCGGGAGTCCGGGTCATTGGCAGAAGGCAAATACACATAGCCGGCTTCGTTATAGACCGTCAGCTCACCCAGCCACCAAGCCTTACCGTCAAAAATAAAATCCACCCTCATTTGGTCGAACTCAGCACCCAGCACTTTGGCAATTTGGATCGCATCATGGATTGAGTTGGGTAACGCCATATCCTCTTTCGCGGGAGCGATACTGGCGGGTTCCGGACTGATGGAAAGCTCACCGTCAGCGCTGATATCCCACGCATTGGCCCACTTATCGCCAAAGCGGTCGCCGATATGATGCAACCGGACAACATCACGACCATGGGTGAAGACCTTGACCTCCTCAAGCTCCCCCGTCTCAGGCCTAATTTCATCTTCGATGAAGGCTTTTCGCTCAACATGGGCATAAGCCCACTCACGATGCTCTTTGCCGTGGTCGTATGTCAGCCAGTCATGAATGGTGGCATCGATCTTTTTCTCTGGGAATTGGTTTTCACTGAGAAACAGGTTGGTTTCGCTGCCGTGATTGGCTTTCAGGAGTACCGCCTTGCCCAATAACTCAGGCGGAATGGACGCAGCCGAGGTCCCGATCCAGCGGACCGGGGCAATATTCAGCGCTGGCACCCTGGCCGCAACCCAGTCCTTACACGCCAACTTGTCGGAAAGAATAACAAAACGTGGATCATGGTCGAACAGTTTCCTCCAGAGAAATTTGTCATTGACCGTTCGCGGACAAAACATATTCGGGTAGGCGCCCGTTCGACGAATAAAGTACAGGACCATTTTGGGATGCCGGACCCACAAGAAAACTTCCAGTAACCGTTTGATCAAACGTAGTTTCAATGGCATGGGTACCTGTCTCACTTCCCTATGAAAAGCCCGAAACCGGGCGCGATGTTCCCTTGTACATTTTTATTTATAGCGTAACGCTTCACAACTCCGCTCAAACGCATGCTCACTTCAAGCGCAAAGGAAACGCTGCCTTGGCGCTTTGAGACAAGGCGGGTCGGGTGGAAATCGTCATGTTCTTTATGTGGGCGGACGTTGAAACGCGATTTCTTCGCTGCAATACATGAACGGTTTTTCTGGTTTGGGTATTCGCCATGCCAGCATAGCTCCAACGGAAAGGGCGGTCGCCGGCGAGCTAAAGCTTTTTTACCCGCCGGTTCTTGCCCTTGATCTTGCCACTCATTAATCGCTGCAGAGCCAGGTCGGCGCTATCGCGCTCTATGGCCACATAAGCCTGGTAGTCGGTGACGGTGATCTTGCCCACCTGGTTGCCGGGGATGCCCGCGTCACCGGTGAGAGCGCCGAGAATATCGCCGGGCCGCAGCTTGTCCTTGCGGCCGGCGCCGATGCACAGGGTTACCGTGGGCGGCAGCATGGGCTCGCCGGCGCGGGGTTTCAGGCTGGACACCGGGTGCCAGTTGAGTGTTTCGCCCTGCAGTTCCTCAATGGCCATGGCCCGGCGGCTTTCACGGGGCGCCACCAGGTTGATGGCCAGGCCCTTCTCCCCCGCTCGGCCGGTGCGGCCAACCCGGTGAATGTGGGTCTGCGGGTCGTGGGACAGTTCCGCGTTGATGACCATGTCCAGGCTGTCGATATCCAGCCCTCTTGCGGCCACGTCCGTGGCGACCAGTACAGACAGACTTCGGTTGGCGAACAGGGTGAGCACTTCATCCCGCTCGCGCTGCTCCAGGTCGCTGTTCAGGGCCCGGGCGGCCAGGCCCTGCCGGCAGAGCTGGCTGACCACATCCTGGCACTGCTGCTTGGTGACACAGAACACCACACAACTGGTGGGCCGGAAGCAGGCAATGGCGTCGGCCACGGCTTCGTAGCGTTGCCCGGGCTCCACTTCGTAGAACCGCTGCTCGATGCGGGTGTTGTCGTGCAGCGCCGCCACTTCCACATGTTCCGGATCACGCATGAAGGTTTCTGCCAGCTGCTTGATGCCCGCCGGGTAAGTGGCGGAGAACAGCAGGGTCTGGCGACGGGCCGGAGTCTGGCGAATCACTTCCGCAATATCATCGAAGAAGCCCATGTCGAGCATGCGGTCCGCTTCGTCCAGCACCAGGGTGTTGAGCCCGTCGAGGCTGAGCGTGCCTTTGCTCAGGTGCTTGAGGATGCGCCCGGGTGTGCCCACCACCACCTGGGCACCATGCTCCAGGGAGCCGATTTGCGGGCCGATGGGCTGGCCGCCGCAGAGGGTCAGCACCTTGATGTTGCCGGCACCCCGGGCCAGACGACGAATCTCGGCAGCCACCTGGTCAGCCAGCTCCCGCGTGGGGCAAAGCACCAAGGCCTGGCAGCCGTAGTAGCGCAGGTTCAGCGGGTGCAGCAGAGCGATGCCGAAGGCAGCCGTTTTGCCGCTGCCGGTGCTGGCCTGGGCAATCACATCCCGGCCTTTCAGCAGGGGCGGCAGGCTGGCCGCCTGTACCGGTGTCATGGCCGTATAGCCCAGTGTGTCCAGGTTGGCGAGCATGTCGCTGCTCAGTGGCAGGGAGGAAAACAGGGAATCAGTCACGTCAGGGCCCGGGTGGCAGAAAATCAGGGGTGCAGTGTACCAACTGTTGGGCGGGGGGCGATGGATTTTGCAGCCCCCCCCCTAGCGGTGGTAGGTCTCATCGATTCGCCTTGCGAGCAAGGCTCCAACGGGTTGTGCTCGGAGCCGAGGTTATCGCCGTATCAAAAAAACAGGGTGGACAAGCCGGGCGTTGTCATTTTAGTCTTGTAAACACTTGTGCACGCACAGGTGTGCACATTCATGCTGCCCCGATTGTATGCCTTGACGGGCATTCGGTTGGGATTGCGTAAAGCAGGTTGGTCAGTTCGCCCTGCACAGGCGGATACTGACATTGACCCTGATACGCGCTACCACAACAGAACAGACAAAACGGACGATGGCGGGCCGCCCTTGCTGCCCGTCGCCAGCCTGGTCCGCCAGGCGAGCAACACCTCATAAAATGAAAACGAACGAGGAACCGTTATGCGTCAACCCGCCCAGCCCGAGCCAGGTGCGTCACCCTCTATCTGGTCTCGTCTGAGTACCATCACCGATTACTTTGCCTGGCCCCTGCGCACCTCCCATTATCTGGAGCTGGTGAATCCGCTGTGGACCACCCACAAGCTGCAGGCCAGGGTGGTCAAGGTATGGGATGAAACCAAGGATGCCCGCACCCTGACCCTGCGCCCCGGCCTGAACTGGCGGGGCCACCGTGCCGGTCAGCATGTGCGGGTAGGGATTCCCGCCAACGGCAAGCATTACACCCGCACCTACACCATTTCCTCCCCGCCGGAGCGGGAGGACGACTGCTTCACCATCACCGTGAAGGCCATCGACAAGGGCACCATTTCCCACCACATCGTGCGCAATATCAAAGTGGGCGATTACCTGCCCATCGGCTTGCCCCAGGGGGACTTTTACCTGCCTGACGCCCAGCCGATCCAGCCGCTGTTTATCACCGCCGGCAGCGGTATCACGCCAGCTTTCAGCATGGTCAACAGCCTGATTGCCCAGGGGCGCCTGCCGGATACCCACCATATCCACTATGCGCCCCATGAATTTGATGTGGTGCTGGGCAAGGAACTGAAGGCGATGGATCGCTACAACGATCGCTATCACCTGCACCTGATTTATAGCCGCGAGGGCGACGACCCGAGCCGCAACCGGTTTTCCGCCGCCCAACTGGATGCACTCTGCCCGGACTGGAAAGAACGGGATGTGTACGCCTGCGGCCCCCCTTCCCTGCTGGAAGCCATCGAGCAATGCATGGAAGACGCGGGTTGTATCCGTCGGTTGCATGTGGAGCGGTTCCGCGCCCCCTTTACCGAGGTGCCCGCCGATGCGGTGGGTGGCCGGGTGCGCTTCGCCCAGAGCGATGTGGAAACTGACGGCGACAGCGACACACCGCTGCTGAAAGTGGCCGAGGAAGCCGGCATGAACCCGCCCCACGGCTGCCGCATGGGCATCTGCCATACCTGCAACACCACCCTGGTGTCCGGCTGTGTGCGTGACCTGCGTACCGGCGAGGTACTGAACGAGGCAGGCAGCATCGTACAGACCTGCATCTGCGCCGCCGCCGGCGATTGCGAACTGGATTTGTGAGGGAACAATAATGAAAACCCATCAATACCCGGTCGACCTGACCGACGAGCAGATCGAAGAATTCGGAAACGAGCTGGAAGCCATTCGCAACGAGGTGTTTGATTCCCGCGGCGACCGGGACCGCGCCTATATCCTCAAGGTTATCAAGACCCAGCGCACCATGGCGGTCAGCGCCCGCTTCATCATTTACCTGTCACTGTTTTTCATCCCCGCCTGGGGCCATGCGCTGGCCGCCTGGCCGGTGATGCTCACTATCCTGGGGCTGGGCGTGTTCATGCTCGGTATCGCCAAGATTCTGGAAAACATGGAAATTGCCCACAACGTGCTTCACGCCCAGTGGGACTGGATGAAGGACCCGGAGATTCAATCCAACACCTGGGAGTGGGACACCATGAGCCCCTCGGACCGCTGGATGCATTCCCACAATGTGGTGCATCACACCTGGACCAATGTGCTGGAGAAGGATCTGGATGTGGGCTACGGCATCATGCGGGTGACGCCCATGCAGAAGTGGAAACCGGCGTTTCTGTTGCAGCCGATCTATTTCATTCTGCTGATGCTGTTGTTCGAAGAAGGCGTGGCCGTCCATGAGCAAGCCATCGATGACCACCTGAAAGGCAAGAACAAGCTCAAGGATTTCACGCCGTTGTTAAAACGGATTGGCTACAAGGTATGGCGGCAGGTGGCCAAGGATTACATCGCCTGGCCGCTGGCGGCGGCGCTGGTGGCGATCCCGATTTCCTTCTACGTGCCCTTCTCGCCGCTGCTGGTGTTCGGGATAGTGGCTGGCGCCAATGCGGTGGCTAACCTGATCCGCAATATCTGGGCCTTCACCATTATCTTCTGCGGGCACTTCCCGGCCGGGGCGCACAACTTCACCCTGGAACAGGTGGAAGGCGAAACCCGTGGGCGCTGGTATCTGCGCCAGATGCTGGGTTCCTGCAACATCGAGGGTGGCAAGCTGTTCCATATCCTGTCCGGTAACCTGTCACACCAGATCGAACACCACCTGTTCCCGGACATGTGCAGCAACCGCTATCAGGAAGTGGCGCCACGGGTTCGCGCGCTGGCGGATCGCTATGGCATTCCCTACAACAGCGCCTCCCTGTTCCGCCAGTTCGGCACCACCTGGCTGAACAACCTGCGTCTGGCCTTCCCCGGTGGCGGTGAGCCCTACGAGCCGCGCCGCGAGCAGGCCAGTCAGTCCTGATGTCGACCGCAGGGTGGATTGACGCCTTCCGGCTAATCCGCCCTGCGTTTTGGTGATGAGGCAGGACCAAGGTTGGGGAGATCTGGAAAGGCTTTCCCGGCTTTTCCCCTTCGCTATGCAAGCAAAGCTCCAACGGTCAAGGCGAGTCGTTGGAGCCTTGCTCGCAAGGCGAAGGTTCTTTCAGTAAGCCACCCCGTTATCGACGCCGTACCAGCCCGTCTTCCAGGACCTGCTCGAAGTGGTCTGTCAGGGTGTCAGCGGCCGGTCGGTAGCTAACGCCCAGCGCCTTGCTCCGGCTGTTGTCGAAGCGCAGGGGGTAGCCCACGTTACGGCTGATGAACTTGCGGGTGACCGGGCCCATGAACGGGCCGACGGCCCATACCACCGGCTTGGGCACCTTCATCATCGGGAAGGGATACTGCTTGCCGAATTGTTTGCGCAGCATGCCGGCGATGTCGAGCATGGACACGGACTGGCTGACCAGAATATAGCGCCCTTCCGCTTCCGGTTTGAACGCCCCCAGCAAATGCGCCTGGGCCACTTCGCGCACGTCTACCATGCCGTATTCCAAAGCCGGCACACCGGTTTTCAGTTTGCCGCGCCCCATATCCAGCAGGGTGCCAATGCTGGCCGAGTTACTGGCGTTGGTCAGGGACGGGCCGTAGACCATGCCCGGGTTGATGGTTACCAGGTCCCACTGAGACTGACCGTCGTGGATTTTCCAGGCCTCCCGTTCGGCGGCTACCTTGGAATACTGGTACGGGTTATGGTCAACGCTGCTGGTGGTGTTCCAGTCGGCTTCGGTGAAGGCGCTTTTGCCTTTCATGTCCGTGGCATCCCCGTACACGGAGGCCACGCTGCTGGTCAGCACCACTCGCTTGAGGGTTTCGCAGCGGTTGGCGGCGTTGAGCACATTGCGGGTCCCTTCCACCGCCGGGCGAACCAGGGCCTCGTAGGCATCGGTGAAGCCATCCAGCACGAACGGCGAGGCGGTATGCATGAGGATGTCGCAGCCCTGCATGGGTGCATCGAAGCTCTGCGCGTCCAGCAGGTCGGCCTTGAACAGTTTCAAGGTACCGGGCGCCGCATCGGCAATGCGCTTGAGGTGATCCACGCTTTTCGCCTTGTTGGGATCACGCACGGTGGCGTGGACCGTATGGCCTGCCTCCAGCAGGTATTTCACAATCCAGCCGGCAATATAGCCGGAAGCGCCGGTGACCATCACGGTATGGGTGTTACTGGGCATGCTTGGCTCCCGCCGATAAAAGGAAGCGCCTACGCTAGCACGATGTGGCAACCGGACAACTAGGGCTGTTCGTGCCATTTCGCCGCGCGGCCCCTCCCGGCATCCTTATTCGGGGTCGGGGCCCTTCTGACGATATTCGCTGGGGGAGAGGCCGGTCATCTGTCTGAACCAGCGCGTGAAAGAGTGTGCCTCATCAAACCCCGCATCCCGGGCTATTGCCTGCACAGACTGAGCGCCTTGTCGCAACAAATCGCAGGACCGCTCCAGCCGTAACCGGGAAAGCAGATCGCCATAGCTGGTCCCCTCTTGACGCAATTTCCGGTGCAGGGTTCGGCTGGTGATATTCAGCATGGCAGCCACGTTTTCACGTGACACATTGCCGTCTTGAAGAAGTTTCTGAATATGCAGGCGAACCTCATCGGTAAATGAAGCGGGCTTGGCCCTCTCTTCAAGCAGCTTTTGCGCATGATCAGCCAGCACCGTATTGAGCATGGGGTCCGCCGTGTTGACTGATAGATCGACGGCCGTCGCAGGAAACAGGACCCGATAATTCCGGGCATTGAAAATCACCGGGCAATTAAAGGCGTTGCGATAGACATCCAGGGTCGCCCTGTCCTTGGGCGCAGGGTGGGCCATATGCACTTCATGCACCAGATGCCCGGCTTGCGTTCCCGTGTTAATCAACTGCGTATAGGTAAACAGGATAAAGCTGCCGACATGGGTACGAACAAATGGGTCCTGGATATGACAATGCCATATCAGCTGGGCCTCACCGGGTGAATATTCCAGGCAGGTCTTGCCTATATTGCTGATCAGCGGCTCCAACTGCATGATTTTTTCCAGACAAGCGCCAACGGTACTGGACGTTTGTGCCAGAAAGGCAACCAGACCAAACAATTGCTGTTGCGATACCACTCCCAGTGTCAAACCGGGCAAGGGGTCTGACATCTGTCGTAACCCCACAGACAACATAAACTCCACATCCTCAGCAGGCATGTAAGCCGGATCTCCCTTTATCGGCTGAATACGAAAATCGTATTCCTTCAGGAGTCCATCAACGTCCACGCCATATTGCCGCCCAAGATCAAGCACCTTTTTTACAATTTCAATGGAAACCTTAAAACCCGCCGATACTGCCATGATGCTTTGAAGCTCGCTTATTTTTTAAGTGTTATGGGTATTGGGAGCGCAATTTTTAAAAAAAATCCCCAGTCTGACAATCGCTGTCTTAATAAGATTATAACAACGTCCCTTTCCGCTATGTCTCCACTTCGGCAATGCCACCATCATAAGCCTTTCACAAGATTGGCCATAAAAAACCGGCAATATAAACAGAATTGCATTAGGTGAAACATGAACAGCATATTTAAAATGGTTATTCTTACTGGCTTGCTGGTGGGACTGGGCTCCCCGGCTCTGGCGGGTTGGCTGAGCGGGTTTTCGGTGAATTCCAGCTATGCCCAAACCCGATACCCCATCGTACTGGCCCATGGTATGTCCGGTTTCGATAGCATTGGGCCGCTGGACTACTGGAACGGTATTACCAGTGACCTGACTGAACGGGGCGCGGAAGTCTACCTGACACAGGTTTCGTCCTTTGCCTCCTCCGAAGTCCGTGGCGAACAGTTGCTGCAGCAGGTAGAGGAGATTCTGGCTATCTCCGGTGCAGACAAAGTGAATCTGATCGGCCACAGTCACGGTAATCAGTCGATCCGTTATGTGGCAGCCGCCATGCCGGACCGTATCGCTTCTGCCACCTCGGTCGGTGGGGCCACAATGGGGTCCCCGGTATTTGACCTGCTTGTTTCCACGCTGGAAGGGACCGGCCCCTTAATCAACAATGGGGCCGGCGAGATCGTGAATGCTGTTGGCACCATTATTGGCCTGGCCGCCGGCGAATCACTCCCGCAGGATTCGCTGGCCGGGTTTCAATCTATTTCCACCGAGGGTGCCGCAGACTTCAATACCCGCTACCCGGCCGGGGTGCCCACCGCCTTCTGCGGCGAGGGCAGCTATAGTGTAGACGGGGTACGCTATTACTCCTGGAGCGGCACGCGACTGCTCACCAATCCCCTGGATCCACTGGATCTGCCATTAAAAATTGCCTCTTCCGCCTTTATCGGCACCAACGATCCACAAAGTGACGGTCTGGTGGGCCGCTGCAGCAGTCACCTGGGCAAGGTCATTCGCGATAATTACCGGATGAACCATCTGGACGAGGTCAATCAGCTGTTCGGCCTGACCGACCTGTTTGAGACCGATCCCGTGGTGGTATTTCGTCACCATGCCAACCGGCTGAAAAACGCAGGTCTGTAAGTCATGGAACGCTCAGAGAAACTGTCCGTGGTTACGGTGCATGTTACTTTTGTCTTGTTCACCCTGGTGATTATTTTTTCCGGGGCAGGCAGACAATCAGAATCGCCAATGCATCGGCAGGCCGAAGTGACGCCTCCCACCCACTTGCCACTGACGGCGCCCTTGCTTACCCCCGCCGCCAGCCGCTCGGTCACTGTCCGCAATGGCCTGGAAGCGCTTCCCGCCTCACTGGAAGGAACGACGGTTCCTGATGGGCTGGCGGTGACGCCCGACGGCAGCCTGGCGGTGACACCGCAACTTCGAGACGTCTTGGACTATTTCCTCTCCACCCTGGGCGAAGAGAGCCTGGATACCATTGAGCGACGATTGCGAGCGTATTTTGCCAGTCAACTACCCGGCACCGCCGCACGGCAGGCCGGCCAGATTCTGGAAGGCTATATGGCGTGGAAAAGGAACCTGGCCTCGCGCTCCGAGGCAGGTGGCGTCAGCACCGACACGCTGGACCTGGGTGCCCTCCGGGAACAACAACAGTGGGTACGAGACAGTTGTCATCTCTATCTGGATCGCCAGGTATGCACAGCTTTCTTTGCCCGTCAGCAAGTCAGTGAGGACTATGCCCTGGCCCGACTTACCGTGGTCAGCGACGATAGCCTGACAAGCCAGCAGAAGGCAGAACAGCTTGAGGCGCTCACCGCATCACTCCCGCATGACATGCAGAACAACATAGCCCAGATAAGCCGTTACCAGGAACTGCTGCGCAGGAGCGCGCAGCTTCGCCAAGACGGTGGCGACGAGGCAACCCTCAGACAGATTCGCGAGCAATGGGTGGGCGCAGACGCAGCCGCTCGCCTGGAGCAACTGGATAGCCGGCGAGAAGACTTCGATCGACGGATGTCGCAGTGGCTAAGGGAGCGCGAATCGCTGCTGGGTAATACCAACCTGTCGCGTTCTGATCGGCAGCAGCAGGTAGAGCAACTGCGGGAAGCGCATTTCTCTTCCCGGGAGGAGGTCCGGGTAAAAGCCCGGGAGCGCATCGCCGACCGGTCATAACAGGCTCCCGGCAGGGCCCGCAACGCTTGGCGCTCGGCCAATACCGGCAGCAGACTCACTTGCATGCTGCCGGCGGATTGTCAGGCGTTGCCGCGTGACCGATCAAGCCACATCCAGGCGGCGAGTCCCACTCCCCAGGCACCGTTAACAATCAGGCCGCCAACCACCTTGGCGGCGTTCACGTCCAACCCTTTCAGGGGAAACACCAGCAGCATGGCAACCAGCGTCGGGCCGATGGCGCCGATGATAAGCGCGCCGAGCCAGTGCCGGATGCCCTGCCAGCGACGGATCAACCACCAGACTGGCACACCCCAGACACCGCCCCAGAATGCCAGCGACAATACCTGGGGAATACCGAAGGGCGGCACCGGTGTCATGTTCCAGGGCGCCGCCGGGACCAGACCGCCCAGCCAGAACAGCGCCAGCACCCCTTGGTGAAACAGCAGAGTGGCGATAAAGCCCCCGGTGAAAGCCTGCAACCATTGTTGTGGCGAGTTGGACATGGTCACTCCGACGTTGAGACCTGTTGGTAAAAGATTCCCTGGCAACTCTACACCATCACCCTACCCCGCGCGTGAACAGGCATGGCCTTACCGGGACAAGATTCGATCACCCTTCGTCCGGGATTTCCGGGGTCACCAGTTGCGCCAGCATTTCCAGAGATTCCTGCCAGCCCTGATAGCAGAACTCCACCGGTATCACCTCGGGCACGCCCTCCTGAGTGATGGTCAGCTCGGTCCCGCACAGCACCTCTTTCAGCGAAATGGTGACCTGCATTTCACCGGGCAAGTTGGGGTCGTCGAACTGGTCGGTGTGGCGTATCCGTTCGTTGGGCTTGAGTTCCAGGTAGCGGACGCTGAAGCAGTGGCTTTTGCCGGTGGAGAAGTTGGTGAACGACATGCGATAGCCGCCCCCTTCACGAGCGTCCATTTCATGGACCTTGCCGGTAAAGCCATGGGGCGGCAGCCATTTGACCATGGCATCGGCATCCAGAAAGGCGCGGTAGACGCGATCCGGGGTGGCGCGCAGGACGCGGTGCAAGCGGACGGTATTAGCGGACATGATGGCTCTCCTTGTTGGGTGTGATGCCTCCGTTCTTGGAGGGGGCATCCTCTTATCGGATGTGGCGGCCATCATTCGACAGGAAGATGCCGGTTCATCGTTTGCCGGGAATGCCGTCCGGTAAGCGCCAGAAACATCAGCTAAATTGATTTTATTCCACAAAAAAAGCCCATTTTTAATCAGTAATCCTGATTATATAGTGACTCCATCGACAGACAGGCAATGGAGCCTGTTACAGGAGGACGTCATGATCGAGCTGCGCGCACGCAATGAACTGGGCCATGCCCGACACGGCTGGCTGGATACCCGGCACCACTTTTCCTTCGCCAATTATCACGATCCCAAACGGGTCCACTGGGGTGACCTGCGGGTATGGAACGATGACACCATCGCACCACACACGGGATTCCCGGCGCACTCTCACCGGGAGATGGAGATCATCACCTATGTGCGCCAGGGTGCCATTACCCACCAGGACAGCCTGGGTAACAGTGGGCGCACGGAAGCCGGCGATGTGCAGGTGATGTCCGCCGGTACCGGGATTACTCATAGCGAGCAAAACCTGGAGGATACGGAGACCCGGATCTTTCAGATCTGGATCATTCCGAATGCCACCGGTTTGCCACCTACCTGGGGCAGCAAGCCCTTCCCGAAGGCATCCCGCGAGGGACACTTCGAGATACTCGCCAGTGGCTACCCGGATGACGGCGATGCCCTGCCGATTCAGGCGGATGCCCGTGTCGTGGCCGCCAACCTGAGCGAGGGCCAGACGGTGACCTACCCGGTGGAGGCGGGTCGCAAGGTCTATCTGGTGCCCGCCAAGGGGCGGGTCAGGGTGAATGAGGTGTTGGCCGATACCGGCGATGGTCTGGCCATCAGTGACGAAACACATCTGACCGTGGTGGCAGAAGCGGACAGCGAGATCGTGCTGGTGGAAACTGTCTAGCCAGGAGGCAATACAGCCTACCTTCCAACACACTACCTCCACAAAAAAGGCCCGGAGCGTTTCCGGGCCTTTCACTTTTCCTGTAGGAACTTGCCTGCAGGCGCCTACAGCCATTTCATGCCGGCACTATTGGCCGGTTTTTTTCTGCAAAGCGATTTCCAGCGCGGCAATCTTTTCATGCATGGCACGCATCAGGTCGAGCATTTCCTGACGCTCGTCATGGGCGATCTGGTTGTTGGCATCCCGTTCGGCGCGCTGTTCGCTTTCGTGCACTTCCTGGGTGGCGCTGACGATGATGGCAATAAACAGGTTCAGCACCATAAAGCTGGAGATCAGGATAAAGGGCACGAAGAAGATCCAGGCAAAGGGATAGACCTCCATCACCGGACGGGCAATGCCCATGGACCAGCTTTCCAGAGTCATGATCTGGAACAGGCTGTAGATGCTGGCGCCGAGCGTGCCGAACCACTGCGGGAACGCCTCACCGAACAGCTCGGTACCCATCACCGCAAAGATGTAGAACATCATCAACAATAATGCCGCCGTCCAGCCGATCCCCGGCAGGGCCTGCATCAATGACTCCACCAGCATGCGCAACCGCCTCACCGATGACAGCAGGCGCAATACCCGCAAAATCCGCAGGCTGCGCAGAATCGCCAGGGGCCCGGACGTTGGAGCCAGAGAAATGGCAACGATCAGAAAATCGAACACATTCCAGCCGGAGCGGAAGAAGCGTGGCCCGAAGGCAACCAGCTTGAGCACGATTTCCAACACGAACGCGGCCAGCACCACCTGGTTAAGCAGGTTTAGCCACTGCCCTGCCCGCTCCTGGGCTACCGCGGAGGTTTCCACGCCCAGAATAATCGCATTGAGAAGGATCAAAGCTGTAATGGTGTGTCCGAAAAGCGGGGTATTCAGCAGAGCAGCCAGGCGTTGCCGCCAGCCGGGGGATACGGACGTTGAAGTGGCCTGCATGGAGAGTCACCAAATAATCCAGGAGGCGCGAGTATACCTGATACGGGAGGGGGGATTGATAGGGGCCGCAGGCGCTTTGCGAGCAAAGCGCCAACGGCAAAGCGGGTGGTCAGTCTTCCAGGGTCACCACCGGCTCCCAGACACCGTCGATGACTTTGGAGAGAATCATGTCGTTGCCGGCACGATGATTGGTGGCGCTCATCTTGATATCCACCCCGGTGACCGGATCATTGAAATCCAGAGACTCCATGGCCGCCAGGAAGGAATCGGTGGTCAGATCCGGGCCCGCCTTGCGCAGTGCCTCGATGGTCACCATGGCACCCACGCGCCCGAGCACGGCACCGCCGCTGGGCACAGAGCCGTATTGCGCCTGGTACTCTTCCGCCCATTGTTTAGCTTCCGGTACATCCTTCATGCGGCTGACGATATCCTGCCAGGGAGACACACCGTAAAGCCCTTCGGTGACACCCCCGGGTGCTGCGGCAACGGCGGAATGGAAGCCGGCCTGGGAGACCACAAACTTCACGTCATCCCAGCCCATTTCCTTGGCGGTGGCCACCACGGAAATGATCGGCCGCACCGGCAGGGCCACGGCGACCAGCTGGCAACCGGCATCCTTCAGGCGCGCCAGGGTGCCGGTGAAATCACTCTCGTCCGGTCGGTGGGAGGTGCTTTCCGCCAGGGTCAGGGAATCCTTGCCCGCCGCGGCGTCGTTAATCGCCTGGTTCACCTCCTCGCCGAAATCCGAGGGAATGTACATCACACAGATTTTCTCGATGCCGTACTCGTCCGTCATCCAGTTGACGCCTTTCAGTACCCCTTCATAGTAACTGGGGCCAAAGACGAAACGGTGGGAGAAGTCCCCCTCCTCTTCCATCTGTCGTGAAAGCGCCAGAGGAAGAATGCTGGGCACATTATTGCGATCCATCACCGGGAACGCGGCCAGGTTATGGGGCGTGCCAAGACTCATCACCATGGCAAATACTTCATCGCGGCTGATCAGTTTGTTGGTGGCCTGGGTGGCCTTGGGTACCTGGTAGGCATGATCCTCGACGATATAGCGGATCTCACGGCCATGAATCCCGCCCTCGGCATTCACGTCGGCAAACATGTCGTTGGCCACCTGCACCGCCGGGGAGGAAAACGCGGCAAACACCCCGGACAGATCGTGCATGCCGCCCAGTTTGATTTCGGTATCACTGACACCACGCACCGACTCGGCGGCGGCGCTCTCTTCTTCCTTGTTATCACTGCACCCGATTAGGGTGGCTGCGGCGAGAGCCGCCAGACAAAGCTTCTTCATGATGCATTCTCCTCTCGAATTCATACCTGAAGCCGTGACTTCAGGTAATTGCAATCAGTACATGGAATCAATCAGGTGCTTATGTTTTTTCTCCACGAAGGAACGCTTCAGCTTCATGGTGGCAGTCAGCTCCTCATCTTCGGCGGTGAGCAGCACGTCGATCAGGCGGAAATACTTGATCTGTTCCACCTGGGCGAACTGTTTATTCACATCCGTAATGATGCTGTCGATCAGGTCGATCACCTCCTTGGCACGACACAGGGAGGCGAAGTTGGAAAACGGGACCTGACGATCCTGGGCATATTTCTCCACGTTTTCCTGATCAATCATGATCAGGCAGGTGAGGTACTTGCGCTGGTCGCCAATGACCACGGCATCGGAAATATACGGAGAAAACTTTATGCGGCTTTCAATTTCCGCCGGGGTAATATTCTTGCCGCCGGCGGTGATGATGATGTCTTTCAGGCGACCGGTAATGGTGAGCATGCCGTCTTCCAGACGCCCCACATCGCCGGTGTGCAGCCAGCCATCGCGGATATCTTCCGCGGTTTTTTCCGGCTTGCGCCAGTAACCGGCGAACACATGGTCACCGCGTACCAGCACTTCACCGTTGTCGGCAATGCGCACCTCGGTCTCGGGCAGCGGCTCGCCCACGGAACCCACCCGGGCCCGGTCCTTGCTGTTGAGCGATACCACGCCGGTGGTTTCGGTCATGCCATAGCCTTCATAAAGCGGCACGCCCAGGGACTGGAACCAGCGAATCAGGTCCGGGGAGATGGGTGCCGCGCCGGTGGTGCCCCGACGCAGGCGCGCCATACCGATCAGGTCCCGGACATTGCGCAACACCAACAGGTTCCAGAACTGGTAATGCAGCCAGGAAAGTGGTGACCGTTTACGCTCACAGTGCCAGCTATCCCCGGCGGCCAGGGCCCGGTCAAAACACCAGCGGCCAAAACCGGTGGCTTCGTCCCGCAGGGTCATCATGGAGCTGTAGATCTTTTCCCACAGACGCGGCACCGCGGCAAAGGTATGGGGCGACACTTCGCGCAGGTTCTCGAACACGGTCTCCGGGCTCTCCGCAAAGTTCACGGTACACCCCTTGTAGATGGGTACTTCCACCGATACCAGCCGCTCCAGAATATGGCACAGGGGGAGGAAGCAGAGCTGGTCGTCGTCTTCATGGGCTTCCAGCACCCGCTCCCCGGCAGCCAGCTGGAACAGCACATTGCGGTGGCTGATCATGGCACCCTTGGGGGCACCGGTGGTGCCGGAGGTGTAAATCAGCATGCGGATGTCATCCGGCTGACTCTCGGCGATGCTGGCGCTGAACCGGGCTTCGGCATCGGCGATGCCCTCGCCCAGGGCGTAGAGTTCATCCAGGAACATGACCATGGGATCACTGAAATCCCGCAGCCCCTTGCGATCAAACACGATCACTTTTTTCAGGGTGGGCACCTGGTCGCGTACGGTCAGGTACTTGTCCAGCTGTTCATCGTTTTCCACGAACAGGAAAGCCGAGCCACTGTCATTGACCAGGTAGGCCAGCTGCTCGGCACTGTCGGTGGTGTAAACACCATTGCTGATGCCGCCCGCGCCGGCAATACCCAGATCGCAGTAGAGCCATTCCTTGTTGTCTTCACTGAGAATGGAGACCGGCTGGCCCCGCTCCAGGCCGAGAGACATCAGCGCCACGCCGATGGCGCGGGCCTTTTCGTAATAGTCCTGCCAGCTGTAGCTCTGCCAGATGCCCAGGTCCTTTTCCCGGTGCGCAATTTGCGCTCCCCGCTCCAGGCATTGCTGGCGCCACAGTTTGACCACGGTGTCACAACCGTGGAGACGGGTCGGTGCGTTGTTGGTTGTTGTCATCATCAGCGCCAGGTCTTCTTTCGTTTCCAGCGTTTTTCCGGTCGGTCATCCCCCGCCGACTGGCCCAGATAGAACTCGCGAATGTCGTCGCTGGCGAGCAACGCCTCGGCGCTGCCGTCCATGACGATGCGGCCGGTTTCCAGCACATAGCCATGGTCCGCCGTGTTCAGTGCCACCTGGGCATTCTGCTCCACCAGCAACAGAGTCACGCCCTGCTCTTTATTCAGCCGACGGACGATGGCGAAGATTTCCTGCACCAGCAGCGGCGACAGACCCAGGGACGGTTCATCCAGCAACATCAGCGACGGCCGCGACATCAGCCCACGACCGATGGCCAGCATCTGCTGCTGACCGCCAGACAGGGTGCCGGCGGGCTGGTTGCGACGCTCCAGCAGGATCGGGAAATAGTCATACACCATCTCCATGTCCTGGCGGATACCCGCCTTGTCGCGACGGATGTAAGCCCCCATGGCCAGATTCTCTTCCACGGTGAGAAACGGAAACACTTCCCGGCCTTCCGGCACGTGGGCGATACCCTGACGGACCAGGGCATCCGGTTCGCGCCCCTCGATGGCTTCGCCAGCCAGGGTAATGCTGCCCTTGCGCGGCGCCAGGGCGCCGGAAATGGTTTTCATCAGGGTGGTCTTGCCGGCGCCGTTGGCGCCAAGGATGGCAACCACCTTGCCTTCGAACACATCGATGGATACCCCGCGCAGGGCCATCACCGGGCCGTAGAAGGCTTCCAGATTTTTGACCTGCAGCAGCGGCTGGGCATCATTCATGGCGTCTTTCTGTACTGCACTCATGAGGTTGCCTCCGTGCCCAGATAGGCTTCGATCACCTTGGGGTCTGCCTGTACGTCGGCGGCGGTGCCCATGGCCAGCGGCCGGCCTTCCGACACCGCCAGCACCCGGTTGGATACCCTCGATACCAGGCTCATGTCGTGCTCTACCATCAGTACGGTCAGGCCCAGATCTTTCTGCATGTCCTCGATCCACCAGGCCATGTTCTGGGTTTCTTCCACGCTGAGGCCGGAAGCCGGTTCATCCAGCAGGATCAGTTTCGGCTGGCTGGACAGAGCCCGGGCAATTTCCACCACCTTGCGCACCCCGTAGGGCAGCCCGGCGATCAGCTTGTCCCGGTAGGGAGCCAGGTCGAGGAAATCAATCACCTCTTCCACCAGCAGCCGATGCTCCCGTTCACTGCGCCGAACCTTGGGCAGGAACAACAGCTCCTCGAACCAGCGGGTATTGCGCCGGCAATGACGGCCGATCAACAGGTTCTGCAGTACCGAGGAGTGATCGAACAATTCAATATTCTGGAAAGTGCGAGCGATACCCAGCCCGGCCACCTTGTGCGCCGGCAGGGAAGTAATGTCCTGCCCGTCAAAGAGGATCTGCCCGCCGCTCGGTTCATAGAGACGGCTGATCAGATTGAAGATGGTGGACTTCCCTGCCCCGTTGGGGCCAACCAGGGTGAACACTTCGCCGGGCTCCACGGTGAAACTGACACCGTCCACCGCTTTCACCCCGCCGAATGAAATGGAGAGATCCTTTACCTGTAACAGACTCATCGTTGGCGCTCCGTTTTCAGGTAGGTACGGGTACGGCGGAACATGCCCTTGCGGTATAGCGGGAACAGCTGCAACCAGGTACGCACCTTGAACCAGACGCCGTAGAGGCCACGCGGTTCGTAAATCACCATAAGCAGAATCAGCAGGGCGAACAGGGCCGTATCCAGCCCCGGGTAGGCCGCAATCTGGATGCCGGCGGTGTTATCCAGGTAATCACTGGCGATGGCGATCAATTGTGGCAGCAACACTACCACAATGGCGCCGAAGAAGGCCCCGTGCACCGAGCCCAGTCCGCCGATCACGATCTGCAACAGCAAGGTGATGGAGATCAGTACCAGGAAGCTTTCATAGTTCACCGCCTGGGCCAGGTGGGCATAGAGCGCCCCGGCCAGGCCGGTGATAGCGCAGGACAGGCTGAAAGACAGGGTCTTGGCGCGGGCCACATTGACCCCCAGGGCCCGGGCGGACACTTCACTGTCACGCACGGCCAGGAAAGAGCGGCCCGAGGCACTGCGCAGCAGGTTCAGATACCCCAGGGTGACCAGCACCAGTACCGCCAGGCAGAGATAGTAGAAGGCTTCCGGGGTGGCATAGCGGTCGATCTCCATGCCGAACATGGCAATCGGCGGGGCAAACACCCCGGCCACCCCACCGGTAATCGGCTCGGCCATAATCGCCACGTCCTCGATAATGATGCTCAGTGCGAGAGTGGCGATGGCCAGATAGATGCCGCTCATGCGCAGGATCGGCCGGGAGATGATCGCACCGATCACTCCGGAGGTGACTGCACTGGCCAGCAAGGCAGGCAGAAAGTGCCAGCCACGCAGCATCAACGCCAGATTGGTAAAGGCCCCTATGGCCATGAAGGCCGCATGCCCCAGGCTGACCTGCCCGGTATGACCACTGATCAGCATCAGGCCCAGCCCCGCCAGGGACCACACCAGCACGGCAGTGAGCTCACCCAGATAGTAGGTGCCCAGCAGCCAGGGCGCGGCCAGCAATAGCGCCATGAGGATGGCGTACTGGGCCAGGTGCCAGCGCCCTTCAAACAGATTGATATCGTCGTCGTAACGGCTTTTGAATCGGTTGCTCATGGCCTACACCTTCTTCTGGCTGATCTGCGCGAACAGGCCGCCGGGGCGCAGGATCAGCACCAGCAACATCAACACATAGGGGGCAATCTGGCCGACGCCGGACGGCAGATAGCGACCGGCGAAGGGTTCCACGATACCCACCAGCAGGCCGCCCAGCAGCGCCCCGGGCAAAGAGCCCAGGCCGCCGATCACCGCCGCCGCAAACGCCTTGATACCGAACAGCAGCCCCACGGAAGGCTCCACCGCCCCCTTGGCGGCAAACATGACCCCGGCAATGGCCGCCACCACCCCGGACAGGGCCCAGACAATGGCATTGATGCGTTTCACCGGAATGCCCATGTAGTAAGCCGCCATCTGGTTCTGGCTGCTGGCCTGCATGGCCACGCCAAGACGGGTACGGGCAAAGAAGAAGTAGAGAATGGAGGTAAGCGCCACGGTGGTAATGATGATCACCGCGTCCACCACCGGGATCATCAGTTCCCCCAGTGTCCAGACCCGGCCAATAAAGGGCGTTTCCAGGGAGGTGGGATCATGCCCCCAGATCACCCCGGCCACGAAGCGGATCAGAAACCCGAGGGCGATGGTCAGGATCACCATGGCAAATTGCGGTTGGCCAAAGATGGCTCGCAGCACGAAACGATCAAGGAGGTAGCCGAACAGGCCGAGGATCAGGGCGGCCAGGGTGATGCCCACCAGAAAAGGCAGGTCCGCGTAGCTGGCATTGATGAAGGTAACGCCGAGAAAGGCTCCCAGCATCATCATGTCGCCCTGGGCGAAGTTGACCGCTTCGGATGCCTTGTAAATCAGTACAAAACCCAGCGCCAACAGCCCGTAAATGCAGCCATTGGCAATCCCGCCGACCAGCAGCTGGAGTATATCCATGGTCCCTCTCTCCCGGGGGGTTATTATTCTGTTGCTTTTTTATTCAAGTGTTCCCGAGCCTAGCGGAAGTCCGACATTCTCACCAGTATGTAAAATGTAACAGGATCAGAACAGGCCGGAGGGCTATCCGTTATACCTGTATTTTTCGTCGCTTCCGGTATGCTTGGCTGCCGTTTAGCAAACCCCACCCGCTCATGAATGTAAATGATCCCCTTCGCATTGATGCCATCGCCCGAGTCCTCAGTCTGGCTTTTTACCGGGACCCGCTGTTTTGCTATTTCTTTCCGGATGACTCGCGCCGGCTGGCCCAGTCCCGCCATACCTTCCTGTTTCTGGCTCGCCATGCTCAGCACCGGGGAGAAATCTGTACCCCACCGGGTTCCGTAGACGGCGCTGCGCTGTGGCTGCCCTCCGACGCACTGCATCGGAGTGTGATGGATATGCTGCGCTTTGGGGCTCTGCCCATGTTGCGTCAAGGGCCGGCGGCAGTGAAACGGCAACTGGATGCTGGAGACGCCATGCAGAAAGTCCACGACGGTCTGATGAGCAAGCCCCATGCCTACCTGTTATTACTGGGGATTGATCCGCAGCATCAGGGCCGGGGCTTGGCCACACGGCTGCTGGAGCCAACGCTGGAGCGGTTGGACCGGGAAGGGTTGCCCGCCTATCTGGACACCCATAACCCGGACAATGTATCGCTGTACCGGCGGTTCGGGTTCGAGGTGGTGCATGAAGCGCCGATGCCGGGCACGCAGGTGCGGCATTGGGCGATGGTGCGGGGAAACCGCTAGCGAAGCATTGTTGGAGCTTTGCTCGCAAAGCGAAGAAACATCAGCAGGCTCATTGCTGAATTACGGGCCTTCGCCTTGCAAGCAAGGCTCCAACAGAGACAAACGTCGATTCAGCCCACGCCCTGACTTTTCAGGTAATCGTCGTAGCTGCCGTGGAAGTCAACGATACCGGTGGGAGTGATTTCGATAATCCGGGTGGCCAGGGAGGACACGAATTCCCGGTCATGGCTGACGAACAGCAGGGTTCCCGGGTAGTTTTCCAGGGCCAGGTTCAGGGACTCGATGGATTCCATGTCCATGTGGTTGGTAGGCTCATCCAGCAGCAGAATATTGGGCCGTTGCAGCATGATCTTGCCGAACAGCATGCGCCCCTGCTCTCCCCCGGAGATCACTTTCACGGATTTGCCGATATCTTTCTGGGAAAACAGCAACCGGCCCAGGGTGCCACGGATCACCTGCTCGTCGTCCTTCTCCTGCCCCCACTGGTTCATCCAGGCGAACAGGTCCATATCGTCGGCGAAGTCGTGGGCATGGTCCTGGGCGTAGTAACCCAGCTCGCTGTTCTCGGACCATTTCACTTCCCCGGCGGTGGGTGCCAGATCCCCCACCAGACAGCGCAGCAAGGTGGATTTGCCAATGCCGTTGGGACCGATGATAGCGATGCGCTCACCCACTTCCACTCGCAGGTCGAGACCGGAGAACAGCGCCTCGTCAAAGGATTTGGCCAGCCCCTTCACTTCCAAAGCGTTGCGGAACAGCTTCTTGTCCTGCTCGAAAATAATGTAGGGATTCTGGCGGCTGGAGGGTTTCACTTCATCCAGCTTGATCTTGTCGATCTGCTTGGCGCGGCTGGTGGCCTGCTTGGACTTGGAGGCATTGGCGCTGAAACGGCTGACGAAGGTTTTCAACTCGGCGATCTGTTGTTTCTTCTTGGCATTGTCCGCATGCAGGCGCTCGCGGGCCTGGGTGGCCGCGGTCATGTATTCATCATAGTTGCCCGGGTACAGGCGCACTTCGCCGTAATCCAGGTCTGCCATATGGGTGCAGACACTGTTCAGGAAGTGGCGATCGTGGGAAATGATGATCATGGTGCACTGACGCTGGTTGAGCACGTCTTCCAGCCAGCGAATGGTGTTGATGTCCAGGTTGTTGGTGGGCTCGTCCAGCAACATGATGTCCGGATCGGCGAACAGGGCCTGGGCCAGCAGCACGCGCAGTTTCCAGCCGGGGGCAATCTCACTCATGGGCCCAAAGTGCTGCTCCACCGGAATATCCAGGCCCAACAGCAGCTCACCGGCGCGGGATTCGGCGGTGTAGCCGTCCAGCTCGGCGAATTCCGCCTCCAGCTCGCCGGCGCGAATGCCATCTTCCTCGCTCATTTCCGCCTTGGCGTAGATGCCGTCGCGCTCTTCCTTGATCTTCCACAACTCTTCGTTGCCCATGATCACGGTGTCCACCACCGAGTATTTCTCGTAGGCGAACTGATCCTGGCGCAGCTTGCCGATGCGCTCGTCCGGGTCCTTGGACACATTGCCCGAGGACGGCTCCAGATCTCCCCCGAGAATCTTCATCAGGGTGGATTTGCCGCAGCCGTTGGCGCCGATCAGGCCGTAGCGGTTGCCGTTGCCGAATTTCACGGACACGTTTTCAAACAGCGGCTTGGCACCGAACTGCATGGTGAGGTTGGCGGTTGTGAGCAATGTTTTGATCCGGTTGGAAAAGCGAAAAGCGCGGCTGATGAGAGATATCAGCGGCGAGAGTGCGCGCGAGGCGCGCGCATTGTCGCACAGCGGTCGCCTCCGGGACAGAGCCAGAAGCGAGTGTAGGGTGCACTGAGCCTGAGGCGAACTGCACCACCCAGAGCTGGATTGGATCAGACACCGTAGGGTGGATTAACCGAAGGCGTAATCCACCAAAGCCACCACCCCGGACGTCGGATCCTATGATGGTGCAGTTCGCCTTAGGCTCAGTGCACCCTACGGGGAGATGAAGAAGGAGGAACGGTGCTAGTAGCCGCTGAACATTTCGGCGGATTCGCCTTCCAGCACGTAGCCGGCGGTGCCGTATTCGGTATCCTGGCTGGACACCTTGAGGGTACCTTCCAGCCACAGGGCTTCAAAGACCAGATCCAGGGGCACGCCCTGCCCTTTCATCTTCACCAGAACGATCTGGTTGCGGGGCGGCGGCGGGGTGTGGATACAGGCGCCGAAGTACGGCACCAGCAGAAATTCACGTACGTATTCCTCATCACCATCCAGCGGCACGCCATAGCCCGGCAGACGCACAACCGTATTGTCCAATTCCGACTTCAGGGGCGCTTCGCGCCAGGCCTTGTCGATGGCTTCCATCATCTGCTCGCCACGGGCATCGCCATCGTCCACGTCTTCCGGTGGCTTATCTCCATAGATCTTGTTGAAGAGCTGTTCGTAGACCTGATTGACGTCGTAATCGGCGGGCACCAGGTCATCCCATTCCAGCTCTCGGGCTGCCCAGCCGGGCAGACTGACCAGCAGGCAGAGACAGATAATCAGACTACGCATGTCAGTTCCTCGGGGTCAGGCCATCGGCCAGACTGTTGCGGAAGGCCTTTTCCGCCGGAATCATGCCGGCCAGGGAACCGGCCAGCAGGATGGCCGCCAGGGTCGGCAATTCGCGCAGGGACAGGAAGCTGTCCGGCAGACGCAGGGACCATTCGGCCAGGGCCAGCGGCGCCAGCGCCCACTGTGCCACAAACAACAGCGTCAGACCCAGCAGGCTGCCGATCAGAGTGAGGAACAGGCTTTCCCCTACGATCACGCCATAGACAGCAAGCCGGCCGGCACCGGCGGCACGCAGTACCGCGAGTTCGTGTCGTCGGCCTTCCAGGGCGGCCAGAATGGTGGACACCAGCACCAGTAGCGCCACCAGCAGGACCGCCAGGGACGTGGCACGCAGGGCATTTTCCCCCACCGCTGTCATGCGCCACAGGCGCTGCAGCTGGACACCGGGAATGATGGCGCTGAGCGGCTCGGCTTTATAACGGGACAGTTCCCGCTGCAGGCTGAGCACGGCGGTACGTCGTTGCAGACCCAGCATAACCGCATTCACGGAATCCGGGGTATCGGCCTGCTGACCCGGCAGCGGCGGCAACCCGGAACGAAACTGGCCACCGCTGTGAATGGCGGCCATGCCGGCCAGGGAAATATGCACACTCTGATCCACCGGCGTGCCGGTGGCTGCCAGCACCCCCACCACGGTAAAGGGGTGGTTGTCGTGTTCGATAATGGCCGGGCCGCTGGCGCCATGGGCCAGCACGATATCGTCACCGAGCCGGTAACCGAGACGCTGGGCCACGGCACTGCCCAGTACCACCTGATCCGCCCCGGCAAACCACTCGCCGCTTCCCAGCGACAGGGCCCGGTCCCGCCCATAGCGGTAGTGGGCCAGATAACTGTCGTTGGTGGCCACCACCGGAAAGCCACGATGGGAATCCCCCAGGGCGATGGGAATCCACCATTTCACATCCGGATGATCCGCCAGATGCTCCACGGTTTGCCAGCGAATCCCGGCGGTGGGATCGCTGAGCCGGAACACGCTGTACAGCAGGATATTCATGGGACCGCCGCGGGCACTGACGATCAGATCGATACCGGACACGGTGCTGGCAAAGTTGGCGCGCACCTGGTGACGCAGACGCTCGATGCCCACGATCATCACCAGACTCAACGCGATGGCCACAACAATCAGTGATGCCGAGGTTTTCCGGGTACGCAGCGAGGCAAGAATGATCCTAGGCAGCATGGTGCCCTCCCCCGTTCAGTGCGGAAAACGCCACGCTGCGATGGAAACGGTCGGCCACCTGACTGTCATGGCTGACCATCAGCAAGGCACTGCCCGCGTCTTCGCATTGCTCGCAAAGCAGGGTCAACAGGGTATCGCGGCTATCGCTATCCAACGCGGACGTGGGCTCGTCCGCGATGATCAGATCCGGCTTGCCGAACAGGGCCCGGGCCGCGGCCACCCGTTGTTGCTGCCCGAACGACAATTGCCAGGCCGGTAGTACCGAGGTGGCGACATCCAGCCCCAGCCGGTTGAGCAGGTCCTGGGCGGCGTCCCTGCGCTGGCGGTGATTGCTGGCCCCTGCACGCTCACAACGGCGCCGGGAAAAGCCGGCACTGAGGCAGACGTTCTCCACCCCGCTCAGATACGGCAACAGGTTGAAGGCCTGGAAGATGACACCAATATGGTCCGCCCGGAAAGCATCCCGCCGCCGCTGTGACAGTGAGGAAAACGGTTTGCCGGCCACCCGGATATGGCCCTGCCGGGCCGGGCGAATCCCGGTGACCAGCGACAACAGGGTACTTTTGCCACAACCACTGGGACCATGAAGCAGTACCCGCTCACCGGGCTGCAGGGCAAAGTGGTCAATATGGATGAAAGGCCGGGCTTGCCCCGGGTGCTGATAACGCAGGTTATCCAGTTCCAGTACCACGATTACTCCAGGGGAATGCGGGTGTCGCCGGGCGCCAGGCGGAGGGCCCCCTGCCCTTGCGGCAACAACAGGACCACTTCCGTGGTCAGCCCGGAAAAGGTGTCCAGAAACGGCAAGGTAATGCGGGTCAGCTCACCCGGGGACCGACACTGGAAGGTCCACTCCGCTTCCACATCCACATGATGGTCGTGGTCGTGGTCGTGGTCGTGGTCGTGGTCGTGGTCGTGGTCGTGGTCGTGGTCGTGAGCATCCACGTCAGGAAACAGCGACGCAACAGTGCTGCGGGTGGCATGGTTGAGCCGACACTCCGCCGCCTCGGACGGTAACGGTTCACTCACCTGTTTCAGACGGTCCTCATAACGGACCCGGGCAGCGGCATCCGCGGGGGGCTGCTCAGTGCCGAGAATATCCATCAAGGGTGCGCGGAAACTGACCGTCAGACTCTCGCCTTCCACCACCACGGCCGCTTCCGCCAGGCCATGCTGGTGCACTCCCGCGGCAAGCGCCGGAAGGCTGGCCAGCAGTGACAGCCCAACCACCGTTTCACGCAGTGCGAATCTCTTCATGATGCCCCTCGCAGTCACATTTCTTGCAGGCGCGAATATTGCCAATATGCGCAGTCACCAGACAGATTCCGACCAGAGTGGTGAGCAGGGGTTCCCACAGGGTGCCATGGAACGCCGATTCGAACACCGCAATCAGACACAACCCGATCAGAGCCATCAGACCTGGCAGCAACACCCAACGCCGGCGGTGGTGACGATAGCCCACCACCATGGCCACTACACTGACCGGCACAATAATGACCAGCAGTGCCTGATGAAACAGCTCCCCCATGCCGCCAAACAGGGACAGTAAACCGATTGCAAACAGCCCGGCTACGCTGGCCACACAATGGATCATACACAAACCGGACAGGGCGATGGCCGCCTGGTCCAGACGTAAGCGGGACATGGTTGTCTCCAGAATCTTCAACGGGTTTTTGAATCGTTGGCACCTTGCAGGCAAGGCGCCAGCCATCCCCGCGATCCGCGGGGATTAATGCGCAATACAGCTGGCGCAGCGGCCATGCACTTCCAGCAGGGGGTTCTGCTGGGTCACAAATCCCAGGCTGTTGATACTCTGCTGCAACTCACTGATGGCTGCCCCCGCCATGGGGGTTTCCTGAACGGCACCACACTCGTCACAGAGCAGGAACACGGTGCCCTGGTGTCCGTGGTGGCAGGTGATGTGATCACAGGCCAGGTACTGGTTGGTGGAACTGAGCCGATGAGCGAGCCCCTGTTGCACCAGAAACTCCAGCGCCCGGTAGATGGTGGGCGGCTGGGCGTTGCTCTGATATTGATCCTTGAACTGGTCCAGCAACTGATAGGCACTCTGCGGACCGGACTGAGCCAGCAACAACGTCAGCACCTGACGACGCTGGGGCGTCAAACGGACACCCTGATCGCGGCAATGCTGTTCGGCGCTGGCAAGAATACGGTCAATGCGGCTCATGGCAATCCTATATGTCCAGGGTGACCAGCAAGCGTTGCTGACCGGGAGACACGGGCGGAGACCGGTGGACCACACCCGAGCCCGGATTATCCCGCCAGGTGTCGCCTTTGAACAGGGCGACCTGCCCGGCCTGTAATTGCTGCACGCTGTCCGCGGCGTAGCGCCCTTCCTGGTCCACGCCCGGCACCAGCAGCCCGGCCGGCACAGAAGGTGCCGGCAACCACTGGCTGCCCTGGCCGCCATAGGTGCACAACATGCGCACCGGGATACGGTCTACATGGAAGCGAGGGCACATGGGTTTCTCCAGGGCCGTGACGCGCAGGCCCACGCCGGTGGTACCGAACAAACAGGCCATCATCTCCGCCAGCAACGCCAGGTCCTCACGCAATGGGGCGAAATCCTCGCCGGGCAACGACCGGGCAATGGAACCGGTCAGGTCGCTGGCATCCAGCCAGCTTTTTATGGCCATTTTCCTGCCGCAGGCCAGCGTTACCAGCTGCGGGTCAATCGGGCTGCGCCGATCCCAGACGGCCACCTGTACCGGGTCCATCATCACATCGGCCAGAACGGCGGCATCATCACGCATGCTCAAACCCGGGGCCGCATAGGCCGCAGGCAATGTCCTTGCATCGATCATCCTGCCATCTCCCACTGCGGGAACGGGTCCTCCAGTTGCTGCCAGAGTTCCTTGCCTGCGAGCATTTCTTCTTCTGTGAGCAGGCAGGCATCCAGGGCCTGCCGGGTGGCCTCCGGCTGCAGGTTGTGGCCGATGAAAACCAGCTCCTGGCGCATGTCGCCAAAGGGCTCCTGCCATTTCTCCATGATCATGGCGCGATAGTCCGGGTCTGTGGGCCAGTGCTTGTCCGGCACGGTTTTCCAGAACAGGCCGGCAGGGCCATGGTGGGCGATCTCACCGGCCTGGCTCCAGTTGCCGGCAAATTGCGGGCGGCTGGCTAACCAGAAAAACCCCTTGGAGCGCAACAGCGTTCCGTAGGGCCAGGGCTGTTGCAGAAAGTCCCAGAACCGCTGCGGATGGAAAGGACGGCGGGCCTCATAACTGAAGCTGCTGATACCGTATTCCTCGGTTTCCGGCAGGTGCTCACCGCGCATTTCCTTGAGCCAGCCCGGCGCCTGCTGGGCTTTTTCAAAATCGAACAGGCAGGTGTCCAGCACCGCATCCAGCGGTACCATGCCGTGCCTGATGGGTATGATGCGAGCGTCCGGATTGAGCAACCGCAGGGTGGCGGTGAGCGTTTCCAGATCGGCCTCACTGACCAGGTCGGTTTTGCTGATCAGCAGCACATCGCAGAATTCCACCTGCTCCACCAGCAGATCCACCACATTGCGCTGGTCGTCCTCGCCCAGGCTTTCGCCCTCTTCCTGAAGGGTGCGGGCACTGCGGTAATCACGCAGAAAGTTCACCGCATCTACCACGGTGACCATGGTATCCAGCCGAGCCACCGTAGACAGGCTGTCGCCGTTTTCGTCTTCGAAGGTAAAGGTTTCCGCCACCGGTAGCGGTTCGGAAATACCGGTGGATTCAATCACCAGATAATCAAAACGCCCCTCCCGGGACAGCCGGGTCACTTCCAGCAACAGGTCTTCGCGAAGCGTGCAGCAGATGCAGCCGTTGCTCATTTCCACCAGCTTTTCTTCGGCGCGATTCAGGGACACCTCATTGCTGACCAGCGCCGCGTCGATATTGATCTCGCTCATGTCATTGACAATCACGGCCACACGGAGCCCGGCACGGTTATTGAGAATATGGTTAAGAACGGTGGTTTTGCCGGCGCCGAGAAAGCCCGACAGTACAGTGACGGGTAGCTGGCGCGCGGGGGCAGCTGGCTGGGTAGTCATGAAATTATCCGGTTCGTGAATGGGCATAATGTCTTTCGTTGGCTTCCAGCCGGGCCTTTACCTCGGCGCAATATTCCGTGGTGGGCCGGGCCAATAGCCGGCGTAATCCGATGGGCTCTCCGCTGATCTCGCAGTAGCCGTAATCGCCATGATTGAGTCGACGCAGTGCCAGGCGGATTTTTTCCAGCAGAGCCTGGCGGCGGCCAAGAAAACGCAACTGGTGTCGGCATGTCTCTTCGTCCACGGCGGCATCCAGCGGGTCCGATTGGGGCGGCGTCTGCAGCGCCTGTCGGGCAGCCGCCAGCTCCTGCTCACATTCCCTGGCAAGACGCAGCAACAGGTCGCGAAAAAATGCCAGCTGGGCGGCATTCATATAGTCCCTCTCTGGCATCGCCAGCAGGGCTTTTTCACTAAGCACGTCCGGCATCATGGCCTCCTTTTAAGTTATGTTATAACATAACAATTCACTGACACAATGACTGTACCGGAAATCCCCCATGGCATTACTGATTCCCGCCAGCTACGCCGAATGGCGGCACTGCATTACCGAGATTTGTGGATTACCTCTGACGGAAACGTTTGTTCGCGAACGCCTCGCCGCGCTGGATAACCCCAATGACCACATGACCCGCAAATTCATCGAGCTTTACGGTGATTCCCACCGGCAACAGACCCGCGCCTGGTTTCTGCAGGCACTGGAGACGCGGGACCTGACCGATGAGAACGGTTCCCGCCAATAGCCCCTCCCTTGCGTCATCCTGACCTTTGCCAAAAGGAGCCACCATGAACACCGAACTGCCCGCTGACCTGCTGATCCAGGGCGCCACCGTGATGCTGCCATCGGGCCCGACGGTCACCTCCGTGGCATGCCGCAATGGACACATTGTGGCGATTGGTGACGAACCCTTCCCCGCTGCAGACACCCTCGATGCCACCGGCTTGCATCTGTTACCCGGCGTGGTGGATTCACAGGTGCATTTCCGTGAGCCGGGGATGACCCACAAGGAAACCCTGGAAGCAGGCACACGCGGTGCCGTCCTTGGCGGGGTAACCAGTGTCTTCGAAATGCCCAATACCCAGCCGCTAACGCTTTCCGCGCAAGACATTGCAGCAAAACAGCGCATCGCGGCCCAGCAGGCCTGGTGCAATTACGCGTTTTATATGGGCGGATCCGCTGCCAATGCGCAACAGCTGGCTACCCTGGAAACCTTTCCCGGTTGCTCCGGGGTGAAGGTATTCATGGGCAGTTCTTTCGGGGATCTGCTGGCGGACGACGACGCTGTGCTGCGCCGTATCCTGCAAAACGGTCGGCGCCGGGTGGCCGTACACGCCGAGGATGAAGCCCGTCTTCGCTCACGCCGCCGCCTGGCCGAAGAGGCCGGTCACGTGACTGCCCACCCGGTATGGCGAGATGTGGACAGTGCCCTGCTTGCCACCAAACGGGTTGTCACCCTGGCCCGGGAGGTCTCTCGCCCTCTGCATGTCCTGCATGTGTCCACTGCCGAGGAAATGGCGTTCCTGCAACATCACAAAGCCCTCGTCTCTGTGGAAGTGCTTCCCCAGCATCTGACGCTTTGCGCGCCGGAGTGCTATGAGCGCATGGGAACCCTGGCGCAAATGAACCCTCCGATTCGGGAAAAACGTCACCAGGACGCGCTCTGGAAAGCCATTGAAGTGGGCGTGGTGGATGTGATTGGCAGCGACCATGCCCCTCACACCCGCGAAGAAAAACAGAGGGCGTATCCTAATTCCCCCAGTGGCATGACCGGCACCCAGACCCTGTTGCCACTGATGCTGGATCACGTGAATGCCGGGCGGCTGTCCCTGACCCGGCTGGTGGACCTGGTTTGCAGTGGTCCTGCCCGGCTTTTCGGCATGGTCGGCAAAGGGCGCATTGCGGTGGGGTACGATGCGGATCTGACCCTGGTGGATATGCAGGCTCGTCAGGCGGTGGATGACCGGAAACTAGCCTCGAAATCCGGTTGGAGCGCCTATGACGGCATGGTCCTGCAAGGGTGGCCGGTGGCCACGGTGATCAACGGCCGAACCGTGATGCGCGACGGAGAGGTGCTCGGTCGCCCCGCTGGTCAGGCTCTGCAGTTTCTGCCCTGACACCAGCCAACAATGCCTCGGCTAGCCTGAGTTGTTGCCGTTGCCATCCTGATCCGGCAGGCAAATCCGCCATTGGCGTCCCCGCTGTGCGGGGACGCCGGCGCAGGACGCTATCCTGGCGATGCCATCCCAGGCTGCAACCGCCTGACCTGATAGCCCGCCTGCTCAAACATCACCAGCAGGCTGTCCGGCCCGCCTAGATGCAAGGCGCCCACCAGCACCAGGCTCGGCGTGCCTTTCGTCATGGCCTGCTGAATTTTCGGATACCACTGGCGATTACGATCGATGATCAGATTCCGGTAGATACCGGGGTATTCGCTCTCCATTTCATCCGCACCCAGCAGAAGATAGAGGCCGTCCAGATCGCCTTCCCGCCAGGCATTAACCGCCTGTTCCATCATGCCATCCATGTGCTCGATACCTTCCAGGGAAGACTCGATCAGGGCGTCGCCACTCTCCTCATTCAATTGCGCCATGAATGACAGCAGGGTATCGCTGGATTCCAGAAAACCCATTGACTTGCCCTGCTCGCTCGCCCGGGTGAAATAGTATTCATCAACACCCCGGCCAAAGCCCTGACGCCCCAACTCATGGACCGTCATGGCCATGGCGACCATGGCCGGCTTGAAGCTCTGGTAGGTGGCCAGCGGAAAGTTGGCCTGGGCGGCATAGTCCTGCAATTGCCCCCAGACGGGATCGGACAGATCCTTTTTCAGGGTGCGGCCATCTGGCTGCATCATCATCTGCGTCAGTCGCCGGGAAAAGGCCGGGGTGGCAGACTCAGCCAGATTCGATTCCAGATACAGCTGGTCCGCGTCCTTGTAGGCCTGCTGCATGGCCGTTGGTGGCGGCAGGTCCGCCGGGCGCAGAAAATGCACAGTGGCCCCCAGCCAGATACGCTTGCCCTCTTTGCTGACTTCCCAGACCGGATCCGCCTGGAGGCCGGGTGCCAGAGACACCAACACCGCCAGTACAGCAACCCGCCGAATAATCCATAACCCCATCATCATGCCCCGTTGTTTTTCTTTCAGTGTGTCAGCTTGCGGAGAAAAAGAAAGATGACGGCCTCCTTTGCAGACCTGACCGTGCCATAAACGCCATGCTAGGGTTACGGACCATGGATACGATCAAACAACTCGAAACGGTCATGGGCCAGCTGGTCGGCTTTCTCTGGGGACCACCGCTGGTGATCCTGCTGGTGGGTGGCGGCCTCTTTTTTCTGCTCTATTCCCGCTTGCTGCCCTACCGCTACCTGCCACAGAGCGTAGGTTTGCTTTGGCGCAAACCGGACCGCGATGATCCCGGGCAGCTGTCCCATTTCCAGGCTCTCAGCACCGCCCTCTCCGGCACACTGGGCATGGGCAATGTATCCGGCGTGGCCATTGCCATCGCCATGGGTGGCCCCGGTGCCATCTTCTGGATGTGGGTCAGTGCGCTGGTCGGGATTGCCACCAAGTTCTATACCTGCACCCTGGCCGTGATGTTCCGTGGCCAGGACAGTGAAGGCCAGTGGCAAGGCGGCCCCATGTATGTGGTGCGCGAAGGGCTGGGAAAAAAATGGCTGCCGATGGCGTACTTCTTCGCCGTGGCCGGGCTGCTGGGTACCATGCCGATTTTCCAGATCAATCAGCTGGTCCAGGTGCTGCGCGACACCCTGGCAATTCCAGCGGGCCTGGCCAGTGACAATGCGCATTTCACTTTCGATCTGTCGCTGGGCCTGGTGCTCGCACTGCTGGTAATGATGGTCGCGCTGGGGAAACTGCCACGGCTGGGACGGGTCACCGGCTTGCTGGTGCCGACCATGGTGGTCGGTTATCTGCTGCTTACCGCTGTGGTGCTGATCAGCCATTCCAGTGACATCCCTGCGGCCTTTGCCATGATTTTCCAGGATGCGTTCAGTGGCAATGCCGTGGCCGGTGGCGTGGTGGGCAGTGTCATTATTACCGGCATCCGCCGGGCGGCCTTTTCCAATGAAGCCGGTATCGGTACCGAAGCCATGGCCCACGGCGCCGCCCAGACCAGGGAGCCTGTCCGCGAGGGCATGGTGGCCATGTTAGGGCCGGTGATTGATACGCTGATTGTCTGTACCTGCACCGCTCTGGTCATTCTCATCAGTGGCGTCTGGCAAAGCGGTGAAAGTAACGGTGTCACCCTCACTGCCAACGCGTTCGGGGACCTGTTCCCCCATGGTGGCGCCGTGATTCTCGCGGTACTGGTTTCCCTGCTCAGTCTGAGTACCGTTTTCACCTTCTGGTATTACGGCAGTAAATGTCTGGGCTTTCTGATCGGTGCAAAATACCAGCACTATTACATCTGGTGGTATCTGGTACTGGTGGTGCTGGGCTCAGTGGCATCGCTGAAACTGGTGGTGAGCCTGGTGGACTCCATGTATGCCCTGATGGCCATCCCCACCATGACCTCTGCCCTGCTACTGGCCCCCAAAGTCAATCAGGCGGCGCGGCAATACCTGAAATCGTCCCAAGCATCGCCGTAAGCTGTTCAAAACCGGCAAGATGCCAGTCCGTCTCGGCCTGGTAGTTGCCGGTTTCCTGAGGGTCGTAAAAACAGCTGATCATCTCCGCCCGCCGGGCGGCCTGCAGGTCATAAATGAAATCCCCCACGTAGACCAGGTTGGCAGGCGGCAGCCCCCAGGCATCCGCAATCTGCAACAAGCCGTCGGGCGCTGGCTTGGGGGCGCAATCCTCGCGGGCCAGCATCATATCCACCCGGATGCCAAGACGCGTCAGGGTCAGATCTGCCACCTCCCGGGCGTTCCGGGTCAGGATCGCCGTGGGCAGATTGGCCCGCTCGCAATACTCAAGGCATTCCCGGGCACCGGGCATCCATTGGGCCCGTTCGGCGCCCCGGCGCTCATGCTGGAGAACGATTTTTTCCGCCGGGGACCGATCCTCTTCCGGGAGCGATGCAATATACTCCAGCACCCCCACCCCTTCCGGGCAGGCCAGTTCGTGGCGGATGGCGGTAAAGTCCAGCCTGGAATCCACCAGGGTGCCATCCAGATCGAAGATCAGTCCTCTAATGCTGGACAATTTTGTGTAGTCAGGTCTTTTCATTGTCAAATCTTAGCGTGTAAGAACGTGAAGAATACAAGAACGGAAAAACCAGTCCGAACAAACGGTTTCGTCAATTCAACACAATTCCTTGAGGCCGAATCACTCCATCAGCTGCGGACACCTGGAAGAAACGCAGCCTCAATGCCTTCGCAAAGGAAACGGTAACCCTCCATATGTATATAGTTGCACCAAAATGCGCATTCCTCCGATAATAAAGACCAAACTCATACTCCATGAAGACAGTCCGAAAACTTAAAAGAAATCTCTTTTCATCATCTTATCGGCTTATTTATTAATGATTGCTGGGGAAGCACTGTGGCGTTCTATAAGGAAATTTTTAACGAGAGAGGGAAGTCTTACAATCTGGCCATGGAGAAATGGCCAAAAGCCAGAGACCAGGAAAGGAGGATCATCCTGGACCTGATTAAACCCTCTAAAGGGGATATTATCGTTGATGCCCCGGCAGGGGGAGGCTACCTTTCCGAAGCCTTATATGAAGCTGAAGCTATACCAATCTGCGTTGAGCCAGCAAAAAACTTTGGAGATTATATACCTCCGCATTTCGAGACGCACTTTACCGACATTTTCTGCACACCATTAGAAAGTCTGTCCGTGGATAAAGTGGGAAGCCTTGCTGGCCTACACCACTTAACCCGCGAACAAATTCAACAGTTTTTTGATGAATGCTTCAGAATAATGAAGCATGGTGGAAAAATAGCAGTTGCAGATGTTCTCAAAGGTTCTGATGTTGCCATTTTTTTAAATGGCCCTGTAGATAGATGGACAGAAACAGGGCATGACGGAAACTTCTTCGAAGAGGGAGAGCTTTCTGAATATATGCGAAAATCAGGCTTCAAAAATATCACAGAGAATCATGAACAATTCTATTGGAGCTTTTCAAAGCATGATGACCTGATTTCATTCTGCTACTTTCTTTTTGGCTTGAAGAAAGCCAAAACAGAAGAGTTAGCGCCTACGCTATCCGAGACACTCGGAATTGTGAAAGCCGACGGCAGCCACCTATTAAAATGGTCATTGATTTATGCTTACGCCGAAAAATAAAAAAAACACCGTTGCCGATAGCGCATACCTCGTTTTTTTTACTCTTTGGATATGGGTGACCCACCCGAGAATTATTGCTTTCTTCATAAGAAGAATACGATATTTCCCAAGAGTTATATTTCCAAAAACCATTAACGATAAGTTTATATGGAGAAAGATTTTTGACCATGACCCGAGATTCGTCATACTTTCAGACAAATTAGCTTGTAAAAAGTGGGTTTCGGAAAGAATTCCTGAACTTCGTATCGCAAAGATACTCTGGACAGGCAATAGCACCGGAAATATTCCCCGGGAATTAATTGGGAAGCCAGCAATTCTGAAAGCAAACCATGGCTGCGGAACAAATTATTTTCTCAACGAAGCAAACTATGACTTAAGGAAGCTTGAGGAAAAAGCGCAGAGCTGGTTAAGACTTAATCATGGCAAAGATCATGGTGAGTGGGCTTATAGTCAAATTCGGAGAAAAATCTTCCTTGAAGAGATTATTGAGCCCAAGAAAGACAGTCTTACAGAGCTTAAAATATATACTTTTGGCGACAAGGTAGGCCGCATTGTTCATATTGGTGGCAGACTGGGTGACATCAGATCAAATGCGTGGAATATAGACAACGATGACAATCCTGTATTGAGCGATGAACCTGCCTCCTTGGCAAAGCCAGACCCCAATATGCCCCTTCCCGCTTCCTTTCCAGCCGCTTTGAGAATTGCTCGGAAACTGGGCAAAGAATTCGATCATCTACGTGTTGACCTGCTTTATGACGGCGTCGATTTATGGCTTGGCGAGCTAACCGTTTACAACCAAGCAGGGTATATGTACATACCTTCTGCGCAAGACCCGCTCTCTTCCCTATCAAAAATGTGGGATATACAAAAGTCGGGCTTCTTTGCTTACAGCGGAAAACAAAAACGTTACAGAAGGTACATATCGATTCTCTCGAAACACCTTTCTTCGTAAAGTATTGATCACAAAATTAAAATACTTTACCCCGAAGCCGACTGTTCACTATTTATCTCTTCGTAGATCACATGTAAGTCGTATAGACTGCTGTTATGTCTTTTAAGGAGAGAACCACATGAAACGCTTTGGACAAGCACTCACCGGCCTGGCTCTGCTGACATTGGTACCTCTCGCCAATGCCGGCGGGATTTATATCGGGGGCGGCCTCTATAACGCCTCGGTGGACGAAAACGTCGACGATGTGAAGTTCGATGACGATGACACCACCGGCGCCCTGTTTCTTGGTTGGCGCCCCATCGAGTTGATTGGTGCAGAAATCGGCTACTACGATTTCGGGGAACAGGAGGCTGACAACGGTACCCGCATCGAAGGCGGCGCCTTTACCTTGGCTGGGTTGTTGAGTCTTGAGCTGGGCCCGGTCGGTCTGTATGGCAAGGCCGGGGTGGCAGACACTGATTTCGATATCCGCAATGCGGGCGGAGACGATGACGACTCATCCACAGACGCTTTTGGCGGGGTTGGCGCCACCGTTGACCTGCTCGACAAACTGTACCTGTATGGCGAGTTCGTGCATTTCGACAATGATATCGGCGTCGATATGATCGGCGCAGGTTTGCGCTATCATTTCTGACCAGGCCGCTACAGACGAGCCCACCGGGCTCGTCTTTAGGTCAGCCCCGAACCGTCGCCGGATTAACGGTCTTCGCTGTTGATCCGGTCCAGAGCCTGTACCCGGGCGAGTTCTTTCTCTTCGAAAAGTCGTTGCTGCAACCGGGCCAGCGCCACCTGTTGGTCCGTGTGTGACAACCCACTGTTGATCAGCTGCAGGCGCTCCTGTCGATATGCCTGGTAACGCTGCTCCCAATCCTGACGCTGTTGCTCCAGGGCTTCGAAACGTTCTGCCGCCTGGGGACCGAAAGTCTGCTCCCGTAATGCGCGAATCTCCGCTTCGCTGGCGCCCTGCTCGCGCATTTCCCGGGTGCGCTGTTGCAGCCTTATCGGAGCGCGGGTTTCATTCAGCATCTGTTGCAGGCCCGCGGGCAGATTCTGTTCAAGGGCAGCCAGTTGCTGGTCCCGTTCCACCGACGTCAAATTGTCATTCTCTCGCACAGCCTGCTGTTCAATCATGTAGCGATCATAGGTCATATCCAGCCCGTAAAAAGCGTCGGCCACTTCCGGCCCCAGATACGCCTGCTGCATATCGTGTCGCTGCGTGATGGCCTGACGCATGGCTGCGACACTGCCATCGTGCTCCGGCAATTGCTCCATGGCTTCCCGCAAGGCCATGTACTGCTGGTAAATCGTCCAGGCCTGGCGTGCGGCCTGGGGAGGAAGTTGTTCTGACAAATACCCGGCAAGACGTGCCTGAATATCTTCCAGGGGCTCTTCACCCACAGCCGTCAGGAAATAGTCAAACACCTGACGGACAGCAGGATTGATCACCAGGTCTCCATTGGCGTTAACCAACAGTTGGCCATCCACACGGGTCCCCTGGAGCGACGCCGGTGTCGGCCCCACGCTCTGCGCCCGCTGACGGAAATGATCATAGCCTTCCGTGTCAGTCAGGCCGGCGATTTCAGGCTCAGAAAGGGAGATACTGGCGGTATCCCGTGCCGGCTCCGCTGTGCGGTGGCTCTCAGGGTCTCCCGGCAAACCCCAGATCAATAATACGGCCATCAAGAACAGCAGCAGTGCGCCAAAGAGGTAGCGTTTTTCCATGGTCACTTCCTTTATTGTTGTTTTTAGGAGCCTGTCTCTGATTCATTCTCTTCCAGACCCAGCAGGCGACTGAAGAAAGGTGATGCCATCATCTCTTGCCAGTCGTGTCTATTACCCAGCATGGCAATACATAATCGCCCCATGACCTCAATGTAACGGGGCATCTCGGTATGCTCAGCCTGCATACAAAATTGATACCCGAGGTGTTCGATGCCCTGCACCAGGGAGGTTAACGCCAGATCATCCGGCGGGGTTCGGCCGTGCCTGACCATGCTGCTGTGCAGGGTGGAAGCAATGCGTCGATTGTGCTCGTCACGATATCGCGAAACCGGGGAGGAACGATCATGCAATTCCCGAAATCGCGCTTCCATGAGCAATCCCTGTGAGCGGCCCCAGTTCAGATACCCGCTGAGGGCCATGGGCAGGTAGTCATAAAACTCTTTCTGGGGTTGCTCGAAAATCCTGACAAATAACTGCTCCACTTCCTGGTTGCATTGGCGAACAACCTCATCAATCACATCCACGGCGGAAGAAAAGTATTTATAAAAGGTGGGCCGTGACACCTGCGCCTGCTTGAGTATCAATGCCACCGTTGTCCCATAGGTGCCGTGCTCACCGTAGACTTCGCGGGCCGCATCAATGATACGCTCACGGGTATCCGCGGTTTTTCCGGCAGGCCTTCCCCGCCGTTTCTTCTGCCCTGAAGCAGGCTCCATACAACTCACCCTTAATATCGGTGTTACTTTACTACAGCTTGCCCGGTTAGCCAGACATCGGCCATGACCGTGGCTAAAACGCCTGGAATCAGGACCTTGTTGCTGACCTATGCACAATTAAACCATTATTTTTGCACCTTTATAACAAATAGGTATTAACATTGGTGTTAATTAATGATTGAGATTCCTTTATGGTGGTCTCACTCCTGATCAGGGAGCGCTCGGCGAAGACTTGGCAGTACCGCCGATAATAATAAACAACAAGGTGATGCCAATGATGAGATCCTCAAGAGCGCCCCTGGGCGCACTTACCCTCCCCCTATGTCTGCTGTTGTCCGCCCTCAGTCTGCCTGCCCATGCCGGCTGGTTCGATTGGCTGTTCAAGGACACCTATACCGAAACCCGTTACCCCATCGTGCTCAGCCACGGGCTGTTCGGCTTTGATGACATCGCCGGCTACAATTACTGGTACCGGATTCCCGAAGAACTGCGCCGCAGTGGTGCCAAGGTCTATGTCACCCAGGTCGCTGCCGCCAACAGTACCGAAGTGCGCGGCGAACAGCTGGCCCGTCAGGTGGAAGCCATTCTGGCTGCCACGGGCGCAGACAAGGTGAATCTGATCGGTCACAGCCATGGCGGCCCGACGGTGCGTTATGTGGCATCGGTATATCCGGACTATGTGGCATCCGCCACCGCCGTTGCCGGCCCCCACACCGGGGCCCGCATGGCCGATGTATTGCTCGGCTTGCAGGAAGCGCTGCCACTGACCGGGAATGTGATTGGCAATATCGTCAATGCAGCAACCGGTTTTCTGGATCTGATTTCCGGCGGGGGCTACGACCAGGATTCCCTGGCCGCTCTCTATTCCCTGTCCACACCCGGCAGCACGGAATTCAACAGCCACTACCCGGAAGGATTACCGGAAGATGCCTGCGGCCATGCGCCGGAAATGGCTGACAATGGCGTACGCTACTACTCCTGGTCTGGCGCCAAGCCGCTGACCAATGTGCTGGACATCAGCGATGCCGGTATGGGCCTGCTTGCTCTGCTTTACCTTGGCGAGAAGAACGACGGTCTGGTTTCCAGCTGCTCCAGCCATCTGGGGCTGGTGATCCGGGATGACTATCGCATGAACCATCTGGATGAGGTGAATCAGATTGCCGGTCTGGTCAGCCCTTTCGAAACCAATCCCACCGCGGTATTCCGTCAACATGCCAACCGCCTGAAAAACCGCGGGCTCTGAATCCGGCAAACAAGAACACAGCGGGAGAGCTGTTCTCTGGGGGCGCCTTTATGGCGCCCTTTTTCTTGGGTTTTTCGCGGATAGAGTGAAGAAATACTGCGATGGGTCTGCAGACATATGCGATATCAAGTACGTAGGCTCAGTGCACACTACGCGATCTGCATCGGTGGTCATTCAGATTCAAGGTTCTGTCATCCTCACCGCTATTCCCGGGCAGGCATCACACTGTCATGCAACCGCCACTGGCTTTTGCGAAAGCCAGGAAGGATACTGGTCGGCTGTTTTTTTGCGCAGCCAGCTTGACCTCAAGTCAGGTTGAGACTTTAGGGTTCTTTAACCGCTCCCCTGTCGAAAAGCAGGCACCGGAAACGACAACCTGATACGCCCTGTTGCGAGGAAGACACCATGCCCACCCCCCAAGCCGCCACCCGTCGCGAGTGGCTGGGACTGACGGTGCTGATGCTACCCACCGTATTACTGGCACTGGATATGACCGTGCTGCATCTGGCGGCCCCCCACCTCAGTGCCGACCTGAAACCCACCAGCGCCGAGCTGCTGTGGATCCTGGATATCTATGGCTTCATGATCGCCGGCTTTCTGGTAACCATGGGCACACTGGGTGATCGCATTGGTCGTCGTCGGCTACTACTGACCGGCGCCACCGCTTTTGGCGTTGCGTCAGCCCTGGCGGCCTTTGCCACCAGTGCGGAAATGCTGATTGCCACCCGCGCGCTACTCGGCATTGCCGGGGCCACCCTGATGCCTTCGACTCTGTCGCTGCTGCGAAACATGTTTCAGCTGGAGCAGGAACGCACCGTGGCAATTACCGTGTGGATGACCGGTTTCATCGTCGGTAGCGCCATTGGCCCGCTGGTGGGTGGTGCGCTGCTGGAGTTCTTCTGGTGGGGCTCGGTGTTCCTGCTGGGGGTACCGGTGATGCTGTTGCTGCTGGTGTGCGGACCGCTGCTATTGCCGGAGTTTCGTGATGAGGAAGCCGGCGCCCAAGACTGGACCAGCGCCCTGCTGTCGGTGGCCATGGTACTGGCGGTGATCTACGGTCTGAAAGATATGGCCCGCAACGGAGTATCACTGATACCGCTGCTGTCCATTGCGCTGGGCCTCGCGATCGGCGTGCTTTTTGTCCGTCGTCAGCGGCGGCTGGCCGAGCCCATGTTTGATCTGTCGCTGTTTGCCATCCGCACCTTCAGCACCTCGGTGGCGGCCATGATGCTCACCATCCTGGCCTTGTCCGGCGCCTGGCTGATGGTATTCCAGTACCTGCAGGGAGTCCTTGACCTGTCGCCACTGGAGGCCGGACTGGTGATGCTGCCGCCGGCCCTGGTGCAGACCGCAGCGTCCTTACTGATCCCCCGACTGACCCGTTATCTGCCCCACTGGCAGCTGGTCAGCGCCGGGCTGGTGATGGCAACCACCGGCTTGCTGATTCTGCTGCTGGTGCACAGTCCCGCCCAGATTCCCTTGCTGATCGTGGGAATGGCCGTGATGGGCGTGGGCGTGATGCCGATGATGATCCTGGGCACCGACATGGTGGTCAGCGCCGCACCGGCACGCAAAGCCGGTGCGGCGTCGGCCACCTCGGAAACCGCCACGGAACTGGGTATGGCGCTGGGTATCGCCGTGATCGGCAGTATTGGCGCGGCCGTTTACCGGCAACATATGCTGGAGCAGCTCCCTGCGGGATTGCCTGAGGAGCTGTCACTGGCTGCCGGGGATACCCTGGGCGGGGCCATCGGTGCCGCCGCGCAGTTGGGCCCGGAGCTGGGCGCGCCGGTGATAGCCGCCGCCCGGGAGGGCTTCAGCCTGGCACTGCATACCAACTCCGCCATTGGTGCAGGGATTCTGGCGATGACCGCCGTATTGGTAGCCGTGATGCTGCACAACCGCACTCCGGACGATGCCGCAAACGCCGAGCCGGCACCGCCTACTTCACCCGATCAACAATAACCCGGGTGTCACCGGCCTCGCTCGGGCCTGCACCGAAGGCCGCCACCAGGGTGGGGCCTTCGTGCAAGCGCACCTGCTGGCGAATCCTGTGGCGCCCGTCACCACTGCTGCCGTAGGCGATATCGAGAGAGAAGCTGTCCTTGCCCAAGCGGTCAATTGCCACGGCATAGCCCTTGCCGCTGACTTGCCAATGGTGACGACGGTCACTCTGGTAGAGACGAATCACCCAGTCGCGGCCGCCCTCGTCATTACCCTGCTCCACCACCCGGATACCACTGTCCGGTACCCCATGGCGCTCCATCACCAGAAAGTGGAAAACACTGCCAATCGCCACCAGGCACACAACAGCGCTTAACAATAGACGCCATTTTCCCGTCATTGCCGACCTCTATCAGCTAACTAAAACCCATTGTTTCAATTCCGTGATCGACTGTCACAGTGGAATTGTAATTTTCGGCCAACAGGCGTTAAGTGGATGACAGGATCATTGGAGAAAAGGTGGTATAACAATGAAAATGCATATCATGCCAATTCGCCGGAATCTCAAATTTCATGTTCCGGATGAGAAGGTACTCAATTGGCACAGTTGGGGCCCCACGGTCACCCAGTTCTTCAACACGCTTTCGCTGTTTTTCCCGGAAGGCGAGCGCTTCTTCATCAATAGCGTGCGCAAGTATCGCGACCGCATTGACGACCCGGAACTGCAGGAAGCCGTGCGAGCCTTTATTGGCCAGGAGGCCATGCACGGGCGCGAGCATGAAGACTACAACCAGAAGATGGTGGAAGCCGGGCTGCCGGTGGATACCCAGGAAGCCATTGTTTCCAAACTGCTGGATGTGATTTCCAAATACACACCCAATGCTCTGCAACTCTCCGCCACCGTGGCACTGGAACACCTGACCGCCATTCTCGCCGATATCCTGCTGCGTGAGCCGGACCTGATTGACGATTCGGATGAGTCCTACCAGCGTCTGTGGCACTGGCACGCCCTGGAAGAAACCGAGCACAAGGCGGTCGCCTTTGATGTGTACCAGACCGTATTCGGTACCGGCATCAAGGCGTGGGCCCTGCGCAGTGTGGGCCTGGTCCTGGCCACCACCATTTTCTTCTCGCTGTTCTATCCCTTCTACCTGATCAACACCTGGAAGGTGGGCCAGTTGTTCAATCTGAAAGGCTGGTGGCTCTCGTTCAAGTTCCAGTGGCTGAAGCCGGGCGGCCTGCGCCGGGTGGTGATTCCCTGGCTGGACTGGTTCAAGCCGGGCTTCCACCCCTGGGACCACGACAACCGGGAATTTCTGGCAGAAATGGATAGCCTGATCGGCGATGCGGACGGTTACCAGAAAAACGAAGCCGCCTGACACAACCCCCTACGGCATCCACAAAAAAGCCCCGGAATGTCCGGGGCTTTTTGATTCACTATGTCGCCCTGTTTATTCCCGTTTCACTTCCACCCACTGGCCTTTGCTGCGGGCCTGACGGCGGCCGTCGTACATGGCTTCCACGGTCCAGGCCGGCAGGTAGAAACGGCCGGCGAAAGAGGCGTTCAGGTCCACGCTCAGGGTCAAGGCATCTTTACTGCCGGGCTTCAGGTCGAAGTAATGCATCACCCGGTCGTCGCGCAGATCCTGGTACGTCACCTTCTCGTTATTGCTCGCACTGCCATCCAGACGGCTGCTGGTCAGCTGCCAGCCGGACGGCAGAATCTGGCTCAGCGCCACATCCTCCAGCAAGCGGGAGCCGGTATTGGTCACCGTCACCTGCGCCGTGAAATCCTGCCCTTGCGTCAGGCTGGCCGGATTGATCGGCCTGTCATTAACCAGGAACCGTACAGCCAGACTCAAGCCTTCGCTCACCGGCGCCTCGTTGCCCGGTAGCGGAGTACCGGTCTGGCTGAGGGTAACGAACAGCTTGCGATCGCTGTCATTGCGTACACTGAGCGACTGTTTGTCATCCCCTTCCCGGCCGCCGGCGTTGAGCGGCTGGCGGGTGACCGGCGAGGTGGCGGCAATATCCTGCCAACCCTGTTTGCCTTCCAGCCAGGCAAAGCGGTAACCATGATCGCCGCCCTGACTCCCCGCATAACGGGCCATGGCCATCAGTGACCAGGCGGTGGTCTGGGTGCTGTACCAGCTCTGTCCGGACAATTGATCGGCAATATCCTGGGCCAGGGACCAGGCCTCCTGCTCACGATTCAGAGCCTGAGCCACCGTCAGGCGAATGGCCTGATCACGCAGGGAGGAGCCGTAGGTGTAACTGGCACCGTCATAGTCCAGATCATCCACATTCAATGTGGTGAGTTCAGCGGCCACATCGCTGAGCCCCATCTGCTGATAGGCCGCCGCCAGCAACCAGCGACCGCTGTGGTAACTGGCACTGCGGGGATAGTCCTGCTTCGCCATCTGCAGGCGCTCACGCAGGCGGTTCATGGCACCCACCTGGGGCTTGCCGGCCAGAGCCAGGGTGTACTGGCGATAGGCCTCGGCGCTCCATTCCCAGGGACGATCCCCCATGGTCTGACTACGACGGGTTTGGTAGTCGACCCAGTCATCCATCATGCCGGCGGGCACCGCATACCCCAGCCTTCTGGCTTCCAGCAGGAAGTGCCCGGCATAGGTAGACCCCCAGTCATTGGCCTGGGCCTGGCCGGGCCAGTAGCCAAAGCCGCCGCTGGCCAACTGGAAGCGCTTGAGCCGTTCGATGCCGGCGGTAATGTTCGTTTGGATCCCCTGTTGCTGCTGCGCATCCAGCTGCACCAGCTGTTTCAAGTACAACTGCGGCAGCACCGACGACGTGGTTTGCTCAACGCAGCCGTGGGGGTAGCGCAGCAGATAATTCAACCGTCGCTCCAACCCCATGGCCGGCAAGGCACTCACTGCCAATGTCGCGCTGTTGGTACCGGTCATGCCATGGGGCTGATAATCCAGCGACCAGGTTTCCCCTTTCTCCAGCACCTTGAAGGTATCGCGGGTGGTGGGCGGATTGGCTGCCCGCACCGGCAGGTGCACGGTTTCGCTGGCGCGATGCTTGCCGCCCGTGGCCGTCACCGTGACCGAGCCGGTGCCTACCCGGTCGTTGGCGCGCAGGCGCAGCATGGCGATCTGGTCCGACGGTCCGGTAAAGGTCATCGCCGCCTCACCGGTTTCCACGCTGAACAGGTCATCATCTGCCTGCACGGACAGCGTGACCTGCTTCACCGCGTCGTCAGTGACGAACACCGTTACCGGCAAATCCACGGTTTCTCCCGGGCCCATGACCCTCGGCAAGGTACTGAGCACTGCCAGTGGCTGGGTCACGGTGATGTCCTGATCCGCCTTGCCGTAGGCGCCATTGTCACCGGCCACCACCATGGCCCTGACCTGCCCCATATAGGGCGGCAGGCTGATCTCGTGACTGGCGCTATCACCCGCATCCAGGGTGAAGGGGCCGAGGAATTTCACCACCGGCGGGAAACGCCGGCGCTGTTTTTCACGGCCATCATCGGCGCCATCGGAGCCGCCCAGGGCCAACAGCCGGTCCAGCTCGGCGCCGTAGGCACCGACCACCATGTCGAACAGATCCCAGGTGAGCACACCCAGGGCCTCGCGACGATAGAAGGCGCCGTGGGGGTCCGGGGTGCGGTAGTTGGTGAGGCCAAGCAGGCCCTCGTCCACCAGCGCCAGGGTATAGGTCATGGCCTTGCCCTGCTTTTCGCTGACCTCCACGGTGAAGCTTTCTTCCGGTTTCACTGTTTCCGGGGCGTTTATCTGTGGCTGCAATCGGGTGGCCGGGTCTTCCACCAGTAACGGCACGATACCGTACAGACGGATGGGCCGGTCGTTGTCGCGCTGGTGCGGTTGCAGCAAAGCCACATGCACATACACGTTGGGCGCCATCTCGGCAGTCACCGGAATCTCCAAAGTCTGAGCCTGGCCACTGGCCGGCAGCCAGTAGTGATCCAGCACCCGGGAACCGTTTTCCAGGCTCACCAACAGGCGGCCTTCGCTGACCGCAGGCAGTTCTACCCGGGCGGTCTCTCCCACCTGGTAACCTTCCTTGTCCGCAGAGAGGGACAAACGGGTAGCCGCATCCTGACTGCCACTGGCCTGGTCGCTGCTCCAGCCCAGATACACGGTCTGCGAGGTGCAGTGATCACTTTGTCGATCGCAGACGCGAATCAGGTGGCGACCCCAGTCATAGTTGTTGCCATCCAGCGTCCATTGGCCCCGGCCTTGTGCATCCGTGGTCAGCTGTGCCTGGGTAACCACCTTGGTATTGGGGTCGCTGATGAAATTGCTCAGGTCGTCGCCGGAGCGGTCCCACCACCAGCGCCAGTCAATTTGGTAGATAGTGATATCCAGCGGCCGGCCGTTCACCGGCTTGCCCTGGCTGTTCACGCTGATCAGGTCGATCGGGTGCTTGCCATCACGGGACAACGCACCGCCCCAACCATTGCCCTGCGGCACCTGCATGCCGACCCAGTGTTTGAAAGGGTAGACCGGCACACTGCGAACCTGGGTGCTGTAATCACCGCTGTTTTCGAACACCCGGGTGGTCAGGGTAGCGCGCAGCATGCCCGGGGTCTGTTCCACCGGGATGGTGAGCGGGAAGCGGGCCTTGCCCTGCCCGTCTACATTGGCTTCGAAGGCGGTAAAGGGCTCGCTACTGAGGGCGCGGGTGCTGTCATCGAAATGATAGGCATTGAGGCCATCAAAGCGGGTCGTGGTCGCCGCCACCCGCACTTTCACATCCGCTTTCAGGCTGGCGGCGGTGGCGCCATTGAGCCACTGGGCAAACAGGCCCACCTGCGCCGCTTCATTGGCAGGAAGCTGCTCGGGTAGCTCCAGGTCAATCTTCAGCCGGTTGGGCTTGATGGCTTCTACCCGCACCGGGGTATCGAAATAGCGCTGCCCCAGCCGGGCCACGGCGCGCCAGTTGCCAGTGGGTGCGTCTTCGCGGGTGCTCAGGGTAAAGGCATAGAAGTCACCCACCGGCTGGTCCAGGGAGTAGCTTTTCACCTTGTTACCCCGGGGGTCGAACCAGTCCAGAGTGAGCGGGTGGTCGTCGGGCAGCACGTCGTTTTTATCTTCGAGAATAAAGGTCAGGTGGATGTCATCGCCCGGGCGCCACACATCCCGTTCCCCGTAGAAAAACCCTTTCAGACCATCGCGCACGGTCTGGCCGCTGGTGTTGAACTGGTTGGTGGGCAAGGCCCGGTTGCGGGCCACTTTCAGGAAACCGGTGTCGCGATCTTTTACCACCTGCAGATAGAAAGGCGTGCCATCCAGCTTGAGGCTGGCCATGCCCTCTTTATCGGTAAGCCCCATGCCCACCTGTTGCTGCTGGTAATTGTAGGCCTTCACCACCACCTCGGCGGCGGGCTCATTGTTGTCCAGGGTGGTGGCCACAACGTGCAGGGTATCGTCCTGACCGCGCTTGGCGATCAGGCCCAGGTTGGACGCCAGGAAGGCTCTGGTGCTGCTGGCCAGATCGTTATAGCGGTAGTAACTGTCGGAACAGGGGTTGTCCTGTTCATACCAGCTCAGGTAACCCGCATCGCGATAATAATCCGCCAGCCGGTCCGGTTGTTGCGCCTCCTGCCCCGGGCCTTCGTAGTTGTCCGGCAGGGTTGTCTCACGGGTCAGGGCATTGTCCGGGCAGGTATAAGTGATGTCGTCGCCATCAATGGTCAGGGTGAGATGGACCAGACCATTGGGGTGTTTGGCCATCAGCTCGGTCAGGTCCAGATGATAGCGCTGCCAGCCGTCGCCGTTGGCGGGAAGCTCAAGGGTTTTCTGCCACAGATAGCGGCCAGTGCGGGTATCCATGTCACCCTCATCCAGCTCACTGCCCTGCAGATAATTGCCAATATTGTCGTCAAACACCCGGAAGGCCTGCACCTTCACTGAGCGAATACCGACGGCCTCAAAAGGGACGCTGAGCTGCTTGCCATCCGGCAGGATGGTGCCCTTGCCGACAAAGCGCACACCGGGCTTGGTCATCATCAGGGTGACCGTTTTTTCCAGCTTTTCCGCCAGCCGGCCATGACTGGCGGAGCGCAGGCCGGCGTCAATCACCAGCGCCACCTCTTCTTCCTTGTCATCCTGGGGGTAGACCCGCAGGCGACTGCCGTCCACTTCCAGGCGTGGCGCCTTGCCATTCAGGGTGACCAGGCCGTTGAGGTTCTGGGAGCCTTGCAGGGCCTCGGAAAAATTCACTTCCACATGGGGTTTCGGGTAGTTCACTGCCCGCACATTGGTGACTGCAAACGCAGCCACCGCAGGGATGTTGTAGTGGCGCTCGCCCTGGTTTTCCACGCCAAGAGGGCTGCCATCCCAGCTCAGGGTCACCTGGCTGGCCTGGTCACCCCGACGGATACCGGATACGGTGAAAGCATGGCCCAGGCCGGACTTGTCGTGCTCCCAGCGTACCGGCAGGTTTTGCTTGTCCTGGCTGGCACGCAGGCTTTTTTCCACCTTGTCCTGATCTGCCAGATCCCGGGTTTCCAGGCTGCCGGTGAGCACCATCTGCTCGCCATCATCCGCCGGCAGCAGGGATTGCACGGTCAGGCTCAGTTGCTGGCGCATGACCTGCAGGGGGAATTCCGCCGGGGGTAGCGTTTCATCCACACTGTTCAGGCCCTGGGCATAGAGCATCAGGGTCAGGTTTTCACCGGCGGGCAGTGGTTCCGAGGGGTGGATTTCCAGCCGGTCTTCGGCAGTAAAGCGAATGTCCGCCGGTATTTCCGGCACCAGCCGGGCGACACCGGAGACCGATTGATCAAGTTTCCCGGCAGACGCTACCGGATGATTAAAACGCACCACCAATGGCGCCCGGGCACTGATTACCCCGGAGGGGGAAGAGGCCAGGTGCGCCTGCCAGCGTTCGTCCAGCTGTGCCTGTGCCGGCTGCGCAGTTTGCGTATCGGCTTTATTCTGGTCGGAGGGAGAGCCACTGCCCCCCTTCTCTCCGGTATCACAGGCGCCCAGTGACAATGCCAGGCACAGCATCAGTAACCGAAAAAACGGCAATCCCCTCGTTGACATAATACGCGTCCAATGCAAATTGATGATCAGGCCAAACATAGCACAACCGTCCTGCAATACGCGGACAGATCGACCACAGTGTCAACGGTTTGGCAAAAGAGAGGCACCGGATGAAGCGGAGTCCTGTCGTGATGCAGAAAAAGACCGCCTGGGGGCTGGTAGTCCTGGCCATGGCGTCGCTACTGGTCATCGGGTGGCTGGTCCCTCAGGACCCGGATGAGGCGCGCTGGGAGGACTACCTTGACCGCATTGCCCGACTGAGTCGACAGGCGCTTCCCGAACGTGCCCCGCTTCCCCTCCTGCCCTACCCCGGTGCCAGTGAATTGCGGCTGTCACTCCCGGAACACCGGGTGAATTTGCTCGACTATCTGGAGCTGCGACACTGCGGCCTGATGGAATTGATCAGCCAGCGCAACAGCTCGCTGGGCAAGCTGCAGGCGGATTCCTTACGGCTCAGTCACGAGCTCGCGTTCATTGAACAGGCGCGCGCCTGCCTGGAGAGAGAAAAGCTGGACGACCCTGAGCTGGTAACGGTCATGTCGCAGGTGGTGGCCGAAAAGGAAGCCGCGTTGCCAGCCCTGTACTGGAATGTGCTTGCCAGCAGCGAGGAAATACGACGCTTCTTCAGTCAGTCGCCGTCCGCCAGTGTCGGCGACACCAGCGCAGCCTTGCAGAGCCTGGAGCAACTGAGTCACACCCTGGCTGACCACAAACAACGCGGCGCGGTGACGCCACTGAATCTGGAGCCGCTGCTGGAAACCCTGGCCCATAATCAATCCGGCGGGTACCTGCTGCGGCGCATGGCGCTTTCATTGCGTGAGCTGGAGCGCGGCAACCAACTACTGGAAGGCATTGATCCGCAACGCCTTTGCCCCCGCAACCAGGCCAGCACCCGGGCCCGGCGGCTGCGCAATGTGCTGGACAAGGTGTGGGGCCCCAGGGTGCAGCAGGCCCTGGCGGAAAGCCGTCGCCAGCGCCAGTCACTGGCTGACAGCCTCGAACAGATGAACGGTCTGCTGGATTCGCCCCCCGCCGCCTTCACCCGCTGGCACCGCCATTACTTCGGCCAGAATGGCGTGGAAAGCCGCATGGAGACTGCCCTGGAGCGCCATGTGACCCTGTGGCAGGAGCACCTGGGCGCCTGCGGACTGATGCCGGGGAAGCCATGACTGGCTGGCTTATATGCACTTTCGTGCAAAAATTGACCTGGCGGGCTAAACAGAAAGTCTACAAAGCGAATGTTTCGGCGAACAACTGTCCACATAATGCCAGGCGTCGATGAGGTCCCATCCATCGACTCCGGAGTTTTACTCCGTGATAGCTCTCCCGAGCCAAACTATTACGGCGCCTTATGGCGCCGTTTTTTTTGGGGGGGAACTCACAGTTGCTACGCAGCCGCTGTAGGAGCGCCGCTTGAGGCGCGAATCACCCAGGTTCGAGTTGCGAGAAGCGAGTTTCGAAAATCAAAACCCAACTCATGAATTGCGCTTTTCGCAACTCGCTCCTCGTGACTCGCATCTCTTCTCTGCTAAAAGCCGTTTCGCGCCTCGAGAGGCGCTCCTACGGCGGATTCCAGAAAGGTTAGCGGCTATATCAATCAATGCAGCATAAATGTGCTGTACTCCAGCTCCCCCATCTTCCGGTTCACCAGCCACAACCCCAACAATACACACACCGCCAGCGACAACAGGAAACCGAAACCGAAAAACTGCGGGCCCAGGTACAGGCTGATGGCAGTGAAAAACACGTTCAACACAAAGAACAGACCGGTGAGCAACACCAGCATGCGGCGCTGGTCCAGATAACAGAACACGTTGATGATAGCCAGGAATACCACCTGCAGGGCGGTGGCCACCAGCTGTACCTTGAGCAAAGGCAAGTAGAGATCCGTAATCCCCAGCGCGGCGAAAATCTGTGCGCCGGCCACCATGATCAGCAGGGCGGAAATGGCCTGAATCTTGAGAATCTGAAAGATCCCCTGGCGGATCACGAACACCATCTGGTTGCGCATGTCCTCGATATAGGACAGCGAGCCCCCTTCCCGAACCGCGTCGTAGAAGTTGCTGTAGTACTCCACAAAATCGGTTTCCATGCGCACCAGAAACACGGCCATGCCGGGGATCAGGGACAGGTAGGACAGGAATACCGGAACATCATAGATCAGCGAGGCGCGCAACGGACCAATCACATCACTGCCGGTACCGCTGTAAAACCAGAACATGGCCTTGTCCGCCCACACCCCGGCATTATAGAACAGGCCCACCAGCATCAGACTGGGATACAGATAACGGGGGCTGAACATCTGAAAAGACACCATGCTGCGCGCCGGATAGCCACGCACAATCAAAACCAGCATGCCGGCCAGCAAGGTCACCTGCCCCAGCAAAAAGCCCAGCAACAGGCCTTCCAAATCCAGAAAGCGCAACAACAGGGCGCCCACCACGGTAATCCCGTAACCCAGGGCGTACAGCGTCAAGATCGCCTTGTATTGCTTCATACCGGACAGGAACACGGTGGCAATCCAGATATTGCACAACACCACAAAACTGGCCGCCAGCAGCACCCGGAACAGAATGCTCTGTTCCGGAAACAGGAACAGCGCTACCAACAACGAAAGCACGCCGGAAATCACCGTCACCAGCAAGGTAACGCCGCCATAATTGGGGAGGACCAGATCCTCTCGCTGCTCGAAAGCACGGTCGGCACAGAAGCGGGTAAACGCCAGCTGTACGGTACCGGTGAGCACAAGACTGGTGGCGATCAGATACGTCACCGTAACCTGGAACTGGGACACGGCGATATCCGGTACCACTGCGCCCAGACTGAAAATACCGATGATCAGGATGCCGATAATTGACAACACCCAGGGACCCGAGCTGATGACACCGGCGTAGGTGTAGGCACGGATCAGCCCCAGCAAGGTATCCTTGCGCAGCAGTTTTCGCAGTTCGAAACCAATACCCGCCATCAGCTATCCTCCCCCAGCAGGCCCTGATAAAGCGCACGGTAGGAAGCAAACATTTGCTGCTGGGTATACAGGTTCTCCACACGGCGAATACCGGCCTGCTGGGCCTGGTGCCAGGTGTCGGGATTCTTGAGCAGATGCGCCACCGCCTTGCCCAATGCTTCCGGGTCCGCAATACCTACCACGGAACCGGCTTTGCCGAAGGCCCGGTCCTCTTCATCCAGGCCTTCGATTAATTGACGACAGGAGCCCACGTCCGTGGACACTGCCGGCACCCCGGCGGCAAAACCTTCCAGCAATACCAGTGGCAGTGCCTCACTGATAGAACTGAGTACGATCACTCCCACTTTCGGCAGTAGTTCGTCAATCTTCTGGAAACCGAGAAATTCCACGTTTTTTTCCAGTCCCAGGCTGCTTACCAGCGCGCGACATTCCGCCGCATAGTCCTTGTCTTCGTCTTCCGGGCCGGCAATCCAGCCTTTCGCATCCGGTATCTCGTTGACCAGGGTGCGCATGGCACGGAGGAAGGTTTTGACATCCTTGATGGGCACCACACGGCCAATCAGGCAGGCGGTATGGGGGATACCTTCACCCCGGGCGGCACGGACCTTTTCCATGCGCGGCAAATCAATGCCGTTGGGAATATTCAGGGTACGCTCGGCAGGCGCCCCGTCTTCCACTTGCCGTTGCCGGTTGCGTTCATACAGTGCCACGATACGGTCCGAGGATTGGTAGCACTCGCGGCCCAGCTCGGTGAAAAAATTCACCCACTTCTCGCGGAAGTACGCCATTTCCGCATTGTTTTTTTCCACCAGTCCGCGGTTATCACTGATCCATTCACTCTGAAACAGATCAATCTTCCGTTCCTTGGTATAGATACCATGCTCGGAAAGCAGCAATGGCTTGCCTGTCCGTCGTTTCAGCATGGAACCCAGAAAGCCGGCATAGCCGGTGGAGATGGTGTGATACATGCGCGCCGGGATCAGATTGCTGGCAATATCATTCAGTACCCACAAGGGGGAATGCATGATGCGCACGGTCCAGAAATAATCCACAAAGGAAGGGTCGCGGCTGTACTTGCGATAGGCATCGGAGATGAAATCCCAGCTTGCCCGACTGTGCAGGAATGCATCCTCGGAATAACAACAGCCATCGCCAAGGCCATCCAGAGCCTCGCCCAGCAAAGCCTCACGCTCCCGGGAATGTCGCCCTGTGCGCATCAACTCGTGGAGCCGACGTAACCGTTCGAACGCCTTCGGGTCACCTTTTTTGGGTTTTTTCTCAGCCCCGCGCTGGAAGTCATGCAAGTAGTGCACTTCCAGGTGCACCACATTGTCCGGCAGGGTGTACTTCATGTCGCCGTAATCTTCCGGTCGGCTACCGACGAAGCAACAGGCAAAAGTATATTCGGGAAAACCACGGATAATCTGGTTTACCCAGCTGGACACGCCGCCACTGACATAGGGAAAAGTTCCCTCAAGCAGCAGGCAGATATCCGCCTTATCCGCTCTGGGCAGCGCCATAGCCCCTCCAGTACTCCACGGATTTATTCAAGGCAGTAAACTGACTGCCATCGGGAATTTGTTCCATCAGCAAGCGCACCATGGGCAATTGCCGTCGTTGGAGAGCGATTTCCGCCAACCAGGGATTTACCTGGGCCGGGGACAACCCCAATCTGCGGGCAAATATCAGGGATTCCTGGGCTTCCCCAAGGTTGTCCTGGCTCATCTTGATACGTCCACGGAGCAACCACAGACCGGCATCCTCAGGGGATTCCATCAGTCCCATATCGGCATAAAAACTGGCCCGCTCCAGGGTCAGGGTGAGGATGTCACCGCGAACCAGGTCCTGATAGCTCAGTTCCCAGTAAAGTTCAGCCAGACGCCGGGCAAGTCGGTATCGACGCGACTCTTTGGCCCGCTCCAGCAATTGCAGCACCCGGTCGATATCACGGGTAATTTCTTTTTCCTTCTGATCCAGAATACCGTAGGCAAGCAGGCGCAAATCCTCATAGGAATCACCCAGTGAATCACGCAGCAATCGGCCCGTGACCCGTCCAGGCATGTCCTTGAGTACCAGCATGCCCTGAATCCGCAAGGCGTTGGGCGCAGTCTCACTGGTAAGCAGGGTTTTCAGGTCAACCTGCCGGAAACCGGCGCTTTGCTGATTGTTCACCGGAGTGAAGTAAGGCTTGGCTATCTGGGAAAAAGGAAGCGGCTTGAACAACGCCGGCAACATGACGCCGAGGGCAATCCCGCCGACGATGGTCAACAGGCCGATCGCCGGAATGAAAAAAGCGAAGGAAAAAATCAACGCCAGCGAGAATACTTTCGGTTCCCGAAAACGGGTGGGAAGAAAGGTCCATGCCACTGCGGAAAGCAGGGCCGAGGCCAAACCGTGAGACACCAGATAAAGCAGGAAATAGGATAGCGAGCTGTTCTGGCTAAGCAGCAGCAGCAAAGAGCCCAGTTCGGCACTGATGGCATAGATAAGCAGCTTCCAGCTAGACACCCGCCACCCCCAGCAGTTCGTTCAGCTGATCGGCCGGATCACGTTCATCCAGTAGCCGATGGAAGTATTTGACCCCCGCCTGGCGCAGACTGAAGAACGCAAAGTCGTCCTGCAACCACTGTTCGGTGCGCAACACAAAACCTTCCAGACTGGACTCCCCGGTCATCGGCATCATGATCATCAATACGTTGTCATGCACCCACCAGGCCAGGTCCAGACTGCGCAACCCACGGGCCAGCACTTCCAGAATCTGTGCAGCCTGTTCGCTGTCATCCGCGACAAACAGCGTCAGAGCGGTATCTACCCGGGCCTCCCCACGGAGTCGGGCCAGGGCTGTGAGTTCGCTGGCGAAACGGTTGGGCAGATTCGGCCAGGTATCCAGAAGACTGTCGACCTCTTCCCCGTTGTGAGCCACATCCGCATAGAAATTCAACAGTACTGAGAGCAGCTGAAGGTTTTCATAATTCATGGAAAGAAATGGCAACCGTTCCACCACCAGTGCGCCAATCATCTCCCCGGCACTGTTGGTCACCGGCGCAGCCACCAGGTAACGGCCCACGTAGGGGTCATCCTGGGTATGCTGTTGCACATGGGCGAGCATGCCGATGTCCAGGGCGTGGTTCAGCAAGGCGTCGTTCGGGTCCAGGGGTTTGTTCTCACCCAGCAGCGCAGCAGGCTGGTCGCTGACCTTGCCATCAATGATCGGGTACAAGCCTGCACGCTGCAGCTGGCAGTACTCTGCCAGCAGGTTGATCAGATCATCCGCCGCCGGCAGAACCTTTCCGTCACTTTCATCCAGGGTCAGATCCCGTAACCGAAAAAGCGCATCCCGCACGGTGTAAGGTTTGACCAGCAGATTTTCTTCAAGGCGGTCATGGGACAGTCGCAACAGCACGTGACGCTGAGTCAGGTTCTGCAGACGCTCCAACGCATAGCTGGCAGCACTTTCCGCCCGTTGCAGACGCACCCGCCAGAGGTCGGCAAATTCACCACAAACCAGGCTGAGGATGAAACCGCCCAGCATGGTGCCCTCAGGAAAACTCCAGTCCGCATAAAAGCCCACCTTGCGAAGCGCGAACCAGCTCGCCAGCAGACACAACATCCCGAATACGCCTGCCAGACTACCGTATCGCAACGCCACAACAATGGGCACAAAGAGGCCCCAGCGGAAGTTGGCACCCAGCGCCAGCGGGTCATCGGAACGCAACCACAGCCCGATACCCACAGCTGCCACGGTCAGTATTATCGCCTCCAGCACCACCCATAAGGGTCTTGCCGATGGCGCCACCAGTGCGGGGATGACAGTGTTACCCAGCCACTTGCGCATTAGCGAATGACCGGCGCCAGCAGCTTATCGATCACTTTCTGCCCCGTTTGGCTGAGCGACGATCTTGCCCAGCCAGCACGGGCTCCTGTCCCGCTGTAAACGATATTCCCGGTGGGCAATTCACGGATTTCCAGCATCACACCCACTGCCGGTTCGCCATCCACACCGGTCTTGTAGCGCCATTCATGGACCACACCGCTGATCACATACTGGGCCGATTGCGACTGTACCCAGCGATCCATTTTCTCACGGTTGGCAGAGGATGAGGCTTCGAACAACAAGCCGTCATTACCGGTTTCCGGGTAGCTGTCCACGGTGGTCACGCCATGGCGATAGAGTACCGACTCGACGATGGCCGCTGCCCGCAATCCGGCCTGGGGGGTGCCGGTGCGGTTGACCAGCGGCAGCACCAGCCAGGTACCTTCCGCGTCCAGAGAGACGTCCTGACTACTGCGTACATGGGTGCAACTGGCCAGCATCAGTGCCAGCAACAAAGCAACAACCTGTTTCATCTCATGCTCCTAATAGTAAATCCTGTATTGCAGTTCGGCCCGGTAGCTGTCTTCGTCGTTGCCACCGGTATTCAGTTGGCGCTCCAGAGACAACTGCCAGGCATCGCGCCCCAGCAGCGGACCGGCGAGCCCTAACCGGCCGATAAAGCCATCGCCGGAAATGCTGTTATTCACATAACCGATTTCACCCCATCCCTGCAGGCGGTGTGGCCGTATATGCACATCCGGCATTCCCAGTAACAGGGAGGCGCCGGATTCGTTGTAATCCTGCGGTAAAGGACCGGTGTCCGCCCCCGGTGGCAGCAGCGCCCGAACCTCCCCCATGCTGTCCCCGGTTTCGGTAAAGTCGGCGCGGGTATGTCGCAGACGCAACCCCGGCGAGAAACGGGACAGCCAGGGCCGCCAGGTAGTTTGCAGATTGAGAATACTGCCATCTCCCAGGGTCTGGGCATTGAGATCCCGGTACTCATAATCCGCCCAATCCACACTGCTCTGCCAGGTAGCCTGGGGCGACCAGTTGAGTTGAAGCTGGTTACCCGTTCGCGACCCACCCAGCAGCAACAGGGAGGTCTCATCCGCTGGCATTCGCCACTGGTATCGCCAACTGGCTGACCAGTCGGAGTGCCAGTTGCCCCCCACTTCCAGCTCCGCCGTGGTTTCGCTGTTATCCAGCAACTGACGCTGACCCAAAGAGAGACGCTGACGAAAGCGTTCGCGCTGATATTGCCATTCCAGGCTCAGCCACTGTTCCGCTTCATTCACGTCAAGCTGGGTGCGGTCATTACTGCCAAACTGCCGCTGACGATAGCGGGCCGACAGGGTGCTGTAGTCGCTGAATGGCTGGTACTGGGTGAATGCCCAGTCGGTCATCTCCAGGGCCCCCAGACGGCGTTGCCCCACTACCAGCTCACTGGAACGGGCGCTGGGTAACAGCAGCGACTCCTGCTGATTGTTGGCACCGGCCAACTCCGGAGAACCGGCCTGCATGGCCATCAGTGTGGCAGTAGCGCGCCGATCCTCGTCCAGCTGTACCCGAGCCTCCAGTTGCTCAGAGAGGGTCAACTGGCCGGCATAACGCTGACGGATTTGCGCCACCGCATCCCGGTCGCTGTTCAGCATGGCATAGGCCAGTGCCGACCCGGCATGGAGGGCTCCGGCAGCCTGTTGCTTGCGCAAGTACCAGGCACGGGCCTGCTCCGGCTCGCTATGGCCGAGCGCCCATTGGGCCAGCCATTCCGCACGGGCTTCCTCATCCCCCTGCTGCTGACGGATCTGTTGCGCCAGTTGCCAGGAACTGTCTCCACCGTCGAACCGTTGACTGAGGGCCAAACGCATATCGCGATATAGATTCTGCTTATCGTCACTGACCGGGAAGGGCACACGTTGGTGCAAGTTGCGCAGTACCGGCCAGGCCTCACCGTCCCGGCCTGCTGCGATCAGCGCCTGGGCATACTGCCACTGCCGTTCCCAGTCACCGGGAGCGGTTTCCAGCAGACGACTTTCATAGCGGACCGCTTGCTCGGTATGTCCCAGGGCCATGTGGGCAGCGGCAAGCACCTCCCAGTAACGCCGGTCAAGGCGGATACCCGCCTCCCAGGCTGCCAGAGTCTGGGCCAGCTGGGTATCATCACCGCTTGCTACCAGCAGCCACAACCAGGCAATACGGGTTTCCCGATTGCCGGGCGCCAGTTCCAGCGCCCGCTGCAACCACTGCGCGGCCTGTTCCGTCTCCCCCCTGCGCAATAGCAGGTTGGCGTAAAAGCGAAGAAAACTCGGGTCCTGTTGCAGTTTTTGCAACTGGGCGTCACTCAGCCGGGCCAGGAAATCATCAATGGCCTGCCAACGCCCCGCATCCTGCATTTGATAAAGTGCGCCCATGGCAAAGGCCTGATCACCATTGCGCTGCCAGGCCCGCTCCATTAGCGCCACGACCCGCTCCCGGTCGTAATAACGGGCCAGAGTGATGTACTGATAAAGATCGGGCAGGCTTTCGTCGCCCTGATCCAGCAAAGTCTGGTAGTCATCCATGGCCGCCTGCCATTGCCCCAGCTCGCTGGCCATGATCGCCAGGCGACGGGTGAGATCCGGATCATAGGGAAGCCCCTGGGCATCGGTACGCAGTTCCGTGTAGGCCTGTTCCCGCTGGCCATCCAGCCAACGATAACGGGAAACATTGAGCGCCATCTCCCGATCCGGACCGTAGCGATCCATGTACTGTCTTGCGTAACGGGCTGCGCGTTTTTCCTCACCCTGATTCCACGCCAGTCGCTGCATTTCCCACAATACGGCCTGGCCCGGATAGCGGCGATGCCAGTCCGCGAGAAAATCGACCCCCTCACTCACCTGGCCGAGCAGCTCATACTGACGAGCCACGGTAGCCAGCATATCCCTGTCGCGGGGAGAGGTTTCCAGCAACTGCTTGTAAACGCGCAGGGTCAGCTGGTGATCGTAGGCCAGCGGAGCGCGCTGGCGCACCTGCTGCCAGGCCTGTGGATCATCCGTGGTTTCTGCTACTTTCCACCAGGCTCTCAGGGCGGTCGGACTGTCTCCCTGCCAGTCGGCAATCTGTGCCAGGCGCTGCCACCAGCGAATATCCCCGGGCCGCCAGTAGAGGGCGTTCTCCACCACCTGACGCGCCCGCCCCAGATTGCCCGCTGCCACGAAAACCTCATAGCTGTGCAGGTAATAACTTTCCACGTAGGGTTCCGGTGCCTCTGCCAGGGCAACGCCAGGACAAAACGACAGGGGCAATAACACCAGGACAAGCAGCCGCTTCATTACTGCTCCCCCGAATCCGGCAAACGCAACAGACGTACGGCATAGCGTTGGGCCTGGGCCAGGTTGCCTCCCGCCTGGGCCAGGCGCATGAGTCGATACAGCACCTCTTTGTCCCGGTAGTAGAGATGTTCGTAGCGCGACGCAAACCGCAAGGCCACCTCATGGAGGCTGCCCGCTTCGAGGGCCGCCAGCGCCTCCAGGAAATAATATTTGCTTACTGCAGGGTCACTGGACGCTCGCATGGCTTCGACATAGGCCAGCCCGGAGGCCAGATAGTTGCCCTCCCCCAGCAGAACGCGCCCGGCTTTTTCATACCAGTCCCCCGGCCGCTCCGCCTCGCCGGCGAGCAGGCGGTAGTAACGGACCGCCTGCTCCGCAGCCCCCAGCACCAGGGCCATTTCCGCCAACTCCCGGCGCTGCTCGCCGTTCAGCATGGACCAGTCCTGGGCACGGACACTGGCCAGGGTCTCAGCTTGCAACCGTGAGGCCTGACGCAGTTCAGGCTCCATGGCCATCAACCGCTTGAAATCCCATTTCAGTCTCAGCCAGCGTATCTCTGGCAGATAGCCCGCATCGGCGGCTTCAACCCAGTCCAGCTGTGCATCGGCCTCAGCAAACCGGCCAAGCACGATCAACTCCCGGGCCATCAACAGCCGCAGTTCATGATCATCCGGTTTGGCTTTCAGCCAGGCCTGCATGTAACTCAATGTCACCGCATCCAGGCGCGCGTTACGCAGTGTGATGGCCAGATCCCGCGGAAAGGTCAGCCAGCACACCACCGCAATCAACAACAGGCAGGCAAGCAGCTCTGTTGGACCGAAAACCCGTAATCGCTCAGTGCGAACAGTGTAGCCGTAGCTCTTCGAGCCCATGCTTCGCACTCCTGTAGTGATAGAGGGTTCCTTCCCGACGTACCGGTGCCAAAGACCCACCATTATGGTTGAGGGTGCAACCGCCAGCATTGCCGATGGCAAATTCCAGGTCGGTATGACCGGCAAGAGAAAAACGAAAACCCTTCTCCTCCCGGGCAAACATGGTCAGACGGGCATTGGCCTGTTGCAGGTAAGGCACCGGATCCGGGCCGGGCTCCCAGTGGGCCTCATTCGCGGACAAATGCACATAGCGACCCGGGCCATCTTCACGGTAACCGGCAATGCCCTTGCTGCCGGGCAGCGACGGCAAAGCCAACGCATCAGGCAGACGCAGGGTACGCAGCTGTCCCTCCCCTTTGATGCGCCAGCTATTGCCTTCCCTGGCGATCACCATGGTATTGAAATCCAGAACCTTGCGGGCGTAGTCCGACGCAAACACCGGATGCAACGGCTGGGACTGTGCCCAACGGTAGACAGTCAACAGGGATTCCAGTGCCGCCGTCTTGCTGGCGATATAGGTGTGGTAATAGATATTGACCGGCTTGAAACGGTGGGGCGTTTCCGTCAGCTTGAACGTTTCAATCACCCGCTCGAAACCGTAGAAAGGACCGGTCCACTCTCTGGTGTAGATATTCTCGTTCTGGTTGGGCGCATACACCTGGTATTCGTCACCCTTGGGCACGCCAATGCCCTTTACCAGGGTCCAGGTGGGTGCACTTTCGGTGATAATGGTTTCACTGCCGTTCATATTGAGCAGGTTACCCTGCCGGGCTGCGGCCAACGCCTCGGGAGTGGGAATGGTGTCCCCGCTCCACAACACCATTTCCGTTCGCTTGTCCCCGCTTAGCAGGTTCTCATTGATGTACTCTGCAGAGCCGACAACCTCCCGAACCGGATCCATCCGGTAGCCCGGAATGGGCAAACGCAGCTGTCCTTCCGGACCGTACAACTGGCCGGGCATTCGCTGAGCGTCATACCAGAAAAAAGGATGGGAATAGGTGTGGGTCGCCGCTTCCACATGGGGCAAGGCGAACATGTTCCGGGCAATCTGCTCCAGCTCGGCGGACATTTTCGGGTAAAGCCCGTGGGGGGCCACTTCCCCCTCAATGACCGAGATGGTTGTGGGCAGCTCATAACGCTTGAGCACTTCCTCCAGCAATACCCGTGCATCCGTTTGCCCCTGATAGCCCTTCACCTCCGCAAGGCTGGGAAAACCATCACCATCCATATGCGCAAACAACAGCCGTCGACCATTTTCCGTGGTCACATCCGGAATCGGCATGGCCGGCAGCTGCAGGGCCTCACGAATAAAGGTGAGTGGATTCACCACCCAGCGATCCAGCCCTTCGCCTTTCTCGCCGGGCAATACCGAGCGGATCATGAAAGGCTGGAACACATAGCCCCCCCAGGGGGTTGTTGCCGCCGGCGTATAGGTATGCTCCCCGGAACGCAGTTCCAGCCAGGGCTGGGCGGAAACATTGTGCAAGGGTGAGGACAACTCAATCAGCTTGGGCAACGCCAACTCAAATCCCATGGCCTGGTGTTGACGGGTAATAGCTGGCGGCGACAAGGGAGTGGGTCGAGTTTCAAACCCGAAGGCCTGGGCATTCGGGCCTACCGGATCCACCGCGGGATAGCCCAGCATGGCAATGGGAACCCCGGCCTCTTTCTGTTCCACCAGCCAGGCCTCGAAGTCATCGTCGGAAAGGTCTTCCTGTTCCAGCCACACCACGATACCCGCATAGCGCCCCTGCAGGTTACCGGCCGGCATCGACGTATTGATGGCGCGAATCTCCGGCACAAGACCCTGAAACTGCAGGGGCATCAGGCCATAGCGAACCGCATCGGAGAGCTCCCATAGCTGCTCATCGGAGCCGCCATGGACTAGCAATACTTTTCGGGGAAGGACCTCGCGTTGCCCCAGACCAAACATGTCCAGCTCCGGATTGGTGACCCAGGGAATCACATCATGTCCGGCAATTTTGTCCGCGATTTCCCGCGCCTGCTGACGCTGGCCGGGCGGCGTGTAATCAATGGCAATGGTCGCCACCTGATATTGTTCACGCATGGCCGAAAACTGTCCCAGCAACCACTGACGGTCTTCCTCGGGAACCGCTGCATAGCGTTGCTTGCCGGCTTCCCAACGCTGGTAGAGGGATTCCGCCGCAATGGCATCCACTGGCGCCTCAACCAGTGGCATCAACTCGAAACCACGATTGAAAATAAAACGGGCCTCGGGATAACGCTGCGCGATCTGGTTGATCAGCGCGGCGAGCCCCTCACGCTGCTGCTGACGTTCCTCCGGTGTTTTGGCAACCAGCTGATAACTGTCGAGGGTATCGAAGAAAAAGCCCTGGTAACCCTGCTTCCACAATGGCGCGACCACCTGTTCGACAAGGAAGTCCCGCAAATCCGGCGAAGACAAATCGAAAATATGGGAGCCCCAGTCGGGGTTTTTGCCCAACAACCATTCCGGTTTCAGGCTTTTGAAAAACGGGCGGGATGCCAGCACTTCACCCAGGCTGACATAGGCATAGAAACGTTCACTGCGATACCGGTCGGGCACACCGCTGGCCTGATCAGGCTCAACCACAGGGAAATCGTAGACAGAAAGCATGTGCCAGGGGATGTCCGGCCCATAATAAAAGGCAGCCGCCTGATCCAGGCGAGACTGTGCCCCGGCCGATCCCCAAAGAAGTACAAACAGAATCGTCACAAAAGTACGAATCAATGAATTCCCCAATTCACTCAAAGCGATAGGTTCTTATATACCTATTCAAGGCAGCGTGAATAATGGGGGAAACATCATGTAACCCAAATACGACAAAAAGGGCATTTATGTAAAATTTACGTGTTACAACAACCGACTATTCTTGCCAAACTGGCTGCGTAAAAACGCCATCTGGTCACCACGGATACGGTGGCTGTTAATCAATGCCAGGTATTCGGCCATGTTGGGCACATACGGCAATGCCAGCAAATCCATATCGATGTCTTCCAGAGAGCGGCTGCCCTTGCGCTGGTTACAGCGTCGGCAGGCGGAGACCACATTGGACCAGCGATCCCGCCCCCCTTTCGAAGTGGGAACAATATGATCACGGGTAAGCGCGTGCTCCGGGAAAGGCTTACCGCAATAGAGACAAAGATGCTGATCGCGCCGGAACAGGGCCCGGTTGGTCAGCGGAGGGGCCGGGCGTTTGTGGGGATAGGCCACGCCGTCGCAGGCAATGATGGAATGCAGTGACAGACCGGAACGTTCCCCGGACAGGCGACAGGTCCCGCCGCGCAGACGATAGATCACATCCCCCAGCGTCCAGGTCACCAACCCCCGGGCGTAGAGGGTGGCAGCCATCTGCCAATCCAGCCATTCAACGGGGGTCCCGGTCTTGTCCAGACGCAGAATGCGCTCACTCATGGGCTACCTCACGATCAGTGCTGTACCCCCAGTGGGTACAACGGCCCCGTCCAGGTTTGGCACTAGCATGCCAACGCTCGGGTCAGTATCTCGTAAACCAGTGACGATTCTGCGACAGCGGGAAAAGGAGGCAGAGAGGCAGGCAGACTGGGTCTGCCCGGGAAAGTCCGAATTGCCTCTATCGACAGGATCCACACAGCCGTGGTGCCTTTACCCGGTTATCTCTGATCAAACGACCGTGACCGACTGATCACAGACACCGGATTGCACAAATAATAAACAGAGGGGTGTGCGTATCGCAACCGTGGGGCTCAGGGTGTGCTGCGAAATTCCGGCAACCGGTAGCAACTGCTCACCTGCGTGTTGGTGTTATCCCCGTCGGTCATGATGGCCACCGCATCGACGGTATCCACCTCCAGATCATGAAAGCGACGAAAATCCTCACGCACGTTCCGGGAAAAGGATTGCCAGCTGCCGGCACCACCCGGTCCTTGCACCACCACCATCATTGCCTGGGAAGCAAAAGGGTTGGGCCAGGATGTCCCTGGCGCCTGCTGCCGGGACCACACATAGTTGATGGCCCGGGTCTGCCAGGGCAGCCAGCCCTTTTTCACCACGTAGACTCGTGCCTGAAAATCGTCGCCAACCCGGCTTTTCTCGTCCACCGCCGGCCAATCGGCCATGCGCTCCGCACGCCATTGCCAGTGCAGATGAGGCGTGCGGGTCAGGTCCACGGTATGCTCGTGCACCAGCCCTGAAGCCGTACCCTGGGCCCGACTCTGCCAGCATCCTTGCTCAAGGCGGTATTGGGTCTTGCCGTCAAAGACCACTTCCCGCCACCCCTCCGGTCCTGCAGAACTGGCCGCAGAGGGCAGCAAAGCCAAAGACAAAAGACACAGCGCTGGTATACATTGGACCAACGGGTCACAAACAGGTCTCGTTTTCATGGCTGCGTTTCCTAAAATAGACAATCTGTTTACGACTATTTTCTCCTCCTGCTGAGAGGAGCTTTCACCGGATTTTCCTGTCTCAACCCAAGCTCAAGGCAGACATCATGCAGTTTGATTACATTATCGTCGGCGCCGGTTCCGCCGGCTGCGTACTCGCCAACCGTCTCTCCGAAAACCCCAATAACCGTGTTTGCCTGCTGGAAGCGGGCCCGGCAGACAACAGTCTCTTTATCCGCATTCCTGCCGGCATCATTCTGATGATGCGTTCCAACGCGCGAAACTGGCGTTACTACACGGTACCCCAGAAAGCCTTGAACAACCGCCAGATCTACATCCCGCGGGGCAAGACCCTGGGTGGCTCTTCAGCGGTGAATGCCATGTGCTACACCCGCGGCCACAAGTGGGATTATGACCACTGGGCATCACTGGGGAATGAAGGCTGGAGCTTTGACGATGTCCTGCCGGTGTTCAAACGCTGCGAACACTATGAGCCCGGGGAGAGCGAATTCCACGGCACCCACGGCAAGCTCAACATTGCCGACCTGCGTTTCACCCATCCTGTCAGCCGGGCCTTTATCGAAGCCGGCGTCCAGGCGGGCCACCCCGCCACGGATGACTTCAACAACGATGTCCAGGAAGGCATGGGCATGTACAAGGTGAATCAGAAGGACGGGGAGCGTTGTGGCGTCTCCCGCGCCTATCTGCACCCGGTCATGGACCGGCCCAACCTGACCATCATGACCGGCGCCCTGGTAAACCGGGTTCTGTTCGACGGCAAGCGTGCCATCGGCGTGGAAGTGGAACACAACGGCCAGATCCGCACTCTCAAGGCCGACAATGAAGTGATTCTCTCCGGCGGTGCCATCAACTCCCCACAGATTCTCAAGCTCTCCGGCGTGGGCCCGGCGGCGGAACTGGCCGAGCAGAACATCCCGCTGGTGCACGAACTTCCTGGCGTGGGCGAAAACCTGCAGGATCATCCGGACGCCCTGGTGGTCCACAAGAGCTTGCGCAAGGACACCCTGAGCCTGGCGCCGGGCGCCCTGCTCACTACCGGCCTGAAAGGCTTTATCGATTTCTTCTACCGTCGCACCGGACAGCTTACCTCCAACGTGGCAGAGGCCGGCGGCTTCATCAAATCCCGTCCGGAAGAAACGATCCCGGATCTGCAGCTGCACCTGACCGCCGCCAAACTGGATAACCACGGCCTCAACCTGCTGTTCAGCATGGGCTATGGCTATTCCGGCCACGTCTGCATTTTGCGTCCCAAGAGCCGGGGCAACATCACCCTTCGCGATGCCAACCCGCGCTCCCCGGCCCTGATCGATCCGCGCTTCCTGGAACACCCGGATGACATGGAAGGCATGGTCCGTGGCGTCAAGGCCATGCGCAAGATCATGGCCCAGGATGCGCTCAACGACTGGCGGGGTGATGAAATCTTCCCCGGCAACGATGTGGAAAGCGACGAGGACATCCGTAACTTCCTGCGTCAGAAATGCGACAACATCTATCACCCGGTGGGTACCTGCAAGATGGGCAACGACGACATGGCGGTGGTCGACAGTCAGTTGCGCGTGCACGGCCTGGAAGGCCTGCGCGTCATCGATGCTTCCATCATGCCCACCCTGATCGGCGGTAACACCAATGCGCCGACGGTGATGATTGCCGAGAAAGGGGCTGACGCCATTCTCGGGGAGTAACCGCTGCAAGCCTCAAGCTACAACGCGGGCCGGGCCGTGCTAATCACATAGCGCCCTGCCCGCGTTTTTTTGTGGTAGGTTGCCCAGCTCCTCGCCGTTGGAGCCATGCTCGCATGGCGAATAGGTTCGCAGGTTGCTCCAGATTGGGGAGAAATGCACAGACCTGTCGAGCCCTGAGATTCCTGATCGCCCAGCGGGCGATTTACGCGCAAGCGCGGTTCACGGCTCAAGCTCCGCTCCTACAGAGGCTTCGTAGCAATGCCAGGGTCTCGGAAATTTCCCAACCTTTGCCTATCCAAATAGCCTGGCTTTGTAGCTTTCGACTTTTCACCTTCCTGTCATCTTTCTTTTACACACTGCCTCTTTTCGAATATCGCCTGATCCGATTGGGGGGATTTATGGTGGATGAAGTATCGTCTCCGCGTGCACAGCTTGTGGAATTGCTGTGGCAGCTGAAGCAAAATTTTGATCAGGAAAACGACAGCAGCCTGCGGTTTGTTCATTTCAATACGCTTCTCAACGACCCGGCCTATCGTGCTGAAGTGATTCAGCGGGCGGTCAATAGCGAGAACAAAAAAATCCGTAACCTGGGTCTGAAACTGCAGGACGCCAACCGCGACGGCATGCTGCTACACAAGCGCCCCTCAGCTACCGGCTCCTCGCTGCCCATCACCAACCCGGACATCGCCGAAACCCTCGGCCATTCCTCCCTTGCCAGCAGCCGCAACGCAGGATTTCACTGGATGTACGCCTGGCTGGGACTGGCTGCGATCATGCTTGGTGTGATCGGCTACTTTGCCTATCAACCTTTGCACCAGATGATTGCCGGCAAACAGGTAGTAAAAGGCGCTTTACTGGGTAACCAGACATGGCATGCCGGCACCACCTGGATCCTGGATGGCATCGTCTATGTGGAAGCCGGTGCCAGCCTGACCATCGAACCCGGTACCCGTATCGAGGGTCGACCCGGTTCTGCCCTGGTGATTACCCGCGGCGCGACCCTGTTTTCCCGGGGCCAGGAGACAGCTCCCATCGTCTTTACCAGCCATCAGCCTGAGGGGAGCCGTTCAACCGGCGACTGGGGGGGAGTGGTCATGCTGGGAAGCGCGCCGGTGAACAGGGCCGACGCACAGATCGAAGGGGTACCCCACGGGGATACCCGGGGCGCCTTCGGCGGAAGCGATGCCGGCTCGTCCTGCGGCATCATGGAATATACCCGCATCGAATTCGCCGGCTTCGAGGTATATGCCAACAACGAGCTCAATGGACTCACCCTGGGCGGCTGCGGTGATGGCACCATTGTTCGCCATGTCCAGGTACATCGCGCCCTGGACGACGGCATCGAAGTGTTTGGCGGCACCGTGGACTTGCAGAACATCGTCATCACCGGTGCCGGCGACGATTCCCTGGACTGGGATATGGGATGGCGTGGCCGGGTGCAGTTTCTCGCCATTCAGCAACATGCGGATACCGGCGATAATGCCTTTGAGGGGGACAACCAGTCCGGCAACCCGGATGCGTCTCCTGTTTCTGCCCCGACCATGTACAACGTGACCCTGATCAGTCCCCGTAGCCACGAAAAATACCACCGTGCCATGACACTCAAGGCTGGCTCCGGCGGGCATTTCCACAACATCATCATCGATGGCTTTTCCGGTGAAGCCATCGACCTGAAAGGCACGGAAACCGTAGCGCGCATTGAGCAGGGAGAATTGAGTTTCCAGAGCATGATGGTTAACCGGGTGGGCAGTCGCGGGCTGACCTTCTTTGACCCGGAAACCGGTGACAACGACGATGATGGTGATTTTGACGAGCGCCGTTACTTCCAAAGCAGCGCCGTGGCCGCCCAGTTTGGCACCGACCCGCTGTTGACCCGTGACGCCACCAGCGCCTCCCACCCGGACTTCGCCCCCACCTCCCGGTCTCCGGCCCGCAACGGCGCCAGCCCCATTCCCCAGGGAGAATTCTGGGACGAAGCCGCCAATTATCTGGGGGCAGTACGCCCCGGCAGCGTACAGAACTGGACCGACGGCTGGACCGCCTATCCGCTGAACTAGGAAAGTCTCTGAAAATTTCGTGGGAGCCATGCTCGCCATGGCGAAAAGCCTCAGCAACATCGAGCATGTTCGCCATGCAAGCGTGGCTCCTACAGGGAGACAGGGCGCCAGGGCCACCAACCATATTGGCGAAAAAACGTGCAATAACCCCTGTACACGCGTATACTGCCGCGTCCTCGCCGACGCTCGCTCGGCCCCTCCTGCCAATCCATAGGTAACACATGTCAGATTCCCGTTCCGGGTTCGCCGATTTAGGCCTGCCCGAGGTATTGCTCGCTGCGATTGCCCGCCAGGGCTTCCAGGAGCCGTCGCCGATTCAGGCGCAAGCCATCCCGCTGTTGCTCGATGGTCACGACCTGCTGGGCCAGGCACAAACTGGCACAGGTAAAACCGCCGCTTTCGCCCTGCCACTGCTGGCACGGCTGGATGCATCCCTGCGTCAACCACAAATGCTCATTCTTGCCCCCACTCGTGAACTCGCTATCCAGGTGGCCAAAGCCTGCGAAGAGTTTGCCCAGGGCATCAAAGGACTCAAGGTACTGCCGATTTATGGCGGCGGTGAATACCGTACGCAGCTCAAGGGCCTGCGTGACGGCGCCCAGGTGATTGTCGGTACCCCCGGACGTGTCATGGACCACATCGAACGTGGCTCCCTGAACCTGGCCAACCTGCAGGCACTGGTACTCGACGAAGCAGATGAAATGCTCCGCATGGGCTTTATCGACGATGTGAAATGGGTACTTGAACGTACCCCGGACGACTGCCAGCTGGCATTGTTCTCCGCCACCATGCCACCGGTGATTCGCAAGGTGGCCGACCAGCATCTGAAGAACCCCAAGCTGGTACGCATCGACAATGGCGGCGCCACCACCGGCACCAGCATTCGCCAGCGTTTCTGGCCAGTCGCCGGGCTAAACAAACTGGATGCCCTGTGCCGCATTCTGGAAGCCGAAGAGCACGATGCCGTGATCGTCTTTGTGCGAACCAAACAGGCAACCCTAGAACTGGCGGATCAATTGAACCGTCGCAATTTGCGCGCAGAAGCCCTTAACGGCGACATTCCGCAGCAACAGCGAGAAAAAACCGTTCAACGGCTGAAAGACAAGCGTTTTGACCTGCTGATTGCCACCGATGTGGTGGCCCGGGGCCTGGACGTTCCGCGCATCACCCATGTGGTGAACTACGACATGCCCGGTGACCCGGAAGCCTACGTACACCGTATCGGCCGTACCGGCCGTGCCGGTCGCGAGGGTGACGCGATCCTGTTCGTTTCCCGTCGTGAGCAGCACGTGCTGCGTCAGATCGAGCGCACCACCCGCCAGAGCATCGAAAAGATGACCCTGCCGTCCGTGGACGACCTGAACGCCAAGCGCATTGCCCGTTTCCAGGAGCAGCTCACCACCGTACTGGAAGGCAGCGGCCTGGAAGAAACCCGCGCTCTGGTCAATCAGCTACGCGACAGCATGGATGTCAGTGACAACGACATGGCCACTGCGCTGGCGGTGATGATGTTCAAACGTGAACCGCTGATTCTGAAAGAACCGAAAATGATCAAGGAAACCCGCTCCCGTCGCGAACCGGCCCACGCTGCCGGCGGCCGCCGCGAGGATCGTGCCCCCCGTGGCAACAGGGGCAAAAGCGACAAGACCATGCGTCGCTACCGGATTCAGGTCGGCCATGACCACGGCGTCAAGCCGGGCAACATTGTTGGTGCCATCGCCAACGAAGCCAAACTGCCCAGCCGCCTGATCGGCCCGATCAAGATCCACCAGGACCACAGCACCGTGGAATTGCCGGAAGACCTGTCTCCCCGCCAGCTCCACGTGATCCGCACCGCGCGGGTCTGCCAGCGTTCTCTGGATCTGGAAGCGGTTTAAAACAGTCGCGAGGACCGAGTTGAAAGAAGCGAAAACAGTCTCCAACGGATTGCTGTTCTTCGTTTCTCGAAACTCGCTCCTCGCAATGCGTTATCAAGACCCGGAAATCCGGAAGCCCACCTTCAAACTCACCTGATAATGCCCCACCTTGCCATCCACGATATGGCCGCGGGTTTCGGTCACTTCGAACCAGTCCATCATTTTCAGGCTTTCCCTGGCAGTGGCCAGAGCGTTGTCGATGGCGTCCTCAATGCCGGTTTTCGATGAGCCAACCAGTTCCACTTTCTTGTAAACGTGATGATCGGACATTTCGCTCTCCTTTTCTGTCCTCGGTCACTTCATCTGTGACACTCAAGACCCGGGATTACAAGGGTCACTTCCATGACATTGTTTAAAGATTAATCAAAAAACCATTGAAACCGGGGCGCACTTCCCTCAAAACAGACAGGGAAAGCACTTTCCTTTCGAGAAGGAGGTCATGCGATGGATATGCACAAAATGACGCCCTGGAACTGGTTGCGCCAGGAAAGCAGCCGGGAACGGCCGTTACCGCAACGTCAACCTCGCCATCCGCTGTTGCGCTGGGAACGAGAGTTCGACAATTGGTTTGAACAGATGCTGGGCGATATGGCCTGGACGACGCCAGCGCCCCACGCCGAACCCAGCATCCCGTTTCGTCCCAACCTGGACATTCTTGAGCGTGATGATCATTACCTGATTACCGCAGAACTCCCGGGTGTGGAAAAAAAGGATCTGCGCATCACGCTTCATCAGGACGCCCTGACCATTGCTGGTGAAAAGCAGGAGGCACTGAGCTCGGAGCGGGATGGCTATCACTACAGCGAACGCCGTTTCGGCCAGTTCCAGCGCCTGCTCAATCTACCCACCGATGCGGATGGTGAGGCCATGGAAGCGGTGTTCCACAATGGCGTGCTGTCGCTAACCATTCCCCGCCACGAACACCATTGACAAGCCAGCAAGACCATCGAGATTCATTAAAGGGTGCACGGAGTCCAGGACGAACTGCACCGTTCCGGCATTTGACGGGGCAGTTCGCCTTGGCTCAGTGCACCCCACGGAAACGAGACATTCTTTCCCGGTGCCAACCCTGTCACACGGCCGATCGTAAACCGTCGTACCATGGGCTTCCTGATCCGGAGGTTCGTGATGCGCATCGTTGTTGCCCTGCTGGTATTGTTCTCCCTGCCTTTGCACGCAGATGAAATCCGACTCAGCGATGATCTGCAGGTCTACCCGCTGACCCAACACACCTGGGTGCACCGTTCCTGGGAAGTCATCCAGGGTCAGCGCTACCCCTCCAACGGACTGATTATCGTCGAAGAGAACGCCCTCACCCTGATCGACACCGCCTGGGGAGACACCCCCACGGCGTTGTTGCTGGACTGGATCGAACAGCAGTTCGGCAAGGTGCCGGATCGGGCCATCCTCACTCACTCCCATGACGACCGCATGGGCGGCGCCAGAACGCTGGCGGAACGGGGGATTCCCGCCTGGGCGCATCCAGCCACTCTGGCCCTCGCCCGCAACGATCCCGATACCTTCTACGATCCGGACATTCCCCTGCCCCGGCTCCTCAAGGCTTTCACGGAGCAATCACGGATCACGTTCGCTAATCTGGAACTCTATTACCCGGGCCCGGCGCACAGCCCTGACAACATCCTTGTCTGGTATGCCCGCGATGAGGTATTGATCGGCGGGTGCGCTGTAAAGGGAGGCTCGGCCACTGCTATCGGCCACGTGGAAGGCTCGGACGCCAGCCACTGGCCTGTTGCCATGGACAATGTGTTGGCTCACTACGGTGATGCCAGTATCATCGTCCCCGGCCATGGAGACATCGGCGATGCCAGCTTGCTTACCCATACTCGTAACCTGGCCGCGCGGGCTCTGGAGAATCCGTAACGCCCTGCTAACGGGGATGTTTGTCACCGCTGCCAGTTCGGCTGCCCTGGCTGACAACGATACGGTTTTGCGTTTCGACACCCCGGTGCAAATTGACGGTGAGGCCCGCTTTGATCGCGACAGCCCGCTGCAGCCCAACGCCAGCAGCTTTCGCATCCGGGAAGCCAACACGCTCAGCAGTGACAGCGGAGAACGCTGGGCCCTGGTCACCCTGGAGAACCGGGATGGAGGCAAGCGACTGCTGCAGAACAACTATCTGGTAGCAGAATTTGCCAACGGAGAGCGGCGCCACCCTACCGGCCTGGAAGGCTCCTTTGCCGCCGGGGAATCGCAACGCAAGATGGTTTTCTTTGGCTATCACCGCTTCCCCATTCTGCGTATCTTCACGGCACGCTGAGCATTATTTTTCCGGGATCAATAACGCATCAAGAGGCTGGCGGTCCGGCCGGAACTGGTTGATGCGGGTATCTGCCTCGTAACCCAGCGACAACCCGCACAGCAACTTGTAGTTGTCCGGCAACCGGAAATGCTGTTCCAGCGGCGACCGCCACAGCCCCAGCGCCCCCTAGGCACAGGTGCCCAGGCCCGCATCGGTGGCCGCCAACATCAGATTCTGCAGAAAGATACCGGCATCCAGCGCACTGTAGACACCCAGACCTTCATGGATAAAAACAAACAACGCGACCGGAGCATTGAAGAAACGAAAGTTGTCACGCATCTGTTCATGGCGAGCTTGTTTGTCCTGCCGTCCGATATCCAGCAACTCATAAAGCCTGCGTCCGGTGGCCACTCGGCGGGGTTGCAGATCATCGGGATAATTCACAACCGGGCGAAAATCGCCGTCGGGAATGCCGTCCTTGCGCAACCAGGCCAGCACTTTTTTTGTCATGGGGGCTTTCTGTAGCGCCGCCAGTTTATCAAAGCGCGGAGGCAATTCCTCTCGCAGACTCTCCAGTACCTTTCCCCGGGCAATGGCGATCTGATAAGGCTGGGTATTGGACCAGCTTGGGGCCGTGGTGGCAGCGGCAAGCAGCGCTTGCAGTTGGTCATCGCTCACCGGCTGATCGGTAAAGGCACGCACACTGTGGCGAGCCCGTATCACATCACTGAATTCCATTAACGTCTCCTGTTGCTGGTCATATCATGGCAGATGCCTACAATACGCAGCCATGACCAAGTCCGTCCCTACCTTGCAACGCAGCGCCAATTTTTCCCGTTGCCGCCAATATCGCTATGCCCTGTGGCGACACTGGGGCCCCGGGGATGATTTTTTATTGCTGATCGGTCTGAATCCGTCCACTGCCGACCATCGTCAGGATGACCCGACCATTCGCCGTTGCATGGGCTTCGCCCGGGACTGGGGCTACTCCGGCCTGTGCGTGGCCAACCTGTTTGCCTACCGGGCCACCTACCCGGAGGACCTGTTTGCCACCGACAACCCGGTGGGCCCGAAAAATGACCAATGGCTGCGCAAGCTGGCCCGTCAGGCGGACCTGGTCGTCGCAGCCTGGGGCAACCATGGCCGATTCATGAACCGTGCTCGTATCGTGTCTGATCGATTACCCGCCATGCACTGCATTCGCCTCAACGGCTCCGGAGAACCGGCCCACCCTCTTTACCTGCCCAAACATCTCACTCCCACACCCTGGAAGGTCCGCGAGCCAAGCCCCCTGAGAGCCTCTGAGTAGCGCCGCCCATACTCAGCGGTTCCCTTGTCTTCACCTTCACTCCGGGCGCAAGATAATAATGACATTCGCTAACATCATGGATGACCGCCTTGGGCCCTCATACCGTCAACAATATTCGCCGTGCACGCTGGCTCGCTTACGGTGGCTTGATCCCTTTCTACGGCCTTGCCTTACTGGCCTGGATAGAGACCTGTCGAGAGTGGGCACTGCAAGGCATCGCGGCCTATGCCGCCATCATCATTGCCTTTCTGGGTGCCGTTCATTGGGGGAGAGCCCTGCAGCAATTTGACCGCGGCAATCAGTTCCCCACCTTGCTATTCGGCATCATGCCGGCGGTTCTGGGCTGGTTTGCCTTGCTGCTGCCGTTGGAGTTTTCCCTGCCCATGCTGGCTGCCGGCCTGGTTTTTGTCTGGGGCACCGAGCAGATGGTGTTCACCGAAGCCTTACCCGACTGGTATCGCCACTTGCGACACCAACTCACCGCCGCCGCCGTGATTGCCGTTTTGATAGGCTGGGCCGCCACCATGATCCCCATGTTCTGATCCTCCCCTCAATGCAGTTTCTCCCGCTTTTCCCTGCACCGTTTGCTGCACAAGCGTAGCCACTTCGCACCGACACAGATAGACTGATTCAAATTCACAAGGAGACGGTGATATGTCCTTGTTTCCCCGATATCGGGTCTGTCTGAGTCTGTTTGCTGCGTTTTTTTTGCTGACGCCTGTGACTGCTGCCGAGCGGCCGCTCAAGTATCAGACCGATATTCAGCCTATTTTTGAAACCAAGTGTCTGGCTTGCCACGGCTGTTACGACGCTCCCTGCCAGTTGAAACTGGAAGCCCCGGAGGGGCTGGACCGGGGCGCCAGCAAGAACAAGGTCTACAATGGTGTGCGCACCGAATCCGTGCCGCCTACCCGCCTCTTTGAAGACGCATTCACCACCGCGCAATGGCGCGACAAGGGTTTCTTTTCGGTAATCGACAGCACCCACGGTATGGAGTCATCGCTGCTCTACAACATGCTTGAGCTGGGCAGAGAGCAGCGTTTTGCCGACAACGAAAAGTTACCGGATGACATGGTACTGGGGCTGAAGCGAATCAACAGCTGCCCGACTCCGGCAGAATTCGACGATTACGCCGACAAGCATCCCATGGGCGGTATGCCCCTGGCCGTCAGCGGCCTCACTGACCAGGAGTTTGCTACCGTCAGAGAATGGCTTAAGCAAGGCGCTCCGCTGTCTTACCAAACGTTTTCTCTGTCAGAGGATGAGCAGCGCCAGATCCTTGCCTGGGAGAAAATGCTCAACCAGCAAGACAAGCGCCATCAACTTGTGGCTCGCTGGCTCTACGAACATCTGTTCCTGGCCCACCTGTATTTCGGCAATGACAGTGACAGCAAACCGGATCATTTCTTCAAGCTGTACCGCTCCAGCACCCCTCCGGGCGAGCCGGTCAAGCCCGTTGACAGCGTGCGCCCGAATGACTTGCCCCCCGAGCACTTCTGGTACCGCCTGGCACCGGTGCGCGGTAGCCTGGTCCACAAGACCCACATCACCTTTGCCCTTAACGATAAAAAACTGGCTCGCACCCGCGAACAGTTCTTTGCCGGCGACTGGGAAGTGGAAAAGCTGCCCGGCTACAGCTATGAACAACAGGCCAATCCCTTCCTGACATTTGCGGATATCCCCGCGCGAGCGCGTTATCAATTCATGCTGGATGAGGCCGAATACTTTGTGCGCACCTTTATCCGCGGTCCGGTATGCCGGGGTCAGGTGGCCACCGATGTGATACGCGACCAGTTCTGGGCCGTGTTTCAGGATCCCGATCACGACCTCTACATCACCGACGCCAATTACCGCGCCAAGGTCAGTGGTCTTCTGGGTCTGCCGGGCCAGGAAGACAATTTGCTGTCACTGGGTCCCCAGTGGCTCAAGTACAGCGAAAATCGCAATGAATACCTGAACGCCCGGCACCAGGCCTATGGCGAAAAGGACCCGCAGGGACCCACCTGGGAGAGTCTCTGGGATGGCGACGGTGAAAACCGCAACGCCCTGCTGACCATCTTCCGTCACCATGACAATGCCTCGGTGCGCAAGGGACTGATCGGGGATCTGCCCCTGACCACTTGGGTGATGGACTACCCATTGTTCGAGCGCAGCTATTACAACCTGGTCGTCAACTTTAATGTCTTTGGTTCCGTCTCCCATCAGGCCCAGACCCGCCTCTACTTTGACCTGATCCGTAATGGCGCTGAACAGAATACCCTGCGTTATTTCCCTCGTGAGCTGCGCACACCGGTGGTGGAAAACTGGTACCAAAACACTGGCAAGCTGCGTCTGTATGTGAGCTACGCATCAGTGGATACCAAGCATCCCACCGGCATCCAGTACCAGACCCGTACCCCGGTGAATGAATTCAACGATGCCCTGTTGAAACGTTTTGCCGCCATCAACGCCCGTCCTGACCCGATCAATCGGTGCGATGGGGAAGACTGTCATCGCAATGATATTGCTGACTGGTTAAAAGCGCCGGAAACCGCGCTGGTGGGTATTGCTTCCACCCTGGCCCAGGACCTGAAAGCGGTGAACTTCATGCCCGAAGTCACCATGCTGCGCGTGGAAAATGACAACGGTGAGCGGGAGATCTATACCCTGATTCGCAATCGGGCTCACACCAATGTGGCCTTCATGCTGGGGGAGTCGCTGCGCTACCAGCCCCCGCTGGATAGCCTGACGATCTACCCCGGTGTTCTGGCCAGCTATCCCAACTTCATGTTCAACGTGAAAGCGAAGGAGGTAGAGGATTTCGTGTCCGCCATGCAGGCGATCAAGAAAGAAAAGGATTTCACGGCACTGACCGCCCGTTTCGGCATCCGACGAACCCATCCACAGTTCTGGACCTACTTCCACGACCTGACCCGCTACCTGGAAGAACACGAGCCTACCGAAGCCGGGGTCCTGGACATGAATCGCTACGAAAATCTGTAGAGACAGCTGCAAGCCTCAAGCCAGAAGCTGCAACGCGGGTTGGGCCGTGCTAATTGGATGACGCCCTGCCAGCGCTCAACGGTACGACCCGGGCTGTAGGAGCGTCGCTCGCGGCGCGATTCGGCCACCAGTGCAGCCACCTTCCCCCCGTTGGAGCCATGCTCGCATGGCGAATAGGTTTGTGGTGGCACCGGATCGGGATGGTTTGGATAGACCTGTCGAGCTCTGCGATTCCTGATCCCCCTGCGGGCGATTTCCACGCGAGCGCGGTTCGCTTGCAAGCATAGGTTATTCGCTTCGCTCACCCTTCGGGCCGCACGGAACTACGTGCGTTACTCCGCTGCGCTCCGTTCCTACAGCGGCTTCGTAGAAATGATAGCCGTTACCAGCTTCCCTTCCATACCCTTCATCGCCCGTAGTTACCAGGCCTTTGGCGCCAACGTGTTGCTACTTGGCCCGACCCATCGGTCACACTGGTCAATGTGACTGAGCCCCTCCGGTCCATAATCGAGTGCAAATAGACACAACAACGAGGCGAACTCTCATGGCAAAAGATGCAGTTGGTTATGCGCTGACCGCGCTTAACCGCCTGGCCAGCTCGGAAGTGCTGGACAAGATCGGCATGCGCAAGACCGTGGAACGGCTTGCCTACACGCTCACCAAAAGCGGCTTCCAGGTGCTCACCACCACGGCCCGTACCTTCAAGTCCAGCAACCCGGGCAGCAAGCCGGAACGGCTGAATGCCCCGGGCCATACCCGCGACCTGTTCGATCTGGGTATCACCGACGAGCAGCAGATGATTCGCGATAGCGTGCAGTCCTTTGCCCGCGATGTCTTGCGTGACAAGGCCGAAGAAGCGGATGCCGCCCAGAAGACCAGCGATGAGGTGATTGCCCAGGCACTGGAACTGGGCCTCAACTATTTTGCGGTACCGGAATCCCTGGGCGGCGCAGCCACCGAGCGCTCCACCGTCACCAGCATGCTGGTGGCCGAAGATCTGGCCCACGGCGACATGGGCCAGGCCGTGGCGATCCTTGCTCCCATGGGTGTGGCCAATGCCCTGACCCAGTGGGGCACCGCGCAACAGCAGGACAAATACCTGAGCACCTTCGCGGAAGAAAGCCCGCCCAAGGCCACCATTGCCGTGTGCGAGCCTTATCCGCTGTTCGACCCCATGGCACTCAAGACAACCGCCCGCAAGGACGGTGACAGCTATGTCCTCAACGGTGAAAAGTCCCTGGTGCCGCTGGCCGCCGAAGCAGAAATCTTCCTGGTGGCCGCCCAGGCCGATGACGGCCCCGCCGTGTTCATCGTGGAAGGTGGCAGCGACGGTCTGGTGGCCGGCGATGATCCTTCCATGGGCATCCGCGCCAGCGGCCAGCGTCCGCTGAAGCTGGACAATGTGCGCGTGCCGGTGGAAAACCGCCTGGGTAACGGTGATTTCGATTACCGTGCCTTTGTGGACCTGGGCACCCTGGCCTGGTGTGCACTGGCCGTTGGAACCTGTCAGTCCGTGCTCGACTATGTGGTGCCCTATTGCAACGAGCGCACCGCCTTTGGCGAGCCCATCAGTTACCGTCAGGCGGTGGCGTTCATGATTGCCGACATCGCCATCGAGCTGGATTCCATGCGCATGCTCACCTACCGCGCAGCCAGCCGTGCCGAACAGGGCAAATCCTTCCAGCGTGAGGCCCATCTGGCCCGCACCCTGGTCAAGGACAAGGCCATGAAGATCGGCACCGACGGCGTGCAATTGCTGGGCGGTCACGGCTTCACCCATGAATACCCGGTGGAGCGCTGGTACCGGGATCTGCGTGCCATCGGTGTCGCCTTCGGCGGCCTGCACCTGTAAGGAGGGAGACAACCATGAATATCGAAATTCCCAAGAAGTTCAAACCCCTGATCAACAACGCCTATCAGGTGGCCCAGAGCACCCTCCGCCCGATCTCGCGCAAGTACGACCGAGGCGAGCACGAATATCCGAAAGAGCTGGATATGCTGGCGTCGGTGCTGGATGGCTTCAACGAGGGTGATCCGGCCAACTCCGCCGGCGCCGCCACCACCGGTAGCGGCAAGGTGCAGGACGACGGCAGCGTGAAAAACGGCGCCAATATGGGCGTTTGCCTGGGTGCCATGGAAATGTGCTACGGCGATACCGGCTTCCTGCTGGCCATGCCCCGCCAGGGCCTGGGCAATGCGGCCATCGCCGCGGTGGCCAACGACGAGCAACTGGAGCGCTTCAAGGGCAAGTGGGCGGCCATGGCCATCACCGAACCCAGCTGCGGCTCCGATTCCGCGGCCATTCGCACCACCGCCAAAAAGGACGGCGATCACTATGTGCTGAACGGCGAGAAGATCTATGTGACCTCCGGCTCCCGGGCCGACTGTGTGGTGGTCTGGGCATCACTGGATCCGAAACTGGGCCGCGCTGCCATCAAGTCCTTTGTGGTGGACTGGGGCACCCCGGGCATGGAACTGGCGCGTCTGGAGAAGAAGCTGGGCATCCGTGCTTCCGACACGGCGGCCATTAACTTCAATGACTGCCGCGTACCGGCAGAGAACCTGCTGGGCAGCCCGGAGATCGATACCAAGAAGGGCTTTGCCGGGGTCATGGAGACCTTCGACAACACCCGACCGCTGGTTGCCGCCATGGCCATCGGCTGCGCCAAAGCTTCCCTGGAGCGCATCAAGGAACTGCTGAAGGACAGCATGACCTATGATTACGGCAAGCCGGTGGACAACTGCTCCGCGGTGGAAGCGGAAATCTACCGCATGGAAGCGGACTGGGAAGCGGCCTACTGGCTGGCCGTGAAAGCCGCCTGGATGGCCGATAACAAGAAGGCCAACACCCTGGAAGCCTCCATCTGCAAGGCCAAGGCAGGGCGCGTGGGCAATCAGATCACCCTGCGCTGCGTGGAACTGGCCGGTAGCATCGGCTACACCGAAGACGAACTGCTGGAAAAGTGGGCCCGCGACTCGAAGATTCTGGATATCTTCGAAGGCACCCAGCAAATCCAGCAACTGGTCATTGCCCGCCGGGTACTGGGATTGAGCTCCAAGGAACTGAAATAATCCCACTCCCGGCAGTCATGCCGACCTGAAAGCCGCACCTCCGGGTGCGGCTTTTTTGTTGCGGGTCCCCGCCCTCTCCGTCCGCGCTTCCATGTCTTTCCTATTACTCACCACGGCTTTTATCGGCCGAAATCCCTACTGCATAAAGAGACATAACGATGATGTTGCGGTGACATCGTCTATGCCACCATCCAAGGAGCCTCTACAAGGAGTTATGCCGAGGCTCCCTGGTCGATGGAATGTAAAAAAACACTACACCCCGGTTACAGCTTTACTGACATTGCACAACAGGTCGGGCCAGTACGCCGCAGTAAGGTGTAGGTGTAACAATAAAAAGGAAGGGATCCCCATGTCAGCACTGAAACTGCATCTGCTCGGTGCCGGTCTGGCGGGCTGTATGTTGCTCGGTCAGACAGCACACGCCAACCAGCAACAGGCCACCGTCATCCTCAGTCAGAGTTGCGAATACATGTTGCTCAATACCCGTGGCGGCATGGTGCTGGTCAAGCAACTGGACGGCACCACACCCCAGGCAGGCGACACCCTGAAAGGCAATATCGTTGCCGGCGACTTCACCAAATTACAGAACACCCGGGATCAGGCGTCCATGCAGGTCTGGGTGGATCTGGTGGATCCGCACAGCAGCAAGGCCCTGAGCCAGTACGGTCGCTACTGTACCTGAGCGTAGACTCGCCTGAACGAAAAAGGCCGCCCTGTTGCGTCGGCGGCCTTGAGACAGTGCGTGCGAAAAACTCCGCCTGCACTCAGTTCCTCACGGCGTATTTACCTGCCCCCAAAAAGAAAATGGCAACTGCGGTAAACAGGAAAAAGCCCTGTAATTCCAGCGCCCAGCCTCCGGTCTTGCTCAATGCAAACAGCTCGCCCATGTGCACCAGCACCAAAGCCACCAGCATATTGCCGGCGATCAGCACTGCGCCAATACGGGTATGCACGCCCAGGATCACCATCAACGGGGCAATAATTTCACCGATAAAAACCCCATAGGCCAGAAAGCCCGGCAGACTGTGAGACGCCAGCTCCGCTGAAATCCAGCCCACCCCATGCTGCAGCTTGCTGATACCGTGCAACAACATCAGTAACCCCAGCATCAAACGCAGCACCAACTTGCCGATATCCGGATTGTTGACCATCTTTACTCCCTGTGAAGAATTTCATTGCCCGTCATTCAACCGGTTCGTCCGGGAAAAGAAAAGTGCCATCACCCTCAATACCATTCTCTTCATGGCCCATTGAGCTCTGCCACGCCCCGTCCCATACTTTCGCTTTTGCGGCGGAGAACGGGATGAGCACTTTTCGTTACTGGCAGACACCCCGCGCCGGCAATATGGCGCGGCTGACGCTGCATACCGGTAACCTGCCCGCCCTGGCGGACAACCATGTCCGCATCAAGGTCCATGCCGTCGGCCTGAACTTTGCCGATATCTTTGCCCTCACCGGGCTCTATTCCGCCACCCCGCAGGGCGCTTTTATCCCCGGCCTGGAGTTTGCTGGCGAGGTGCAGGAAGTCGGCCAGCAGACACAAGGGGTTGCCGTGGGCGACCGGGTCATGGGCGTCACCCGCTTCGGTGGCTATACCTCCGTCATCGACAGCGAAGCGGATTACCTGATCCCGCTGCCCCCCCAGTGGGACTATGCCCAAGGCGCCGCCTGGCCGGCACAGACCCTGACCGCCTGGTACGCCCTCACTCACCTCGGTGCCCTGCAAGCGGACCAGCAAGTGCTGATCCACAGCGCTGCCGGTGGCGTGGGCCTGCAGACCATGAAACTGGCACAGGCGCTGGGCGCCCGCCCCACCGGCACGGTAGGTAGCGAAGAGAAAGCGAGCTGGCTGCGGCAACAAGGGTTTGCGGATGTACTGGTACGGGAGGCAGACTTTGCCCGGCAACTGCAACGGGATGAACGACGCTTCGACCTGGTGCTGGATGCCATCGGCGGCAGGGTCCAGAGCGCCAGCTTCGACGCGCTCAATCCCATGGGTCGGCTGGTAGTTTTCGGTGCCGCCGAATTCACTCCCAGCCACAACCGCCCCAACTACCTGAAAGCCGCCTGGCGCTATCTGCGCCGCCCCCGCTACGACGTGATGGAGATGATCAGCAGTAATCGCTCGGTACTGGCGTTCAACCTGATCTGGTTATGGGAACAGAAAGACAGGATGCAGGCGCTGCTGGAAGAATTGCAAACGATTGCCCTGCCACCGCCCCACGTAGGGCACCGCTTTGCCTTTGACGATGCCCATGGAGCATTGGCGCTGCTGCGCTCGGGGCAGTCGGTGGGAAAGGTGGTGCTGGAAACCGGGCAATAACGCTCTGGTGCGCGGTGCCCTCCACGGTCAGATGCTTTTGATCCAGGCAGGAAAGCGCGCCGTCAGCGACACTCTTACGGGAAAAGCTGGCGGATCTGTTCAGCACTGGTGGGACGCACCACACGGTCTATTTCCTGACCGTCACGAACCAGAATCAGCGTGGGCCACAGTTTGACTCGATAACTACGCCCCAGGGGCCGGCCCGGGCCATCGGCAATCTTTTCGTGGTTCACCTCTGCTCGGGAGGCCAGGACGGTTTCAATGTCCTCCTGGGCCGCGATGCAGTAGCCGCACCAGTTGGCACCGAACTCCAGCACCCAGGTGCCCGACCGTTGCTCCACGGCGTCGCGGCTGAGAGTTTCCTCTTCGTAGGTCTTCACATAACTCATTTCATAATTGCTCGCGCAGAAATTCCACAAAGGCCCGCACCTTGGCCGGGGTATGCCGCCCCGGCGGGTAGACCGCGTAAATCCCACCTCCGGGAAGATCCCAGTCAGGCAGAACTCTTTCCAGCTCGCCCCGCGCCAGTGCCTCTGCGGCAATGGAGTCCGCCAGCACCGACAGGCCCGCCTGTTGCAGCAGCAACTGCTTGGTCACTGCCGTGGTGTTGGCTTTCAGAGCCCCCTGCATGCGTACTGTGCAACGCTCGTCTGCCCGGGAAAAAGTCCAGGTCAGTGGTGACGGCAAAGGAGTAAACGTCACCCAGGGCAAGGCAGCCAGATCCCGGGGATGACTGACCGGCCCATGGTTTGCCATGAAGGCCGGCGACGCCACCAGAAACTGCTCGAACTCGCCCAGGCGAGTGGCGCGCAGGGACGAATCCTTCAACCAGCCCAGGCGAATGGCCAGGTCGATACCTTCTTTGACCATGTCCGCCACGCTGTCACCGGTTCGCAACTCGATCTCCAGTTGCGGATGACGCTCACTGAAAGCCACCACCGCCGGCGCCACCACCTGGGCCGCGAAATCCTCCGGCGCGGTAATGCGCAACTCTCCCTGCAGGGTCTGCTGGTCGGTCTCCACCTGATCCAGCAAGCCTTCCAGCTCGGCAAACAGGGGGGTCAGCCCGGCCAGCAGCCGCTCACCAGCTTCAGTCAGGTGCACCTGGCGAGTGGTGCGGGTCACCAGCGCCACACCCAGGCGCTGCTCCAGCCGCTTGATGGACAGGCTGACCTTGCTCTTGTTGCACCCCAGCTGTTCCGCAGCGCCGGTAAAGCTGCCCGCCCGGGCCAGCGCCAAAAACAGGGGCAAGGCATTAAGATCGTATTCCGCTTCCACGCCGGTCTCACTGTTTAGAAATCAACAACACTGATTTACTTATTAGGCTATTTTTCCAATCAGTGCAAATGCCGATACTGCTCGAAACACATCGAATCAGGAGATACCCCATGAAGATTGCATTGATCGGTGCCAGCGGTTTTATCGGTTCAGCGCTGCGCGAAGAAGCCCTGGATCGCGGCCATCAGGTGACCGCCCTGGTCAGTCACCCGAAAAAGCTGAATGCCACGGCCACCAACCTGAGCGTCAAACAGGTAGACGTACAGAACACCGCGCAACTGACTGAAGCGCTCACCGGCGCAGAGGTGGTTATCAGCTCCTTCAGCGGCCACGCCCAGGACGATATCCGTGGCTACTATGTGCAGGGGGTGAAATCCATTATCGCGGCAGCGAAAGCCGCTGACGTGCCTCGCCTGGTGATCGTGGGCGGGGCCGGATCCCTGCGGGTAGCGGCGGACACACGGTTGATCGACACCCCGGCCTTCCCGGAGGAGTACAAAGCCACCGCTCTGGGCGCCCAGGATGCCCTGGCCCTGCTGCAGGCAGAGTCAGCATTGAACTGGACCATGCTGTCGCCGGCAGCGGAAATCTTTCCCGGTGAGCGCACCGGTCAGTTCCGTCTGGGCCAGGATGATCTGCTGGTGGATGACCAGGGCAACAGCCGGATTTCTGTACAGGATTATGCGGTGGCACTACTGGATGAAGTGGACCATCCGCAGCATGAACGTCAGCGTTTCACCCTGGCCTACTGAAAACTGAAAAGCGGAGCGGTAACGACCACCGCTCCCCTTCCGGCTTTCTTTTATGGTTAGATGCGGAAAACGGCAGCAAACGGATAGCCCTGTGACTGAACAACCGGTAATCACCGAGACCCTCGACGACCTTTTCATCATCACCCTCAACCGTCCCGAAAAGCGTAACGCGGTGGATCGCCCCACTGCGGATGCGTTACGTACCGCCTTCGAGACCTTTGAACGCACCGCTGACCTCAAGGTGGCTATTCTCACCGGCGCCGGTAGCAACTTCTGTGCCGGCGCCGATCTGTCCGCCCTGTCGGATCCGCAACGACGCAATGAGATCGATGAAACCGGCAGCGGCCCCGGGCCCATGGGACCCACCCGCATGCTGCTGAGCAAACCAGTAATTGCCGCTGTCAGCGGCTTTGCCGTGGCCGGCGGCCTGGAGCTGGCGTTGCTGTGTGACTTGCGCGTGGCGGAAACGTCAGCCACTTTCGGCGTCTTCTGCCGACGCTGGGGAGTCCCTCTGATCGATGGCGGTACCGTGCGTTTGCCACGCCTGATCGGCCATAGCCGGGCCATGGACATGATTCTCACCGGCAGGCCGGTGGCCGCCGATGAAGCGTTGCAGATTGGACTGGCCAACCGGGTGGTCGCCGACGGCACGGCGCTGGATGAAGCCATTGCCCTGGCCCGACAAATCGCCGCCTTCCCGCAACACTGCCTGCAGGCTGACCGGCTTTCTGCCTATCGACAATGGGATCTGCCCCAGGAGGAAGCCTTGCGTCAGGAAGGCGCTGGCGGATATCCGGTAGTGTTCGAAGAAGCCATCGGTGGCGCCGAACGTTTCCGGCAAGGCGCCGGTCGACATGGGAAATTTGAAGAGTGAGTTTTGTGGAATGACCACCCTGACAGTGAAATACTAGCAGCCGATCCGGTTTCTCTGGCCAAGGTTCGCCATGCAAGCATAGCTCCTACAGCGCCATCAGCGCTTTTGCAGAAATGAAACGCGGGCACAGCCTGGCAGTTTTAAACACCAGACTCGCCCGCGCTTTTTTACTTTCAACTTTGAACGTTCAACTCAACCGAATCAGCGAATCACCACGAAGAACACACCACCGTTACGATTGACCCGCAACAGCAGAGTGCCATCCTTGTCGTCGATGGCATTACGCAGTTCCGCCGTATTCTGCACATCCTGACGGTTGGCATTGATGATCACGTCACCCCGGCGCAGACCCGCGCGCCAGGCCGGCGATCCCTGCTTCACCTCGTCCACCAGCACGCCGCTTTCAGCATGTTGCAACTCGCCTTTACGCAGGTCCCGGAGGCTGGCGCCCTCCAGATACTTGGAAACGGTCTCACCGCTGGATGCCTGCTCGGAGGACTCGCTGATCACCGCGGTCATCTCGCGCTTTTTGCCATCACGCAGCACCGTCAGCTTCACCTTCTCTCCTACCGGCGCCATGCCGACCTTGTTACGCAGATCCGCGGCGCGCTTCACCGGCCGGTCATCCACGGCAATCACCACATCACCGCTTTTGATACCCGCTTTTTCCGCCGCGCTCTCTTCCATTACCTGAGTGATGACCACACCGCTCTTGCGCTTGACCCCGAAGGCTTCCGCCAACTCGCTGGTGAGGTCCTGGATGGTCACCCCCAGCACGCCGCGGCGCACTTCGCCATGCTCAATCAACTGATGCATCACGTTCTCGGCCATTTCCGTGGGGATGGCAAAGCCGATGCCCACATTGCCGCCGGCGGGGGCAATAATGGCAGTATTGATCCCCACCAGTTCGCCATTCAGGTTGACCAGGGCCCCACCGGAGTTACCCGGGTTGATGGAGGCATCGGTCTGGATAAAGCTTTCATAGCCTTCAATGCCCAGGCCGGTCCGGCCCAGGGCGGAGACGATGCCACTGGTGACGGTCTGCCCCAACCCGAACGGGTTGCCGATGGCCACCACGAAATCACCGACCCGCAGCCCCGTGGAATCGGCAATGGCAATCTGAGTGAGATCCTCGGCAGATTCCAGCTTGAGCACAGCCAAGTCCACTTCCTCATCGGTACCCACCAGCTCGGCGGACAACTCACGACCATCGGTGAGGGTCACCTCGATGGAGTCCGCGTTCTTGACCACGTGGGCATTGGTCAGCACATAGCCCTCCCTGGCATCCACGATAACGCCGGAGCCAGCACTGGCGGCACGGCGCTCCCGTTGCTGGTGCTCGGGGATATTGAAAAAGCGACGGAAAAAAGGATCTTCCATCAAGGGATTTCGGGCAGTGCGGATCCGCGTTTCGATGGCGATATTGACCACCGCCGGGGAAGTTTTTTCCAGCATCGGCGCCAACGATGGCAGCGCCTGGCCGTCACCCGTAGCCGATGGCAACGCCGCCCGGGCCGGGGAAAAGGCGATGACACAGAGTGTCAGCATCCAGACAGCAGGGTATAGCGGATTCTTGGAATTCAACAACGTCGTTCCTCCTGTATTGAGAAAACACACCAAAAGCGACTTACAACGGTGGAGGCCTTCCCTCCTCCCTACGGCAGATGCAGGGGCCGCCGGGGCGGATAGCTACGCCGTACAGCTTTTCTGACATTGCTTCATGGCGACGGTTCCGAGGCAAACACTCGTACCCCGTTATACTCGCTGGATTCTCCCAGATCCGGCCAGGTACAGGACTGCCACTGGCCCAGCAGCCGGTAACCGGGCGGATTCAGGTCCGGCACCCGGGAGTCGGCCAGCAGCACCTGACTGGCCTGCTGGAAGCGGGCCAGCAGGGGCAGATTTTCCCGGTCGTAAAGGATATCCGCCGCAGTCACCAGATCCGCCACCGCCAGAGCACTGTCCAGATCCTGGCTGAGTTCCAGATTCACCCGGTTTTCCGCCGCATTCAGGGCGGTGGCCGTAAGTGCATCCTGGTCCAGATCGCAGGCAATCACCCGACTGGCGCCGGCCATCGCCGCGGCAATTGCGACCACCCCGGACCCGGGCCCCACATCCACGATACAGCGCCCTTGAACCCACTGCGGGTTCGCGAGCAGAAATTCCGCCAGCACCTGACCGGATGCCCAGCAAAACGACCAGTACGGCGGCTCTTCCATGATCGCGTTGACGATTTGCGGGTCCAGCGCCTGTTCGGGAAACAGCTCATCCAGCAGCCACAAACGGATTTGCGGTGTCTTCGGCAAAGCCTGGCAGGACAGGGATACCGCCGGTAATACGCGGTGGAGCCGTTCATGCAAGGCGTCAAGGCCTACTCTTTCCTGATTGCTTGTCATACCCTAGGGCCTTGTTTCGCCAATCCAAATTGTCCAAGAGAATAACAAAATGACCGGCAGACAGGCATGGATCGGTCTCACCGCCCTTCTCCTCACTCTGGTGAGCCCATCACAGGCACGGGAAATCTGGACCGAGGGGGTCCCCGATCCCTACTTCGAGCATTTCCTGGATTTCTACAAGGCAGACCCCAGTGCCATGGGCCGCTGGGCCTCCGGCCTGCGCAACATTTCCACCGATCAGCTTGATCGCACCCTGAAAGCCCTGGATACCACCCAGTTCACCTACCTCTACCCCATGGAGATGAAGGGCTTCCAGCTGGCCAGACATAACGGCATCCCCACCGGGGAATTGTCACTGATGGCGGTGCGGGCGGGCAAACTGGTTCCGATTCCTTTCCAGATTGACGAATTCGACAAGACCGGCCTGATCTGGATCGAGGGTCACAATGATCACAAACCGGAGGGCAAACCCGGCATCTTCGATGATTTCGATGAGCTGGCCTTCATGTTTCGCGATGGCGGCTGGGACCGTTTTGATCCCCGGCAACATTCACTGAAAGAAGGCAGGATGCTGGAGGAAATCCGCCTGGATTCCCCCCGCAACCAGCCCCGCTATATTTACCTGGTGCGTAACAACAGCGAGCGCTCACGGGCAGACTATGTGCAGGTGGACCTGGACAAGGGCCGTATCGAGACCACACTGATGCAGATGGACTACGAGCCCAAGGATTTCACCCAGATCAAGGGTATGTCCCCCCGGCTGGGTCCACACAAGGACGAAAATGTCATCGACAACATTTACGTCAACATCAGTACCGGCATTTTCAATCAGAACCTGCGGGTGGATCTGGATACCCGCAAGAACATCAAGGCCACTCCCATTGCCGTCAAGGACGGACCGGTGCGGGCATCCATCCTGGTCAAGGCCCGCATCTGGTATGCCTACCTGCCGACGTTTTTCAGCCAGAAATTCCAGGTGGATTTTTACGAGCAGTCGGTGACGATTCCCTCCCGTTTTGCCATCGGCAGCGTCAAGGTATTGAAGTTTTTCATGATGTTCCTGCGCGAACCCCGCATTCACTTCGCCATCGATTTTCACAATCTGGATGGCGCCCGCATTACCTATGATTCCGTGTATGGCAAAGGCCAGTACGGCACCGTGGATGGCGAGATGAGTGATTTCGAGCGGACTCTTGGCGCTACCCGCCTACCCGGCGACTGGCTGCATATGGACTCCAATCAGGGTTGGGAAATGTTTTTCAGCAACCACATGCCGGTGGTGCCTGATGGGTTATTCGATGCTTTCCTCAACGGCATGACCATGAACATGTTCTATGAGGACGACAAGGCAAGCATCACCGATTATGAACGTCATCCGGGGGCAACCCCACGACTGGGTTTTGAAAGCGAAGGCATGCCAGCCACGGTCATTGATCTGATGGGTGCTATCCCCAAACTGGATTATCTGGACATGGACAGTCTGGGCGAGGCGATTCTGGCGTTGGCGGACGCAGAGGATGATGGCGCCTTTAAAAAATACGATGAGGTAGTCAATCAGCGCTTGCGAGAACTGAAGAAGGAGGATCGTTTTGCTTCAGTGGATGATCTGGCTGATGCCTTCCTGGCCGACCTTAACCGGATGAACTTTTCCGGTATTGCCCGTGATGATTTAAACCGGCTCATGCGTCAGGCCATGCTGGACACCATCAAGCACGTGGATCAGGTGCACCATGGCAAGGTTCTGCAGCGCATGGTTGAACTGGCCAAGGAGAGCAACATCGATATCCGCCGGCTACGATACGCCACCATGGACAACACCCTGTGGTTCCCGGCCTGGGTAGGCGAAGGCGGTGCCGCCGATTTCCACTGGCAGGTCAGTCATGCCCCGGTGGCCAAACCGGTGACAAGCGACGCGGTGGCCGTTTCAGGAGAGGACACCGCCAAGGACAAACAATAGCGAACAATCGCGCGCGGGTTTCATTGAAAATGGATAACGCACGGAATCTCTCCTCCTTGCCCACACCCAAAGGCCGCGCCAGGATATTGCGCGCGGCCTTGGGGTTTCCGGTCCATTCACGACGTTGATCGCGTCGTTATCAATGACAGTCCTGATCCTTCTTCTTGAGCAGCGCGGAAAGTGCGGCACTATCTTTCACCTGCCCCTCGTCATCCAGCTCCGGGTAGGCAATGCCCTCGGCATCGCAAAGGCGGGCAATTTTTTCATGCCCCCAGCGGAACAGCAGCTCGTGGTAGCGGGCCGGATCAATGCGAGGCTGATCATAGAACCCTTTCGCCCGGCGCTGCTCGCAGGCTTCCGCCAGAATAATCGCTGCTGCCACACTCACGTTGAAGGATTCCACCATGCCCATCATCGGAATGATCACATGCTGATCCACCGCCGCTGCCGCCTCATCGCTGACGCCAAACTTTTCCGTGCCCAGCAACAACGCCGTGGGCCGGGTGAAATCCACCTCGCGATACGGGACGGCGGTATCGGATAGATGCGCCGCCAACACCTGCACCCCCTGACCCTGCAATTCACGAATCACACTGCCGCTTTCGTCCCGCTTGTGCACCTTTACCCAGCGCTGGGAGCCCATGGCAGTGCCAGCAGCCATCCGCGCCCGGTTATTGGGCAAGATCGCGTGCACATCAAGAATCCCCACCGCATCGCAGGTGCGCACAATGGCAGCAATATTATGGGGTTTGTGGACGCCATCCATGATCACGGTGAGATCAGGCTGGCGACGGTCCAGGGTGTCGCAAATACGACGATAGCGTTCCGGGGTCATGGGCTTTCCTCGTGGCTGGCCGCGGATTGTATAGGCTGCGGGCGAGCAGGCAAAATCCGGCGCCCGAGCCCCATGCCTTAACGCTTGCCGAGACTGACCTTAAATCATTCGTTGCGAGCATTTTGGACACTACCACGGGGCTTTCAATCCGCTAGGCTTATGCTCCAGAAAACCGCAATCTTCGGAGGTTCCATGCCCGAGACTCCATCCCGCCGCCTGCCCCTGGACGGTGTCCGTGTTATCGAGCTGGGCCAGCTGCTGGCTGGCCCTTTTACCGGCACCCTGCTGGCCTATTTCGGTGCCGATGTGGTGAAGGTGGAACCCCCTGGCGGTGACCCCATTCGTGGCTGGCGCAAGCTGGACGAGGACGGTACCTCGTACTGGTGGCGCAGCCTGGGGCGCAACAAAAAATCCGTGACCCTGGATCTGAAGTCCGAGCAGGGCAAGGGACTAGTGCGCAAGCTGATGAGCAGCGCGGATGTGGTGATCGAGAACTTCCGCCCCGGCACCATGGAAAACTGGGGCCTGGGCCCGGACAGCTTTGCCGATGACAACCCGGGGCTTATCTACACGCGCATTTCCGGCTACGGCCAGACTGGACCCTACGCCAGCAAACCCGGCTATGCATCGGTGTGTGAGGGCATTGGCGGCCTGCGATATGTCAATGGTTTTCCCGGCGAGCGCCCGGTGCGCCCCAACCTCTCCCTGGGCGACACCATTGCCGGCCTGCACGCAGCCCTGGGCATTCTGCTGGCCCTGTTTGAACGGCAAAAAAGCGATAAGGGCCAGGTGGTGGATGTGGCCCTTTATGAATCCGTCTTCAACCTGCTGGAGGGGGTGATCCCGGAATTTGATGGTGCCGGGGTCATCCGCGAACCGGCAGGCTCCACCGTCACCGGTATCGTGCCCACCAATACCTACCGCTGCGCGGATGGGAAGTTTGTGGTGATTGGTGGCAATGGCGATTCCATCTTTAAACGGCTAATGACCACCTCCGGCCGACCGGACATGGCAGACAATCCGGCCATGGCCAGCAACGCCGGCCGGGTGGAACACGAAGCTGAGATTGATAGTGCTCTTGATAGCTGGTGTCGCAGCCTGCCCAGCGATCAAGTCCTGACTCTGCTGGAGGAAGCCCGGGTCCCGGCAGGTCCCATCTACTCGGTTTCCGATATGTTCAACGATCCCCACTTCCAGGCCAGGGGCCTGTTCCAGCAGGTGGAAATCAACGGCAAACCTCTCAAGGTCCCCGCCATCACTCCGCGCCTGACCGACACCCCCGGGGAAACCCGCTGGCCGGGCGGCGAGGTCGGCAGTCATAACGAGGCGGTTTTACGTGAGGAGTTGGGGCTCAGCGACGAGGAGTTTGCGGCGCTAAAGGCGGACGGGGTGATCGGGTAGAAGAGGTTTTGTAGGAGCTATGCTTGCATGGCGAACCGCGTAACGCGGAAATTGCCATAGGGCCTGCTTCAAGTGTCGTCAGATGAAGATCAGGCATATCCGGGTCGACAGGTCTCTCAAGAGAGAACGGTAGTAAACTGCATCGCAGTTGTCCTCGCTGGAGCTCGGTTCGCCATGCAAGCATAGCTCCTACAGCGGCTCCGTAGAGTGTTCGCTATGAGAGCATGGCACAGACTCTATTCCCCCCGCCTTTTGCTCAACTGCGCATACAGATTATCCATCACCCGAAAGGCAATATGCCGCGCCCGGTCGGTGTAGGGGCCGGCGAAACGGCCGTCGAGATTATTCATGAAATGCTGCAGCCAGCGTTCATGATGCTCACCTGTGAGCGGCTGTTTGTCATCCAGGGCCCGGTGCTTGGCCATCATGTGACGCCGGTAGTCAGTCTCACCCAGCAGCATCTTGTACCAGTACTGGCAGATGGTGGGCAGATGCTGCTGCAGATCAATGGCAGCCACATCCAGGAACATGGGCGCCATCACCGGATCATCCAGCAACCGGCGATAAAAGCCATGGACCATGGCATCGATATTCTCCCGACAATCCAGATCGGGTAGCGCGCTGTCTTGCTGCGGGGAGATGCCGGGTTGAAAGTGCTGAACAACGGTCATTGCAATATTTTGGGCTCATGGATTCCCGGGCCCAGCCGCGCTGAAGCATCAGGCCGGGAGCGTGATGGGATGCCTTACCAGTCGATACGACGGGTGAGGATGTCCTTGTACATGACAAAGTCACCCATCAGGCTGTACCAGGGGTGCTTGAAGGTAGCCGGGCGATTTTTCTCGAAAAAGTAATGCCCCACCCAGGCAAAGCCATAACCCACCACTGGCAGGGCAAACAGCCACCAAGCACTCAGGGCGCCGACAACGATGGCCGCCAGCAACACCAGCAATAGCGTGGTGCCGACCACATGCAACCGGCGGCAGGTGGGGTTGCCATGCTCCTGCAGGTAATAGGGGTAAAATTCAGCGAAACTCTGAAAATCGGACTGCTTGATGGTATTCACGTAACCTCCTGAAAATGCTTCTGTTATTCTGGGTATCACGTCCTTAATCCTGCAAGGATCATGGGACAAAATCTTGTAACCTGCGGCTAGCCCCTGCGGCTCACCGCCATTGTACCGCAGTGACTTCAGCCCGCACGGCCAAAACATTGTGATCTGGCGCCATGAGGATGGCACGGGTGGCCATTGCAGGACCGTCTGCCACGTGGACAATGTCGTCCTTTCACAATAAACATCACGTCGACATATATCCCGTCATTTCGGGCCCGACACGACCTGTTATCCGAGATCCTTATGGCTTTACGTCCCCGCATCAACCGAATGCTCAGCGCCCACGGCACCCCTATTCCCCGCAGCCTGGATGGCCTGATCCGCCAGGGACAGGAAGCCCTGCCGGAGAAAACCGGCATGGGATCCGAGCAGGTAGAAGCCATCTGGCGGGCCACTCGCAAACTCTACCGAGGCGGCATGAGCCCGGCTATCAGCCTCTGCCTGCGTCGCCACGGCGAGATTATGCTGGACCGCAGCATCGGCTATGCGGACCCAGAGAGCCAGCGAATCATGACCCCTGACACCCCGGTCTGCCTGTTTTCCGCTTCCAAGGTGGTGGCCGCCATGATGGTCCATCACCTGGTGGAAACCGGGCAGCTGGACCTGGACGACCCCGTCACTCGCTACCTGCCCAAATA
>Ga0105214_100006_pt1 | contig 86365 bp, 74 predicted proteins | sample Virmet3635_2500_FD_89588 | JGI IMG/M metagenome (GOLD analysis project Ga0105214, IMG submission 89588) | Marine viral communities from the Southern Atlantic ocean transect to study dissolved organic matter and carbon cycling - metaG 3635_2500 | ecosystem: Environmental > Aquatic > Marine >...
CTGGCGGCTTCCTGCTTGAATTCAGGTGTAAAGGATCGTCGTTTTCTGGTCATATGACACCTCGCTTAAGGTGGTGATTTTACCACCCTACGTTGGTGTCCGGATTCATTAGACCACTACAGTAGCTCGTAGCTCGTAGCTCGTAGCTCGTAGCTCGTAGCTCGTAGCTCGTAGCTCGTAGCTCGTAGCTAGAACCCCCAGACAAGGGGTATCACCGCCAACGTAATCACCGCCACCACCACACTCATCGGAAACCCGATTTTCAGGTAATCGCGGAAGGTATAGCCGCCCGGGCCCATGACCATCAGGTTGGTCTGGTAGCCCAGTGGGGTCATGAAACTTGCTGAGGCGGCGAACATGACCGCAACGATGAAAGGCATGGGGCTGACGCCCAACTGCTCTGCTACCCCCAGGGCGATGGGGAAGACCAGAACGGCGGCAGCGTTATTGGTGATCATCTCGGTGAACATGGCGGTCAGCAGGTAGACAATCACAAGTGCCAGCCAAGGCGAAAGCCCACTGTCCGGGATCACCTGCTGCACAATCCAGGCGGCAGCACCGCTGCTTTCCATGGCGCGTCCCAGTGCGAAAGAGGCACCGATCACCACCAGCACTGGCAGATTCACACTCACGTTCATGCGTGAGCGGTTTACTGTTACACAGCGGGTTACCAGTAGCAGGCCCGCAGCCAGCAGAGCGGCTTCCAGGGTAGAGGCCAGCCCCAGTACATTCGCCATCACCATGGCCACCAGCACCCCGACAGCAACCGGCGCGCGACGGAAATCCGGTGGCGTCGAATCCTTCAGCGGACTGACCAGCATGAAATCCCGGCGGTAGCGATACTGCTCCACAAACTGCTCACCGGTTTCCAGCAGCAGGGTATCGCCCACCTTCAACACCAGCTCCCCTACCTTGCCGGGCAAACGCTGGCCGCTGCGGCTGATACTGAGAATGGCGGCCTGGTAACGGGTGCGGAAGCCGGTTTCCTTGACCGTCTTGCCGATACCCGGGAACTCCGGGCTCAACACCACTTCCACCAGGTGTCGCTGGTGATTGTTCAGTGCCAGCTTGTGCGCCCCACCATGGGCCGACTGAAGGCCATTGATCCGCTGCAATTCCCGGGCACACTCCGGTACCCCGACAAAGGCCAGCAGATCCCCTTCCTGCAGGGTCATCTCCGGCCCCACCGCCGGGAACAGACGCTCGCCACGCTGAATCTCGGTGAGATACCCATAGGTCAGGTTACGCAATCCCGCATCCTGAATGGAACGCCCCGCCAGCGGGCTACCTTTGCCTACCAGCATTTCCACATGGTATTCCCGGGCATGCTCCCACTGCGCCACCATGCCCTCACGCTCAGGAAGTAGAAAACGACCAACCAGCAACAGGAACAACGAGCCGCCAAGCAACACGGGAACCCCGACCCAGGCCACATCAAAAATCCCAAACGCCTCCATGCCCCTTTCCTGTACCAGGCCATCCACCACCAGATTGGTGCTGGTGCCGATCAGAGTACAGGTGCCACCGAGAATGGCCGCATAACTGAGCGGCAACAGCAGCTTCGATGCAGACAGGCGCAGGCGCTGGGCCCACTCCTGCACCGCCGGAATCATCATCGCCACTACCGTGGTGTTATTCAGGAAGGCACTCAGCAAGGAGGCTGGCGCCACCAGCCGCAACTGGCTGGCAAACACGGATTTCGGCTGGCCCAGCAAACGGTGCGCCACCCAGTAAATGGCACCAGTATCCCGCAAGGCCGCCGCCACCACATAAAGGGCAGCAATGGTCATCAGCCCCGGGTTGGCAAAGCCGGACAGCGCCTCACCGGGAGACACCACCCCGGTCACCAGCACCATCACCAGCGCAGCCATCATGGTGATATCCGCCGGCACCCGATTACTGGCCAGCGCCCCCAGCACCGAAGCCACAATCAGCAGCGTTATCACGATATCCATATTCACGGGGCGAATTCCCTCAGAAGGCCAACAGGGCCATGGGTTGCGCAGAAAAAGGTCATTTTACAGGGAAAAAGACATATAAAAAGGGGCAGGCTAGTTCAAAATCTTATAAGGAAAGAGCGCAGAGATGCGACAGAAAGAAGACGTTTCGCGGCTAAACGGCTGGCCCCTCAAAGCCTGACCTGTTCTGTGGGAGCGGTGGTTCCACCGCGATACTGCGCCGGAGGGGGCGAGGTCTTTTCGCGGTGGAACCACCGCTCCCACAGAATGCAGACGTTGAAGCTCTGAGCGAAAAAACTATCAGTCCGCCAGAGCCCGATTATCCGACACCAGCCTGGGCAACTCCCGGGTCTGCATGCTTTCCAGCGGGCGGCTACCATTGGTACCCGGCTCGTACCCTGCCACATAGCTGCGCAGCAAGGACTTCAGCGCCACCTTGTCGCCCTTCTCCAGAGCCTTGCGGAATGACTCCAGGGCGAACTGGATTTCATCCCAGCTCAGCCGCTCCTCGGTGGCCTGCATGATCATTTCATGCTCGGTGCCTACACTGCACTCACCGATCAGCAGCTCTTCATAGAGCTTTTCGCCTGGGCGCAGCCCGGTGAAGGCGAGCTCGATATCACCGCTAGGGGTCTCGTCGTCTTTCACGGACAGGCCCATCAGGTGAACCATGGTCCGCGCCAGATCCACGATCCGAACCGGCTCGCCCATATCCAGTACAAACACCTCGCCGCCTTTGGCCATGGCCCCGGCCTGAATCACCAGCTGTGAGGCTTCGGGGATGGTCATGAAATAACGAATCACGTCAGGGTGAGTCACCGTTATCGGCCCACCGCGCTGAATCTGATCCCGGAACAGTGGCACCACGGAGCCGGAAGAGCCCAGCACATTGCCAAAGCGCACCATGGAAAAAACCGTCTCGGAGCCACGGTCCGCCATGGCCTGCAGCACCATCTCGGCAAAACGCTTGGTCGCCCCCATCACGTTGGTGGGGCGCACTGCCTTGTCGGTGGACACCAGGATAAAGTGCTTCACGCCTGCGGACTCAGCCCCCTGAGCCGCTTCCAGGGTACCCAGAATATTATTGCGCACCCCGGCGGAAGGGTTGCCTTCCACAATCGGCACATGCTTGTAGGCGGCGGCATGATAAACCGTATCCACACGGTACTCCCGGCACACCCGCTCGATGTGCCCCCGGTTCACCACCGAGCCCAGCATGGGAAACAGCTCCACCTGCAGCCCTTTGGCGTCGATATACGCCGCCATCTCTTTCTCAATGGCGTACAGGCTCAGCTCGCTCTGCTCAAACAGAATCAGGCAAGACGGCTTCAACTTCAGAATCTGTCGACACAACTCGCTGCCAATAGAGCCGCCAGCCCCGGTGACCAATACATGCTTGCCGCTGATACAACGATGCAGCAACTCCGGCTTGGGCGGCACCGAATCACGGCCCAGCAGATCCTCGATGGAAACATCCTTGATCTCTTCAATACGCGCTTTGCCGCTGGCGATATCGGAAAACGCAGGTACCGTCTGCACCTTCACATTCAGGGTTTCCAGCCAGCGCACAATAGCCATTCGCTGGGAACGGCTCAGCGACGGGACGGCTAACAAGACCGAGGTCACCTTGCCGCGCCGGCAGGCTTTCTCCAACGCCTCGCGGTCCACCACTGGCACCCCGGCCAGCAAAGTACCCTGCTTGTTAAAGGCATCATCCACCACCATGACAGGGAACATTTCAACACAGGACTGCAGGCCAGCCACCAACTGGGCACCGGCACCACCGGCACCAAACACGGCCACCGGCTGACGATTCAGCGCCCCACCCAGCACGTGCACCAGGAAGCGCCGCATCACAAAGCGGCTACCGCCCAAGTACAACATGCTGAGCATGCCCCAGATCAGGAACACCGAACGGGGCACCGCAGCATCCGGGATCATGTAAGACGCCGCAGCCAGCACAACGACAGAGGAAAACACCCCCGTCAGCATGGACCAGGCCACTTCCGCGCCCAGGTAGCGCACAATAGACTTGTAGAACCCCGCCATATACAGGGCCGGGATCAACACCAACGGCGCAACCAGGAAAATCCAGAGATCATGAATCGGCGGGCTAAACGAGTTGAAGCGAAGAGAAAACGCCATCCACACCAATAGGGGCACCGCCAACACATCAGCCGTGAGCATTACCGCGCGCTTGGAGCGACGAGTGAGAGAAATTAGCCGGTAAACAGAAGGGTACAAAAATGTAGAAGGCATCAGGTCCATCCATGTGACCAAGCGAGTCAGCGTTAGCGCTGAATCTTAAACTAGCTAATGTGACAGAAAGCACATTCCTGAATCAAGGAATGCATTATAGGCGCTTTTTGGCATTATCCAATGGCCATTTATGCTATGAATACAGTTCATAACAAGATTTCACCACTTAGCCAATCATTTCGCCCCAAAACCGTCGGCGACCGCACCAGCAAGATCAAAGGGCTGTGCGATGACTTACAAACCAACCAGCCCAGCCGCCAATCGAACTGTAAGCAAAAACCTACAAAAGCCCGCGCGTTCCACCGACATTCAGCACTCTCGAGAGCCTCTACCCTAAGCAAACAGCATTGGCCTTCCACCTGTAGGAGCTTGCTTGCAAGCGAACCCGACAACGACAACGCACCCAGCAACAAAGCAAGATTCCCGAATGAAATCGCGTTTATTCCGTTACCTTCGCGCCAGCCCCGCAGCCACCAATGGCAGGCATAACGAAACACCAGCAACAGGGCTAAGCCCCCGTAGGAGCTATGCTTGCATGGCGAACAACGCTTCACTCAGCATGCAAGCACTGGCTATTCGCGACGCCCCCCCCTTTCGTCTAAAGTGCACTTGGCACGATACCCCGCCACGATCCACTAAAATCAAACCGCCTGCGCCATCACCTTGCGAATAGCAGAACATGTCTTCTCAATCTCAGCGTCGGTCAATGTAGGATGAACCAGAAACATCAATGACGACTCACCTAGCGCCTTTGCCACAGGCAACCGCTCTTGCGGCCCAAGCCCAAGATCCGTAAACGCCTTCTCAAGATACACCTCAGAACAGGATCCGGAAAAACAAGGCACGCCTTCAGCCACGATAGCATTCATGATGCGATCCCGATCCCAGCCCTTAGCCAGGTTAGCCTGATCCGCAAACACATAACACTTGTACCCGGCATGACCAATCTCATCCGTCAAGGTCGGCACTCGCAAACCGGGTAACGACGCCGCCACCTCCCAGACCGCCCGACAATTAGCCTGCCGCGCCTGCGTCCACTCAGCCATCCGCTGCAACTGAATCAGCCCAATGGCCGACTGCATCTCCGTCAGGCGCCAATTCGTGCCCACCGACTCATGCAACCAGCGAAAGCCAGGTGGGTGCTCGCGCTCATACACCGCATCCCAGCTTTTGCCGTGATCCTTGAAGCTCCACATGCGCGACCACAAATCACGATCATTACAGGTGACCATGCCACCCTCACCGCCGGTACTCATAATCTTGTCCTGACAGAACGACCAGCACCCCACATGCCCCAGGCCACCTACCGGCTTGTCCTTGTAAGTCGCACCATGGGCCTGGGCACAGTCTTCAATCACGAACAGATTGTGCTCCTCGGCCAGGGCCATGAAGCCATCCATATCACAGGGCCAGCCCGCAAGATGCACACAGACAACCGCTTTGGTCTTAGGGGTAATCACAGCGGCAACCGTTTCAGGGGTAATGTTCTGGGTATCCGGGTCCACATCCGCAAACACCGGCGTGGCCCCGGCATTGATCACAGAAGTCGCAGACGCCAGGAAGGTCCGCGGCGTCACCACCACCTCGTCACCAACGCCGATACCCAGCCCCTGCAGGGCCAGATCCAGCGCCAAGGTGCCGTTGGCCACCGCAATGGCATATTCGGTACCGGCAAAGGCAGCGAATTCACGTTCGAATTCACGCCCCTCCTGACCGGTCCAGTAATTCACCTTGTTAGAGAGGAGTACGCGGGACACCGCATCAGCTTCCTCCTGAGAAAAGGAAGGCCAGGGGGAGAAAGGGCCGTTAAGCATAAGAAATTGGATTCCGTTCAGTATCAAAAAATAGCCTGAAACAGGCCATCACAGCGTTGTGATGTGTAATTGCAGCAGCCTTACCAACAATGAATAATCCGGCACATCCTGCCGAGCAGCCCGACAAGCCTGAGCCATCTGCTCACCAGAGATAGCCCACCACTCAAAAGCATAGCCAGACAGTTCGGCCAGTTGGTCAATCAAAATACGTTGAGTTCTGCCATTCCCTTCCCGAAAAGCATGAACAAGATTGATTCGCCCGAGGTAATAGGCCGCGCGCTCAGCAAAGGCCTTGGCCTCAAGCGTGCGTAATAGTCCCTCACCATGCAGGTCACGGAAAATCTCATGGGCGATCGTCTCTACCATGGAGTAAGGGAGGAACAGCTTTCCTCCCTTACCAATTTCGGTACGCCGCAACTCTCCCGCCCACGGATAAACGTTGCCGAACAAGGCCGCATGGATTGCACATAAATGCGCCAAATCAAAGGAGGGGGTAATTGGAAAGGCAATCAACTGGGCATATGCCACAGCGCTAATATCTGCTTCGGCCTGGTTTAATCTAGCGGTATCCGTAATACCGAGGCTGTTAACAAGACAGGATGAACCCGGTATGAGATAAGGATCTTCATCCTGAAGATCATAATTCTGATAATCGGCGTCCATGCTTCAGCCAGCCGGCTCAACCTGCCGATACTGCTCAACCAACGCATCAATCGCCACAGAAGCAGGCTCACTTCCCCGAGCCACACGCAGCATCTTTGCGCGGGCATCACGGGATAGTTGAACATTCTCAATCGCCATAGACCCGACGGCCTGAGCAACCTTGAAGGCAACTGTTTGATTTTTAGAGCGTTTCATAGAGCAAGCCCCACCAAAATACCGGTTAGCCATATCATAACAGGGAAAATCCTCGATTACACAGACCGCGCCAGGGTGCCATTGGCCACGGCAATGGCCTGCCCAGTACCAGCGCAGGCAGCGAATTCACGCTCGAATTCACGCACCTCCTGGCCAGCCCAGTAATTCACCTTGTTAGAGATGAGTACGCGGGACACCGCATCAGCTTCTTCCTGGGTAAAGGAAGGCCAGGGAGAAAATGGGCCGTTAAGCATGGAAAACCTCAGAAAAAATTATTGCGGACGTGCAGGCGTACCCACCACCGTCAAACCATCTTGAATATCAGATACCACAGTGGCACCGGCACCCACCGTCACATTAGAGCCAATGCTGGCACCCTGCCTCACCTGACAACCGATACCAAGCCAACTGTGCTTACCAACTGTTACCGAACCTGCCAGGGCCGTTCCAGGGCAAACATGACTATAAGCACCAATCCTACAATCATGATCAATCGCCGCCCGAGTATTCACAATCACACCTTTGGCAATGTGGGTGTCCGCATTGATCACTGCACCGGCAACCACCAGCACGCCCGACTCAAGCATGGCGTACTGGCTTACCGAAGAGTCCGGATCGATGAGGGTTACCAACGGCAAACCGCGGCCGAGCAACCACTCGCTCCACCGCTGCCGAGCCTGACTATTGCCGATGGCCACAAAATAGCTATCGCAGTCATTGGACTCTGCGTCCTCCGGCAAACCCAGCAATGGCCAGTGGGCGTGAGTCTGTTCAGAGGGACCAAAACGTGGGTCCAAAAAAACCACCTCGGACCAACCCGCCCGCTCAGCCGTATCGGCCACCACCTTGCCGTGACCTCCGGCACCAATGATGCCAAGACGACGACTCATTGGTCGTTCCCGGTAAACCGAGTCATGGTTGCCTCACCATCCTGATTAATGTCATCCCGCTTCACTACCTTCCACACCGTCAGGAAAATAATCTTGATATCCAGCCACAGCGTGCGGTTCTCTACATACCACACATCCAGCTCGAACTTCTCTTCCCAGGTTAAGGCATTGCGACCATTGATTTGCGCCCAACCGGTAATCCCAGGGCGCACCACATGGCGGCGGGCCTGGCGCTCGGTGTAAAGAGGCAAATACTCCATCAACAAAGGGCGTGGGCCGACCAGACTCATATCTCCCTTCAAGACATTCCACAGCTCCGGCAACTCATCCAGGCTGCTGGAGCGAAGAAACTGGCCGAAGCCGGTAAGTCGCTCCGCGTCCGGCAGCAGCTCGCCATTGGCATCGCGCGCATCAGTCATGGTGCGGAACTTGGCCATCTGAAACGCCTGCCCTGCCCTGCCGGGGCGGGTCTGTCGAAATAACACCGGGCTGCCCAGCTTGATTCTCACAAGCAAAGACAACAGAACAATGACTGGCGCCAGCAGCAGCAACCCCGCCATGGCCCCTAAAATATCCATCAACCGTTTCATGTCAGCCCCATTTCCCCGAGCATCACCGCATTCACCTTGTGAACATCGTACTTGTCTTCCGCCATCTGCCGCGAGCGAGCGCCCATTGCGGTCACCCGTGCAGGGCTCTCGACAAGCTTGATCATGGCCGCAGCCAGCGCAGACACATCCTGAACCGGCACAAGATAACCGTTATCTCCGTGCACCACCGTCTCACGGCAGCCAGGAGCATCAGTAGTAATCACCGCCCGCCCCATGGCCATGGCTTCCAACACGGTGCGGGGGGTGCCCTCACGGTAGGAAGGCAGCACATACACGCTGCTATCACTGATCGCCGGGCGCACATCAGAAAGCTTGCCCAGGAACTCGATCGTCCCGCCCGCAATCCACGCATCCAGCTCAGCCTGGCTAATGGCATCCGGGTTGTCATCAATCCAGCCCACCAGCCGAAACGTCACACCCGGATAACGCTGCTTCACCTGGGCCGCCGCCTGGGCATATTCACGCACACCCTTGTCCCCAAGCAAACGCGCAATCAGCAAAAAAGAAGGTTTTTCGGGTAACGCGGCGACCGTATATTCCGCCACATCCACCCCGGAGCCATTCACTACACGGGATGGAATGGCAGGCTTCAGCAAAGAGAATTCCCGGAATAGCGCTTCGTCGTCAGGGTTCTGGAAGAACACAAGCCGATTGCGGGAAAGCGAAAACCGGTACAGCTGCTGAATCAACATACGCAGTAACTTACGCAAGCCCGTTGCCTCACCGGTAAAGGCATAGCCCAGCCCTGTAATCAGCGCAAAGCGGTTCGTTACCCCCGCCATCCAGGCAGCCAGGGAACCATAAATCACCGGCTTGATGGTATAGCCCAGCACATAGTCCGCGCGGATCTGTCGCATCAACTTGCGCAGAGCGGACAAGGCTGACAGATCCTTGAGTGGGTTCATGCCCGTCCGCTGGAGCGGAATGTCATGTACCTGAACACCCCGTGCGTTCAGCTGTGTCGCAATATCGGAATAAGGATCAAGATCAGGAACGGCCACATGGACTTCACAACCCGCAGACAATAGCGCCTCAATCAAAGGGCCACGAAACTTGATCAACGAATCCGGAAAGCTGGCCACAAGTAGAAAAACAGACTTCGTCATCGGCGCCCCCAGCCCAATGACACCGGTGAAGTTTCGGCTGGCACCCGTGATCGTCCAATGACTGAAATCAACAGAAAAATTAACGTTGGAGCGAACATCCATTTCTGGCGCAGTGCAATGCCGAGATTAGCCGTGGTCATGGCCAGAATCAGCCAGGCACCCAAAGAATAGATCCACAGGAACATGCGGTTATGTGCTACAAGATGAGCCGGTAAAGGCTTACGGATTAATGCCCAGCCGCCGGCAACAAAAAGGAATAACAAAATAGTGTTATCCAGTGCAGCCGCCAGGGAAAAGAGATTGCGAGCCTCTATAACTGTAGGCCGGAAAAGGTAAGTAAACATCTGGACAGGTGGGCTCATGCTAGAAATATCAACAGCACCACCGCCCTTGAGGTTATGCCCCTGACGCCCTTCAATGTACTGCATGACGTCCTGAGCACCAGCATCTTCGCCTACACCCGCATAATTAAGGCCGAGGGGGACAAGGTACGCCGCTGCAACAATGGCAACACCGCCCAACACCACACGTTGCGGTAACGGTATACCCCGCTGAAACACAAACGACCCGGCCAGACCAAGCCCGAGCATGCCCGCCATGTGAGGGCGAACCAGCAACATTATCAACATGGCCCCCACCAGCAACCACCAACGATTTTTCAAACTTAGTGCAGCCCATAGCGCAAGGCCCATGGCGCAGAAAGACAAAGCATCTTTACCGAGACCGGAAGACCAAAAGCTGACAGAGGGCAGAAACACAATCAGTGATGCCAGAAGTCGGATATTACGGGACTTGTCCCAGGTCACCTCTCTAAGAGCGGCATCAAAAGCCAACAGCCCAATGAAGCCAAAAATCTGGAAAAACAGGGAACACCCAAGAAACGACAGGCCAAGTCCTTGCGAAAGGAAGGATACGACATACCGAACACCCAGGGTTCCAAAAGCGAACCCCAAATCGCCAGACAGACTGGAGCGGAAATACATCGTTGCATCACCGCCAAAATTGATCACATACGCAAGATAGACCAGAGAGAACATCGTGTGCCATAGATATAACGCCATCGCACGTGACAGGGACACCCTGAAGTATCGACGAAGAGACAACGTCAATATGACGCCCGTTAGAAAAACAAAAAGAGCGGAGACAAGTTGAAGCCCATCCGACGCTAAATCACTCAACATCCACCTCCGTGGATGCAAAGCAGGATTCCAGGGCTGCAAGCTGGCTTTTAATCGAGTAATGACTTTCGACAGCAGCGCGGCCTGCAGCGCCAAACTCATCACGCATAGCATTACTACCAATGAGCGTAATGAACGCCTTTTCCCAGTCGTTCAGCGTTTCAGCAAGCAGTCCACACCCGGCACCCTCAACAATGCTCGGGTTTACCCCCACAGGGCTCGCGACAACAGGAACTCCCGAGGCCATATACTGAATCAGCTTGTAGCCGCACTTCCCCTTTTCCCAGGGCCCATCCTCAAGCGGCATAATCCCGATATCCATTTCTCGGATCATCTCTGCCTCCGTATCCTCCGACCAAGAGGATACGTGAACATTAATGCCCGATAGGCGGCCAGCGATCTCCGCAGTCGCTCCCACCAATAGAAGGCAAAAGTCATGGATGTTGCCCAATTTCTGCAGGACAGGAAGTAATTGCTCAACATACTTTTGGGTGGAGGGGGAACCGATCCATCCTACCGTAATCGGGTCACCAGCATCGTTGCCCACGGAATAACGACGATGATCCACCACGGTTGGGATCACAACAACACGCTTCGCACCGGCAAGTCTGGCCCGCTCAGCCAGATACTCATTGCCTGCAATCACACAAGCGGCATGACGCATGACCGTATCAATCTTTTTACCAAGCAAACAACGAATCCATGTGTTACCCGACAAGTCGTAATTATGAAAAATGGCGTCATCATAATCGACCACATATCGTACCCCAATCCAGGACAGCAGCACTTCAACCCAAGCGGGCATATAGGGGAAAAGCTCTTTTTCGAACCAGATAACCCGGTAACGAAAAAAACCGGATATCACAACAAAACGGCGTAGATAGGCCAAAACCATTGCAACGCGAGACCGACCCTGTCCGGAATAAAGCGAATCCAGATAGGCTTCATCAAACAATGGCTTAACCGTAAACTCCCACCCACTCTCTTCCAGAAAAGGCAGATACTGAAAGGTCCGCAGCCGGGAACTGGCCCCTTTTCGCGCATACTTGGGCAGCACTAGCACACGCCTGTTCATGCTTGATCCTTGATAGACAAAAGCGCTTTGCGATAAGCCTCAACACTGGATTCAAGTGAAAAATGTGCTACACCCACTGAGCGACAGTGGGCACGGAAATCATCTCGACTGGGCAGCACCTGGTTTATGAACCAATCGGAGACTGATGCCAGAGTTTGTTTATCCCCATCATCAACCAAGTAACCTGCCTGGGAATCAATAAAGTGAGAATCCCCAACACCACGTGTTGCCACTACGGGCACACCACAGAGCAAATACTCGCCCAACTTGATCGGAGCAACCCCTTGCATGGAAAACGTCGGTTCACGAAACGCCAAGCCAAGATCTGCCGCCGCAAGCCAGGCTGGCACTTCATTGGCATCAACACGCATCACCGTCATAGAGGCAGTAAGGGCTTTATCACTACCAGAGGCCAAATCAATCATCACCTCGGGTGAGCCTGTCAGCACAAGAAAATGTGAATCAGGTCGGGACTGCCGTATGAGCTTGAACAAACTGAGCATCGAATCTGGGCAGTACTGAGGCCCAAGAGAGCCCGCATAAACAATTAAAGGGGCGTCTGCAGCTATACCCAGCTTCTGTTTAACTCCCAAACGATCAGCGATATCTCTTGGATCGAAAAGGGATTTATCCCGACCATTACTAACAACATGAAACTTGGCCATGGAGGTCCCGGCACCGGCCCTGGCCTGAAGAACAGAAATGGCTTTGTGGGAACGAGTGAGGACAACATCTGCACGGCGTACCGCCTGAGCTTCGATATCTCTGAGAATCCGGTGGACAAGATTCGATGGAGACTGCCCTGCAAAATCAACACGCTCATCAAGCGGTAGTCCATCAGCATCAAATACAAGCTTTTTATTATTGCCGCGTAAAGCGATAAGTGTGCTCAACGCCGGTAACGTACTTCTAGGCAGCACGACATCAATACTGTGCTGTTTGATAGCTTTGCTGATATGCATAAATCCCATTAAAGAGGTAATTACACTACCAAGGGCAACTGGATTTCTAATAATATTTACAGATGTATAACTACACCCACTCTCTTCGCAAATCTGTCGACGGCGTGTTGTTACATCATTTTTGGCCCATGAAAACTGCAGGATATGAAACTCGAAGCCATATTTTCTGAGGCGTGAAAATATTGGCAAGAAAAGACTCTCTAAATAAGTGACCTGAGGCCCATCCCAAGTTACAAAAAGAATATTCATGTACTAAACTCCCGACCTCTCACGTCCCCATAAAGAAATCAGTTCTGGCCTTCCCAGCGCATGCGCCAGCTCTTCCATCGATTGCTTATAATATTCATCTAACAAGATTAGAGCGTCACGATCACAATTATCTATTAAATTCTTCTTATTGCTTTTTTGTAAACGCCAATAAACCTGAGCAATAAAACGCCGAAAAAAACCACCAAACTGGACTTTTTTTGCAATCCTGGTGGCAAATCGATGAAAACTCTTATTTTTTGTATTGTATGCGACATTTGAACTTTCAAAGTCGAATCCATCGTAGAAAGAGGAATCCAAACCAAGCCAATCACAAAGATCAGAAACCACTTTCTGCTTACGACCTTTGATATCGTCAAGCAAAAGAACCTTAAAGTTTTCGCCGAAAACTCCCCTCCAGACATTGTAAAACCTTATGTATTCACCATACACGAGTGCATCTTTAAAAAAATCAAAGGTTTCCTGATCTCTAAATAAATACTTTTTGGTATCCAAGTTATCCGACAAAAGAAGATCTACCAGCTCGTGAAATTTCAAGGCAGGATCAATAGATGCAAGGTGATTCAAATTAAATTGATACCATGAATAAAGACGATCCGAAGGCTGCCGAAACACCACCAAAATTTTCATATTGGGATCAACAGCTTTAAGAGATGGCGGAGCTACAGATTGATAGTAATAGTGCGTCGTAGCCTCGAACCTAATATGCGAATTGGAAACATTGGAGAATATTTCTTTATAGCCCTCCAGGCCCAACTCGTTAAAACCTGGATCTCTTCCTTCATAGGAGACATCCATGAAGTAGAATGGTTCTTTCGGACTTGAGGAATCACAGTCGGGATGCGCCTTTAACCAATCCGCTAAAGAAGTGGTTCCGCATTTCGGACACCCTACAATTACAAAGTTGGGCAACGTCATCAGTCAAACTCCAGGCATCTCTTGAATCTTCGAAAAAAAACCTTCATTAAAACGAAGAAGTCAACACCAAAAACCCTAACCAAAATCCAGAATTTAAAATTTAGATCAAGAGGCGAGAAAAGGACCAACTTCAACCTCCCAACAAAGCCTGTATCGACCCAACGACTTTTAACTTTAAATTTTTCAACCTGAAGAAGATATTCAGGCCTCGAAAAACCCTTAACATCAATTACGTCAACACATTGAAGTAAAAAAACGGATAATCGATACCTATTATCATAGACATCAAGCATACGGATTTGCCTCAGCCGCTCATCCCTGAAAATCACTTTTGCGCCAGAGGAATTACTTACCGACCCAGAGTGTTGACGGTACTTAACAAGAGGAGCATCTATCTTATAATATGCTTTAGAAAATGCATTCAACATAAATGTCATGTATGCATCTTCAAACAAAAACTTGTCTTTAGGCCGAGGCAAGGATCGCACAAACTCTACATCATATGCAGATGACGCTCCATGAATTTCATACCTATAAGGAAACCCAAACACCTTCTCAATCATTTTGCTGTACTTGCCAGGAGAATAGTTATCATTAATAACTGAACCTTGATCGTTGATCAGAAAATAATCTGAAAAGTATGCGCTGGCGCCCGTTCTTTTCCAGTTTTCAACAGTCACGGAGACTCTCTGCGGGATTGAAATATCATCAGCCGCAGATAAAATTATCAGTCGACCTGATGAGAGATCGGCTACTTTAAAAAAGTGAGCCAACGTACCAAGGTTTTTTTCGTTCCTATTTATAAGAACCCTGTGCGGCCCGTCGTATGATCCTACAACCTCTTTTACAACCGAATATGTGGCATCAGATGAACCGTCATCAGAGATGATAATCTCAAGATTAGGGTAGCACTGAGAAAATGCACCATTAATAGACTCTTCTATAAAACTCTCAGCATTGTAGGCAAGAATCACAAACGTGACCAATGGGTAATCAGTATTTTCCATACATAGCTCTCAAAGCGGACCACAATAAAGGACGAGAAAAAATTGAGAATGGAAATGCTTTGCCATCAAAGATACAACCCCCTCATTGCAATAGCCCACCCTACAATAAAAATATTGTTACCATGTTCATAAGCCACTCGCGTAAATTCTGCTTTTTTCACATTCCCAATATCGACAGGAACAACAGTCCGAAAAGCTATGAAAAAAACAACGAAAGGCAGCACCTCCGCCTTTGGACAAGAAATCATGAGACTCTTGAAGAGATTGCATTTATTATCTAAATTCACAATTAATTTACACTTTTTATTCCCTGTGTAGTCACCAAACACCCGCTTAACCAGTTCAGAAGCATCATCAGCAGGAGAGTCATCAAATTTCCAAACTATTATAGCTTTGCTAAAATACAGATCTTAGTACGCTTTTTATATAGTCTCGACCATTGAAAAAACAACACCAGAAATGCGGCAAGAGGTTCATTATTGAGCATTTAGATAACTCGAAAACTTAAAATAGAGCGGAGAGAAAACCATAAAAGAAATTTTTTTAAAGTCTTTTAATCTGAGAAATCTTAACGAAAAATCGTCAAGCAGCTTCCTCCTACAAAGGCCAAGCTTTTTAAGCCATAATCCCGAGCAGGGCTCATTCGGCTTGCCACTTTCACTGGCATAGACCAGAGAGAGCGCGCAATACTCCTGCAGAAGATAAACGAACATATCTCGCTCTATGTCAGGATCAGAATAAACACCGAGGAAGTACTCTTTAGCCCATGACGCAGATTCCAAGCGCGTCAGAAGCTTATCATCAACCTTTTTAGAAGTTGATTCCGGGGTAACCACATAATAATATTTCGATTTTATTTTCCGGACTTCTCTTGCATTAATAATTGCCAATCTATTAGCCAGCTCGTCTGAATTTGTTGATCCCGGAAGCGGTTCAGCATACCCACGCAATGCATCAACTTTCCTAAAGACTCCATTCGTATAGGCTCGCCAAGAAGGGAAAGTATTCCGGACAAGCTCCAGACCAGAGCAGGGAAGATTGAATTCGTATGGAAACGGATTAAACCTGCCCTCATTGTAGTAACCAAAATCATAAAGGACAGCATCAACATTTGGATTTAGGTCAAAAACTCTCATCGCTTCTTGTGCAAGATCTTCATCAACAAAATCATCAACATCTACAAAAGCAACATGACTATATTTTGCGGCATAGAGACCAGCCAACCTAGCTCCAGTGATTCCTTTATTTTCTTGAGAAACAACAACCACATTACTCGCCGCCAAACGGCCTATTTTTTGGAGGGTATCATCCGTAGAACCATCATCGACAAAAACCATTTCGAAATTCGACACTGTTTGCCTGGAAAGCATCGCATAACTTGCCTCGATATAATTCGAAGCATTAAAACAAGGAATTATAAAACTTATACCGCTCAACATATCTAACCCACACAAATTATAATAGCCTTAGCTTTTTAAAAACTTTAGCAATACGTGGCCGCCCTTCCAATAGCCCGCTCATTTCTGAAATTTTCTTCAACGATCTAAGCGCCACAATCAGAGAGACAAAAATAGACAGAATCACAAGCCAATAATTAGCGCTACTCAAGCACCCAACCAAGGCTGAAAACAATATCAGTATAGTCATTTCTTTCTTTACTGAACTGCTCCAAGAAAAACCTATAATTTTCTTGGCCATAAAATATACGACAGGCACATAAATAATGTACTTTAAAATAAACGCGAAGCCAACAGCTTCAAGTCCTCCACGATCCACAAAAAACCATACAGACAGAACAAAAACAACAGTTACAAAAACCTCCGAAAAAACAAAAAGCTTCCCTTTTCCCGATGCAATGACAACAAACCCCAGCGGCCAAGATATCACTCGCAACACATCACCGAATATCTGGAGCCTCAATAGTGGAGCCGCCTGGGAAAATTCTTTACTGTACAAAAGGTGAATAATCCAAGGCGCCAATGAAAGCATCATCAGAATAATAGGACCAGCAAGCAAAATTGCAATTTCAGACTGATCATTCACCAAGCGCTCAGCCTTGTTTTTATCTCGAATGCAGCTTGATAGCTGCGGGTAATAATCTGTACCCATTGCCGCTAGCACAAAGCCAACGTATGTCATAGAAATGATCCATGATGCCTGAAAGTATCCCAAACCCTCCATTCCAAGGCTTTTTTGCACTAAACTTTTAACAACAAGATCACCAAGCGTACCTGCAAGCCCGGCGACCATAAAAGCAAACCCTAGCTTAAATAATTTAACCCATTGATGCCTAAGCCTTTTAAATGATAAAAATTTAACCCTAGTATGATCAATCAGTGACACATAATAAAAACTCATCACAAGCACTGATAAAGGCACAACAACAACTAAAAGAACAACCCCATAATCACCGAAAAAATAAATTCCAGCCACCCCTACGGCTGTACTAATCATTGCTGATAGAATAGTTACTTTAGCTAGCTCCGCAACCATTCTCATTCCAGTTAGCAGCGATTTGAATCCAGCTGAAACAACTGTGAAAATCAAGCCAAAAGCAAGCCATCCGACTGCCCAGTTGTACTCATCATTATCCAAAACAATTTTGGAAATATCATTCCTTAAAAACCAAAACAATAAACCGCCTATAAATGCCAAGCCAATAGAGGCGACTAACAGAGCCCTGCGAACTTCAGCCAGCGCCTGCATATTTCCGCTCGAATTAGCTTCGGCAACCTGCCTGGTTGCAGCGCTATTTACTCCAAGCCCAGAAATTGAAGCACCTACAGACATTGTATTGTTCAAAATACCTAACAACCCAACGCCTGATGGACCTAGCAAAATCGCAACAAATTTTATCCTCAGCAGACCGATCAGCACATTTATCAGTGAAGCTCCGCCGATCAAGAATGACGATCGCAATATCTGCTGCTGGGAATTTGCCTCTACTTCATTGCCCAAGGAAATTGGTCCTTTTCATATCAGTTATAAAATTTCGCCGAAAGATAAGAAATTTAAAAACCCTGCACACATTTAAACCCATTCATTGCACCCTTTTACAACCATGTCGCTCATATTTTTTGGAAGGCACGGGGATATTGGTAAACTTAAAATTGATGCGTGCAAATCATTAGTTGCTGTCAGCGATTTCGTTTTTAGTCCGGAATAAGCTTGTTGCTTGTGTGGGGGTATTGGATAGTGAATCTGAGTTGTAATATCTCTAGCTGCCAGCCAGTCTTTCAGTTCACCTCTTCTAGTGCATCGAATAACAAACAAATGCCAAACATGACTTTCACGACAAGGCACATATGGAAGCTTTATGTTAGGATTTATAATATTATTTAAGTAGTACTCTACTGTGTTTCTTCGCTGATCAATCTCATTATCTAGGTAATTCAGTTTCACTCTGAGCATGGCAGCCTGTATCTCATCAAGGCGACTATTTAAACCCTGGTAACGGTTTTCATATTTTTTTTGGCTGCCATAGTTACCTAATGCTCGAATTGTTTTTGCTAATTCACCATCATCGGTAGTGACTCCTCCACCATCACCCAGAGCCCCCAGATTCTTGCCAGGATAGAAACTGAAACCTGCCGCATCACCCCAGCTACCAGCCTTCTTTCCGTCAATTGAGGCACCATGGGCCTGAGCGGCATCTTCCAGTACAAGTAAATTGTGGGCTTTAGCCAGCGCCATGATTTCCTTCATCGGGGCAATCTGGCCATAGAGATGTACGGCCAAAATCACTTTTGTCTCTGGCGTAATGGCGGCTGCGGTCTTTTTCGGGCACAGGTTGAATGTGGCCTCATCCGGCTCAACCAAAACGGGCTTCAAGCGGTTTTCGGTAATAGCGAGCACACTGGCAATGTAGGTGTTAGCAGGGACAATGACTTCATCGCCCTCCTTCAGCTTGCCCAGCTCTTTCCAGGCACGCAGGCTCAATGTCAACGCATCTAGACCATTAGCAACACCGATGCAATGTCGAGTACCGCAGTAATCGGCAAATTCCCTTTCAAAGGCCTGAACCTCCTGGCCCTGGATATACCAGCCGGAATCAATCACACGGGTGGCCGCTTCAACCAGTTCATCGCGGTATTGGGCATTAATCGCTTTTAAATCAAGAAAGGGAATCATTAATCTATATACCTTATTACTTCTGCTGGGTTTCCTACTACTACGGCATTCGCGGGAACATCCCTAGTGACAACAGAGCCTGCACCAACCATAGCACCCTCTCCAATCGTGACGCCGGGGAGCAAGGTCGCATTTGCTCCAATACTTGCTCCCCTTTTTATCGTTATCCCCGAGAACTCGACATTATGCTGTTTCGAACGAGGATAAGTGTCATTAGTAAATGTGGCATTAGGGCCAATAAAAACATCATCTTCGATACGTGATCCATCCCAGAGCTGCACGCCTGATTTCACGGTAACCCGGTCGCCCAGAACCACATCATCCTCAATCAGGGTTTGCGCACAAATATTACAATCGCGGCCGATGCTGGCCCCCTTCAGGATTACAACAAATTGCCAGACCTTTGTACCTTCTCCGACCTGGCAAGTGGCAACATCTGCTGTTGGATGGATATATGTCATTAATCTTCCTGGACAGCCGACTTACTAAATTGTTGTTTATTTTCATTTATTATTCTGACTATCTCTTTAGATAGTAACTTAGCCCCGTAACCTGACAAATGGTCATCATCGTAATATAAAGAATGTCCATTTAAGAAAGCATGACAAATTGACTTTACATTCTTGTCACATAGAACATCCTCAGGGTATACATTTATGCCCCCCCCCCCTTTGCCAACAGAATCCAAAACTGAGTATGCATTTTTGTTTCTTTCGAGAAACCTATCATATGACTCCGACGCGCTCTCATTGCTAAGACCAACTTTACTATGTTCTGCTTTCGCTAAGTATTCAGGAACACTCCAGCCCATTTCAGGAACAGGATATACGATAACGAGTGTCTTCCCCGCAGATATATATCTTTCCAATGACGTAACTATTACATCCCCCATTGATTCCGAGTAACCCCTTTCAGAGGTACTCCCAATATCCCATACCCAAGAACTTCCGCTTTCCTTGTAACCATCGCTATTAACATATCTTTCTTTTTCAATCAGTAATGGCCAACGAGCAAGGACGACAATATATTTCGGCAAACTCTGAATCGCCTCATCTGAAAACAAGTTATTCCGTAATGCCTTACAGCTCAGAGCTGATGTGCTCTGCCTATCGGTAGGATCGACACTTGTTAAAGGAGGGCAACTTCGATAACTGAGCCCAATCCCACTCAGCCCATACTCCTTCGCTACTGATGAGATTTCATTTTGAACCGCTCCCGCATGACTATCTCCAATCAAAGCAAAATCTGGCTCAGCATTAGTGACACCCAATTCACAGCCACCCTCAATATTAGGACTGCTTTCAATCCTATCCCAACAAGCACTAATTTTATCCTCAAATACTGACATGTTTGTTCTAAGGATTTCTCTTGATTCAGGGGAGAACCTGAATCCATAACCATCCATAAAATGACCAGCCAAGCCAATTATCATAAACAGCAACAACCCAACAGCTGAACTTAGAAAAACACATCGCCTTGAAAATTTATTTTTATTACGAAACGGCCGCTCTACAAACCTCCATGACAAATAACCCAAACCAATTGAAATCAGCGACATGAACAGCATCAAATTAATTGACGGAGAAGACAAAGATTTAATTCTTATAAAAGCAAAGATCGGCTGATGCCACAAATATGCTGAATAACTAATCAAGCCAACCCCAACCAAACCCTTGCTGCTTAATATTTTATATGTCACTGTTCCTGGGCCTGAAAACGCAATGACAAATGCAGTTCCTGCCACTGGAAGTATCGCGTACAAACCAGGAAAAGGTGTGGACTCATCGAAAGCAAATATCGAAACACACACACCAATCAGACCCAACAACGCTAAAGCCCCATTTGGCTCAATTTTTCGGTTTACCAAAAATGCCAAAATGGAGCCTGCTAAAAGCTCCCACATCCTCGTTGGCGCCAAATAAAAGTTAGCGACAGGGGCATGACGCCCCCCCCACTCACTAAGCATAAGGCTTATAATAGCCATAGCTATTACTATTATAAAAACTCGGTCTCTCCCTAACCGCCACAAAAACAATATTAAAAGTGGAAATAACAAGTAGAATTGCTCTTCTACAGCCAAGCTCCATGTATGCAAGAGAGGTTTTTCTTCTGCTGCCGAAGAGAAGTAATTATCTTTCTTCCAAAACAGTACGTTGGAAGCAAACAAGGAAACAGCGACCAAGCTCTGAGAATAATCTTTTAGTTGATTTGGAAGCATCCACAGCCAGCCTCCAACCAAGCTAACCGCCATTACCACAAAAAGAGCGGGCAATATTCTTCTAGCTCTTCTCTCATAAAAGCTTACAATGCTGAATTCATTTTTTTCTATCTCATCAATTATTATTTGCGTAATAAGAAAGCCACTTATCACAAAAAAAACATCCACACCAACAAAACCGCCAGAAAAAACTCCGACTCCTGCATGAAATAAGATAACTGGCAGCACCGCCACAGCTCTAAGGCCATCAATGTCTGAACGATATTTCAAAGCCATTCTTTAAAACCTACTGACACCATTAAAATCAACATTGCGGCTCCACAATGCCTTCCCCTTACCCACCTGCAAAAACGCCTACGCAATCCGGCTAATAAAATCCTCGTAATCGCGTATGTAGTCTGACTCGTCGTAATGCTCACTGGCTAGAACGAGCAGAACACAATCCTCACTGAAGTCATGCATTTCTCGCCAGATCATGTCTTCAATCACCAACCCTTTGATGGGAGAATCAAGCCAGACTTCTTCGCGTGTTTGCCCGTCATCCAGTACCATGCGGCATTTACCCGCCACACAGATGGCAATCTGCTTGAGGTTCTTATGGGCGTGATAGCCGCGGCTCACGCCCTGCTCGGTGTGGTAGATGTAATACACGCGCTTGATGTCAAACGGTACGGCCCTCTCCATACCGATTTCTACGGCAACCAGGCTACCGCGGTCATCACCCAATGACTGAAAATCTACCCATTTCACCAGGCTCATACTGTTGCAACCTCAATTTGGTGTTTTTCTGCCTGATCGAAGAGCATTGCCTGATCGTCCTTGGGCGAAACCAGTGGTTGCTCGCCATGGGCAAGCGGCCAGTCTATTCCAAGGCTTTTATCTGCCCAGTGAATGGCTCGCTCATATTCCGGGGCATAAAAATCCGTACATTTGTACTGAAATTCAGCCGATTGACTCAACACCAGAAACCCGTGCGCAAAGCCCGGCGGCACCCACAACTGGTACTGATTTTCTTCCGAGAGTATTTCACCCACCCATTTGCCAAAGAAAGGAGAGCCTTTCCGGATATCTACCGCAACATCAAACACTTCCCCACGGGTGCAACGCACTAACTTCCCCTGGGGTTGCTTGATCTGATAATGCAAACCGCGCAGGGTGTTTTTGATAGAGCGGCTGTGGTTATCCTGCACAAAGTCGGCATTTATACCGGCTTCTTTAAACGCTTTAGCATTCCATGTCTCCATAAAAAAACCCCGCTCGTCCCCGAACACTGCTTGCTTGATCAGCTTGACGTCTGGAATCCGTGTTTCGACGACTTCCATTTATTCCTGCTCCAGCAGTTTCATTAGATATGCGCCGTAGCTGTTTTTCTTGAGCAACTCTGCCTGGGTCAGGAGTTGGTCTTTGCTAATGAACCCCATGCGGAAGGCAATCTCTTCCAAACAAGCCACTTTCAGACCTTGCCGTTTTTCCAGAGTTTCAATGTAGCCCGAGGCTTCGTGAAGAGAGTCGAAAGTGCCTGTATCTAGCCAGGCGTAACCGCGGCCCAGCAGCTCCACGTTCAGATCTCCACGTTCCAGATACGCCTGGTTCACGGTGGTAATCTCCAGTTCTCCCCTGTCTGAGGGTTTAACCTGTTTGGCGATTTCCACTACATCGTTATCGTAAAAGTACAGGCCCGTCACCGCATAGTTGGACTTGGGATTGGAGGGCTTCTCCTCAATGGAAACAGCTCGCTTGTTGGCATCGAATTCCACGACACCAAATCGTTCCGGATCGGATACGTGGTACCCGAATACCGTCGCCCCGGCTTCCTTGTCGTTAGCCGCTTTAAGAAGCCCTGAAAGCCCTGGACCATGGTAGATATTGTCTCCCAGCACCAAGCAAACGGGATCTTTACCGATAAATTCTTCGCCGATGATAAAGGCTTGGGCCAAGCCATCCGGGCTAGGCTGAATAGCATAGGTAATTTCGATGCCGAACTGGCTGCCGTCACCCAGAAGACGCTGGAAGCCGGCCTGATCTTCAGGCGTGGTGATGATCAAGACTTGCCGAATGCCCGCCAGCATGAGAACCGATAGCGGATAGTAGATCATCGGTTTATCGTAAATAGGCAGCAGCTGCTTCGACATCCCCATGGTGATGGGGTAAAGGCGTGTGCCGGAGCCTCCGGCCAGAATGATGCCTTTACGGTTGGTTGCAGTCATAACTAACCCTTTTTGATCCATTTTCGGGAGAGGGCCAGAACCGGCTTTTCCCAAAGTTTGTAGTAAATAGCGCCAGCCAAGATAGAAGCGATTACAGCACCAATGAATATTAGCTCTACATTGACCTGATACACATTAGCGAGCGGCGCCCCTACCCTATTCAAAAATGAAAGGAAAGGATTGTGTATCAAGTAAATGGAATACGAAGCGGCCCCCAGAAAAAGAAGTATTTTTGATCTAAATACAGAGCTCAACACCCCACTGATCTCCATACTGATCAGACTCAGGATCACCATGCCAAATAGTAGACCATTCAAGAGCTTTGCATATACACCCACAACGTCTCCGAGTGTGGCAATCAGCATAGCCATTACCAAACTCCCTAGAATGAAGAATCCAGGTTTTATTTCCGAGCGCCCTTTATCCGTTTTTTGATGATAATAAAGAGCGCAAAGAACACCCACGGAAAACTGGAGATTGTGCATATTCAAAATGAACTTTGCATAAAACCCATCCACACCACTCAGGGGCGCCACCAATATAAGGCCGGACCAGACTGCCAGCACAATCCAGAACGCCTTTCTTGAAATAAAGAAAAGAGAAAAAACAACGTAGAAAAGGAATTCATGCATCAGCGTCCAGCTTACGGACAATGCAGGACTCCCATACATTGTGGGGATAAGGAAGAGAGAAGATGCCAGGCTAATCTCTCTTCCTCCCTGGCTCAGATTCGGCAAGATCATATAGAGTGCAAGCATGGCGATAGATATTGGTATGAACGCCGGGTAGAGCCTGAAAAAGCGTTTTTTACTGTATAAAGTCGCCTGTGCTCGTCCGCCCACATCATTTTTATGGGCCCAGTAGATAATAAATCCACTGAGCACGAAGAAAAAATCAACGCCTATATTTCCAAAGCCCCAAAACCCACCAAATGCCTCACCATAAAACTTGCGGCTTCCCAACGTCGCATGGTGCAAGACAACTAATAATGCAGCTACCGCTCTACCAATCTGCAAGCTGTTAAACATCAAACACCTCAGACATCATGTGTTCCACGCCCTGCTTCCACTCTGGTAATTGGAGGTTGAAGGTGGTTTCCAGCTTTTGGCCATCCAGGCGGGAGTTTTTAGGCCGGATGGCGGGTACTGGGTAGTCTTCGCTGAGGATCGGGTTGACTGACTGAATCGCCAGCGGCAGTCCTTCATTTTGCGCCCAGCCGAACACGTAGCAGGCATAGTCGTACCATGACGTCTCGCCGCTGGCGGCCAGGTGGTAAAGGCCTGAGACGTCAGGCTGTTGTTGCCACTGGCGCAGCGCGTGGGCCGTTACATCTGCAATCAGTTCGGCACCGGTGGGCGCGCCGATCTGATCGTCGATCACATTCAGGGTGTCGCGCTCTTTGGCAAGGCGCAGCATGGTTTTGGCGAAGTTGTTGCCTCGGCTGGCATACACCCAGCTGGTGCGGAAGATCAGATGCTGGCAGCCGCTGGCCTGAATGGCCTGCTCGCCGGCCAGCTTGGTGGCGCCGTAGACGTTGAGGGGGCCGGCGCTGTCTGTTTCTTTCCAGGGCTGGTTGCCGCTGCCATCGAAGACGTAGTCGGTGGAGTAATGGACCAGGCAGCCATCATGGGTTTTCATCAACTCCGCCATCAAGGCCGGTGCCTGATGATTGAGCCGTGCGGCAAGCTCCGGTTCTCTCTGGGCCTGGTCTACTGCTGTGTAGCCTGCGGCGTTGACCAGCACATCCGGTTTGATGCGCTCAATGGTTTCGCGCAGACCATTCAGGTTGCCAATATCACCACACCATCCATTTTGGCCAACGCGATCCAAGGCGATGAGTTGACCGAACGGCGCCAGGGCACGCTGCAACTCCCAGCCAACCTGTCCGTTTTTGCCTAGCAGCAAGATTGTCTTTTTTACCTGTGTCCTTGCCATGGTGCTTATTCCTTTTCCACAGTACCCGAAACGGTGCCAAGACGTTCGCGCATATAGCTGCCGTCCTGCACGCGCTGGCACCATTGGCTGTTATCGAGATACCACAGCACGGTCTTGCGAATGCCGGTTTCAAAGGTTTCTTGCGGGCTCCAGCCCAGCTCTCGCTCGATCTTGCTGGCGTCGATGGCGTAGCGCAGATCATGGCCGGGGCGGTCCTGAACGTGGGTGATCAGATCCCGGTACTGGCTGATACCTTCTGGTTTACCCGGTACCAGCTCTTCGAGCAGATCACAGAGGGTGTGTACCACGTCGATGTTCTGTTTTTCGTTGTGGCCGCCGATATTGTAGGTCTCCCCCACTTTGCCTTCAGTTGCCACTTTGTAGAGGGCGCGGGCATGGTCTTCCACGTAGAGCCAGTCACGTACCTGGGTACCCTGGCCGTACACCGGTAGCGGCTTGCCTTCGAGGGCGTTGAGGATCATCAACGGGATGAGCTTTTCCGGGAAGTGGAAAGGCCCGTAATTGTTGGAGCAGTTGGTGATCAGTGTGGGGAAGCCATAGGTCCGCAACCAGGCGCGCACCAGATGGTCGGAGCTGGCCTTGCTGGCGGAATACGGGGAGCTGGGCGCATAAGGGGTGGTTTCAGTAAACAGGTCTTCCGGACCTTCCAGGTCACCATAGACTTCATCGGTGGAGATGTGATGGAAGCGGAAAGTCTGCTGGGCAGTGTCGTCCAGGCTGTTCCAGTATTGGCGTGCCGCTTCCAGCAAGGTGTAGGTCCCTATGATGTTGGTTTCCATGAAGGCTGCCGGGCCATCAATGGAGCGGTCCACATGGCTTTCTGCGGCGAGGTGCATGATGACATCGGGCTGGTGCCGTTGTAATACCCCATCCAGGGTATGCCGGTCACAAATATCCACTTTTTCAAAGGTATAGCGGGGACTGTCGCTGACACTGAGCAGGCTTTCCAGGTTGCCGGCATAGGTGAGCTTGTCCACATTGACGACACTGTCGTCCGTGTTGCTGATGATGTGACGAATAACGGCGGAACCGATAAAGCCTGCACCGCCGGTGACCAGAATTTTCATGCGTCGCTCTCGCAATTCAGTGTGCTTTCGTACCAAGGCATGGCTTTGCCGATGCCATCGTAAATGCGGTAGGCGGGTTCATAGCCCAGCAACTCTTGTGCCTTGCTGATGTCGGCCTGGGAGTGGCGAACGTCTCCTGCGCGGAAATCACGGTAAACAGGATCACTTTCATAGTTCACCCCACACTCTTTCAGGGCTGTTTTAAGCGCATCGAACAGGGTGTTCAGCGTGGTTCTGTCGCCGAAGGCCACGTTAAAGACCTGGTTTTTTGCTTCTGCCTCTGCGGTGGCCGCCAACAGATTTATCTGCACCACATTCTCGATAAAGCAGAAATCCCGGCTGGTTTCGCCGTCGCCATTGATGAACACGTCCTCGCCCTGGATCATGGCGGCGGTCCATTTGGGGATGACCGCGGCGTAGGCACCGTTAGGGTCCTGGCGTTTGCCGAACACGTTAAAATAGCGCAAGCCGATGGTGTTGAAATCGTAGGTGCGGGCAAATACGTCAGCATAGAGTTCGTTGACGTATTTCGTGACGGCATAAGGGGAAAGGGGCTTGCCGATTTTGTCTTCCACTTTGGGCAGACCGGGGTGGTCGCCGTAGGTGGAGCTAGAGGCGGCGTAGGTGAAGCTTTGCACGCCTTCGTCTTTGGCAGCCACCAGCATGTTCAGGAAACCGTCGATGTTGGCCTGGTTGGTGTTGATCGGGTCTTCAATGGAGCGCGGGACAGAGCCCAGGGCGGCCTGGTGGAGGACATAGTCCGCCCCGGTGACGGCCTTCTTGCAGTCGTCCAGGTTACGGATATCACCTTCGATGAAGGTAAAGCGGGCCCATTGGGCTGCTGTGACTTCAGTATGAACTTCATCCAGATTGTGCTGGTGGCCGGTGGCGAAGTTGTCAAGGCCGATGACGGTCTGGTCGAGGCGCAGCAGGGTTTCGAGCAGGTTGGAGCCGATGAAGCCCGCCACACCGGTGATAAGCCAGGTTTTGGGGCTGGCCTTGAGGTCTTGCTGTATTTGTTCGTAGCGGGTTGTCATGGTGGTTCCGTTGTTTGTTCGTTTAAACAAGCTTCTAGCTATGAGCTATGAGGAAACCCAAAACAGGGCTTCGACTTCGGCGGTTCGCCCACCCCTTTGGGGCATTCGCCTCTCAAGCGAGGCTCCTACATTTCTATCTTCGAAGCGCTTTGGTCCTACATTTTTTGTGGGAGCGGTGGTTCCACCGCGATTTGCCGGTTTTCTGTCATTTCGCGGTCGGACGACCGCTCCTACAAGAGAATCGCTTGCAGGCATACCCTGACGAGCAGAGAGAGCTCCTGGGGTTTTGTCTTTTACTCATAGCTCAAAGCTCACAGCTGCCTTTACAACCGTAGGTCCACCTCCTCCTTGGGGAGGATGTATTTCAGATCGTAGAGAACATGCTCTGCTTTGCCGAAGCCGCGGATGTCCGCGACGCCCATGGCTTTGAACTGGTTGTGGCCGACGGCGAGGATAATAGCGTCGTAGGCGCCCTGCTCAGGCTCTGCAATGGGGCTAATGCCGTATTCGTGTTCGGACTCTGCCGCATTGATCCAGGGGTCGTGAACATCGACTTGTATATTGTAATCCTGCAGTTCCCTGACCACATCGACCACGCGGGTGTTGCGCAGGTCCGGGCAGTTTTCCTTGAAGGTGAGGCCCATGACCAGTACGCGGGCACCGTTGACCTGAATGCAACGATTCAGCATGGCTTTAACCAGTTCGCTGGCCACATGGCTGCCCATGCCATCGTTGATACGACGACCGGAGAGAATGATTTCCGGGTGATAGCCGATGGCCTGGGCTTTGTGGGTGAGGTAGTACGGGTCTACACCAATACAGTGACCGCCCACCAGGCCTGGCCGGAAGGGCAGGAAATTCCATTTGGTACCTGCGGCCTGGAGCACTTCTTCCGTATCGATGCCCATGCGACTGAAGATCATGGAGAGTTCGTTGATCAGGGCGATGTTCAGGTCGCGTTGGGTATTTTCGATGACCTTGGCGGCCTCAGCCACACGGATACAGGAGGCCTTATGGGTGCCGGCGGTGATGATGGAGCTATAGAGCTGGTCGATCAGGTTAGCGATTTCGGGAGTGGAGCCTGAAGTCACTTTGGTGATGGTGGTAACTCGGTGTTCCTTGTCGCCGGGGTTAATCCGTTCCGGGCTGTAGCCGGCGAAAAAATCCTTATTAAACGCGAGGCCGGAAACGGCTTCGAGCACCGGAACACAGTCTTCTTCAGTGGCGCCAGGGTAGACGGTGGATTCATAGATGACGATGTCGCCCTTTTTCAAGGTCTTGCCGATGGTTTCAGAGGCCTTGATCAGTGGGGTGAGGTCCGGGCGTTTGTGCTCATCGATGGGGGTAGGCACGGTGACGATATACACGTTGCAGGCTTTCAGAGCTTTCGGATCGGCACTGAAGGTAAGTTGCTCTGCGCTAGCCAGCTCTGCATCGTCCACTTCCAGGGTGGTATCGTGGCCGTTATTGAGGGCATCGATGCGCGGCTGGTTGATGTCGAAGCCAACCACCGGGCGGTGTTTCCCAAATTCCACCGCTAGCGGCAATCCCACATAACCCAGGCCAACAACGGCCAGTTTGATGTTTTCCAGTTCCATTTGGTCTCTCTTTACCTGATCTCTTTGCCCGCTGCCGGTGCCAGTTTGCTGTTCAGTGTTCGTCACGGCCCTTGGGGCCATTACCGGGTTCGCGCCGCCAGCGACGCTCCTACGGAAAACCATCGCTTGCAGGCAAGCTCCCACAGTGAACCTTGCTGTTTGTCTTTGTGGGAGCGGTGGTTCCACCGCGATTTCCCTAGTGTTCTGCCATTTCGCGGTCGAACTACCGCTGTTACACAACATTGCCCTTCGGGTCTCTGCCTGCGGTGTTTCGCACCTCGAGAGGTGTTATTCGCTCCACTCACCCCTTCGGGGCCGCACTTCGTGCGTTCCTTCGCTGCGCTCTGGTCCTACGTGGCGCATCGGATGTCATTGCCCGTTGCATCCCTCGTGGATCGCGCCGCCAGCGACGCACCTACGGCGAGGCGAGTGCTGTTTTATCTTCCCTTGCTGCTTGTAGCTTGTGGCTTGTAGCTGCCTTTCGCTTAATCTGTGCTTTTCCCGTATTCGTAAGCGTAGTAGCCGTATTCATTACTGGCGCGGCACTCCATACAGTTGAGGATGGCACCTTTGATGTCGACCTTGTTTTGGGCAAAGCGAGTTAGCGCAGCATCCACTTCTTTAATGGAATTCAAACCAAACCGTGTGACCAGCAGGCTGCTGCCAGCCAGCTGGCCGACGATGGCTGCATCTGTGACAGCCAGGATCGGGGGCGTGTCCACCAGAATCAGGTCGTAGTCGTCACTGAGCGAAGCCATCAGCGATTTGAAGCGTTCATGCATGAGCAGCTCGGAAGGGTTCGGGGGTGCCTTGCCGCGGGCAATAAAATCCAGCTTATCTACGATGGATGACTGAATAATGTCTTCCTTGGAGCTTTGGCCAGATAAATATGTCGACAAGCCGGGCTGGCTGGCGGCCTGGAAATAACGATGCAGATGCCCTTTGCGCATGTCAGCATCAATCACCAGTACCCGCTGACCGGTTTGCGCCAGAACTGCGCCCAGATTGGCAGAAACAAAAGATTTACCCACTTCCGGGCTGGGGCCGGTGATCATCAGGATTTTGTTGTCCGCGTCCATCATGGCGAAGTGCAGGCTGGTACGCAGGCTGCGCAGGGCCTCGATGGCTAGGTCGGTTGGATCATCCTGGGCAAGCAGTGAGATCGGCGCGGCCTCGGATTTTGCTTTTCTGGCTCTTCGTTGCTTGAGGCTGAGAAGCTTGTTGGCTTTGACCTGCTTCTCGGACAGTGGGACCGTGGCATAGACTGCCACGCCCTGCTCTTCCAGTTTGTCCGGGGATTCGATGCCCTTGTTAAAGAGCGCACGAAACAACACCAACCCAGCTGCAGCGATGCCGCCAATCAATGTCGACATGATGGCTATAAGAGCTTTCTTGGGCTTAATTGGAGACGGCTGAACCAGCGCCTTGTCGATGATTCGAACATTGCCTACGGTGCCGGCCTTGAGAATGCGCAGCTCCTGCACCTTGTTGAGCAGCCCCACATAGATCTGCTGCGTCACTTCCACATCCCGCATGAGGCGAAGAATTTCCTGCTGGGTTTCTGGTAGTTCCTTGATCTGGGCATCCAGAGCCCGCTTTTGATCAATGAGTGAGGCTTTCTGGCGTAGCAGGCTTTGATAGGCAGGGTGCTCCTTGGTGAAGCGGGTGGCAATTTCTTCTTCTTTTGCCTTGAGCTCATTGATTTTGGCTTCAATACCAACACTCTGCTGTAACACTGACTGAGTTTCCATGCTCAGATCTACCGATTCGCTTTGCAGACGGTAGGCGTTGAGCTTTTCTTCAAATTCGGTGAGCTTATCCTTGATTTCGGGCAGTTGCTCACCAAGGAATTCCAGACTATTTTCGGCTTCAGCAGAACGACGCTTTACGTTCTGTAGCAGGTAGGCTTCGCTGATGGCATCCAGTGTCGCTTTGATACGTTCCTTGCTCGGGCCGGTCATTTCAAGGCTAAGCATCCCTGTTTTGCCCACCTCGCGGATAGATAAGGCACCTCGTAAGCCATTAATGGCTGCAACATCGGCAACCTTGATCAGGTTTAATGGCTCACTGCCAAACTGCCACTCGTTAATATCCAGCTGGATGCTGCCGTCTTCACTCTCCAGTTTTTTGCCCACGGGAGCCGACGCAATCAGATTATCCCCCAGATACAATGCCGGTTTTCCGTTTTCCTCACGCAGAGTAAAAACTCGCCCTTGCAGTCGCTCCGGCACGGTGAAACTGGTGACTGTTACGAAGGTTTCGCTATCTCGAAACCCCGCAAAAAGTGGCTTAGGGGCAAACGCAGGTGCTGGGTCAGGCGCCATAAAGCGCCCGATATAGCGGGGCCTGTCTGGCACAACTCGGATATTCATTTTCAGTTCCTCGATGACTTCACCGAGCACCATTCGTGAGCGCAGGATTTCGATCTCGGCTGCGGCCGAGGCTTCTTGTTCGAAGACCTGATTCAGCTCAGACAGGCCGGGAACGCCGCTGCTTTTCTTTTCGATCTGCAGCAAAGTATCGCCCTTGTAAATAGGAGTGGAAACCATTCCAAAGAGCGCGCCGAGCACCAACGACAAAATTGCCGACGCAATTATCAGCCACTTGCTGTCCAGCAGCAGGCCAAACAGATAACCAAAGTCGATATCATCGTCCGGGCTATTGGACTGCTGGTAACGCTGTGTAAGGGTGCTATTTTCTGCCATTCGTTTGTTTGTCCGTTGTGTTTACAACTGTATAAGTTCCGCGTGAGGGACGAAGGATTTTCGTCTTTTTCTCTCTATAGCTGGCCCTCCGGCCAACACCTTTGTTCGCGCCTCAAGCGGCGCTCCTACAATTTTTTTGTCCAGGCACTGGTGGCCGCTTCCATCATTGGGTAAATCCGTTCGAACGCATCTCGACCACGTTTGTAGGGGTCGGGTATATCGTGTTTACCATTCCAGTTGGTCAGCAGAAAGGTCTTACCGCTGGCTTCCGGGTAGCGCTGACTTAGCCGGTCTTTCTGGCGGCTTTCCATTACCAGTATCAAGTCATTGTCCCGGCACATTTCACTGGTCAATTTTCTTGCGGTATGCGGGCCACAATGCAATCCATGTTGCTGCGCCACCTCTCTTGCGGTCGGCTCCATGTCGCTACCTTCCAGGCCCACCAGACCTGCCGATGACACTGTCATGTTTGGCTTTTCCCGCTTCAGCATTGCCTCCACGGTGGGGCTACGGCAAATGTTGCCGTCGCAAACAACAAGCACTCGATCAAACATGGGCATTATTCGCTCAGTGTTTCCTCTGCCCTGGCACCCAGGAGCAGAGTCGTCATGGATGGCAACATCAAACTAAGCACCCTGTTCCATTTAACGAGCGGCGCAGCGGTCACATAGACGATATCTCGCTCCTGAAGCTCAAAGCTGTCTGCAAGTATCAATGCGGCAGCATCTTTGGCGTTGAGCTGGTAGACATCGATGCCATGGTCCTCCCCTTCAAGAGCTTTGCGAAAGACAAAAACCCCTGAGGCATTAGACTCCTGCTGATTTAAACCTCCCTTTTCGGCCAATGCTTCCGCAAGAGTGAGGCCATTTCGTCCCATTTGAAGGCTTGCAGGTTGCCGTACCTCACCGAGTACGAATACTTTGGCATCTGTGACTGGGTTGACATTGATCACGTCATTGGGCTGCAGCAAGATATTCTGAGCAGTATTACCGAATTGATAGATGTCTCTCAGAGAGAGGCGATAGTCATTGCCATTTCGGGTCAGCACAACGCTGCTCCAGTCTGCCTCAGATGTCAGCCCACCGGCCTCACCAATGGCATCAATGAGCCGAGTTGGCACGTTGGTAACCGGATACAATCCCGGGGTTTCCACCTCGCCAGTAATGTAGATTTTTTTATTTCTGAAGGCGGCGACCGATACATCCACCTGAGGATCTTCAATATATTTGGAGAGCCGATTAGTCACCATATCCCGGATTTCGGTCACCCTAAGGCCAGCCACTTTTATGATGCCCACGTAGGGATAGAAAATGGTACCGTCATTGTGAACCCAGTTGCCGGATTCTGCGGAGCTACGTTCGCCTCCAGCTGGAATGGTTAGTTCAGGATGATCCCAAACGATAATCTGCAAAACATCCCCAGGCCCAACGGTATAGTCGTAATCTTTATCAGACAGATCCAGTTCTGTGGGGACTGGTTTCTCCTCAGGAGCAATTGTCTTTTGATCCAGTATAGCCGTGCCGATGGCATGCACCTTTACTACATCAGGCAAAGGCTTTCCTTGCGCCACCTCGGTTTCATCAATAAACCAGCCCGGGGTCGGCGAGTGGTATGAGCCGGGCACTACGGTACAGCCTGCTAGCAGGGCAACAGCGAAGAGCGCACCAAATTTACCCACAGAAATCATTTTTCCCTTCATAGTTTATCCAGTTACCACTCGAATTTTCTTGTCCACTGAAGACCGGCAGTCCATCTATCGTTTTTTTCAAGTGTTGTTACAACAGCCTTGTCGGAGGCAGAAAACAGCCAATCCAGCTGCCCACCCAAAACAGGGTGTTGAATCCTCAGTTCAGCGAGTGAGATCTTCTTTTCTTCGACTGACTGCAAGGTGGCTGCACCGTCTTCGGCGGTAACAGCACGTATTATGCCGCCCTGGTTGAGTGTGGCGCGGGACAGATTTAGCCCGATGGTGACATCGTTGCGGAAATATTGCTGTAAGCCGATTGTGACTGCGCGGGCATCACCTTCCCAGGTAGTGGCCATGTTTCGGCCATAATGGCGGAACCCGGAACGGTAAGTGCCGTGCTCATAAGCGGTATTAAGCCGACGGTCGCTGATCCAGCTACCGGCTACGGTTTCAGTGGCTTCCAAAAAAAAGCGCTGGGAGCCCTGACCGAAGTCAGTGACCATATCCAGGCCGGCCAGGGAGGAGAACTTGGAGGGCAGGCCGCCAGCTTCGTCTTCACCCATGAACTGGCCGTAAAGGCCAACTGGCATATCGCCGGGAGTGAGGGACAGGCGGAAGTCGAAACCGGCAATCTGGTTACTGGGATCCTGGCCTTCTTTCAGGCCGGAAGTCTGGCCGTTATCGCGGCCGATAACGGCATTCCAGAAGGCATCCAGATCCTGCGGCCGCCCTTCCCCGCCCCACTGGGCCAGGCGGGTCATGCCGATTTGCAGGGAATCCAGCGGGTTGAAGACGAAGCGCGCCCCCAACAAGAGTGCTTGAGGCACGGCGCGGTCATTTTCCAGCTGGCCGGCGATGACCTGCAGATCCCAGGGGCCGATCCAGCTTAGCCAGCGGCTTTCCGGTGCCAGCGGCATGTGCCGGGACATCCACAGGCCCGGTACCGGGCGGGCGTTGTTGGAGAGGGCCAGGGAGCTCTGCCAGCCCGGGCCCCACCAGCGATCAATGGCGCCGACGCCAAGCTGCCAGTTGCCGACGATGCCGGCCAGGTAAGTGTCGTCGAAGCGCAGGCGGGTATCGTCCCGCTCACCATCCACGTAGCCAATTGCCAGGTTTGCCGCCCAGTGCTCGCCCATACTATACAGGGCGATCTGGCTGGTGGCTTCATCTTCTACCTGAGAGGAGAAACTGGTGTAGAGCGGCTCTTGAGTCGCGCCGCCGAGGGTCAATTGCGCGCCGGAAGAGGCCTTGCGGGTCTGCTCAAGGGCTTTTTGCAAATAAGCGGAGTGCTGGTTTTTACATTGGCTGACCTGGTCTGGGGATTGTCCCGCCAAGGCCACACGGTAACCTTTCATGAGCGCGGCCCAGCTGATTGGCCAGGTCAGGGTGATACCTTTGAGGCACCCCTGGCTTTGCAGGGCTTCAATGTGGTGGCGCGCCGTCAGGTCGCCGGCCTGAACCCAGGGGGTTGCCGCGTGAGAAGAGGCACTCAGGCCAATTACCAAGGCTCCGAGCCACTGAATTGGGGAGGAAGATAACCGCACTAGGACGTCCTATCCTTCTGGTGATGTACAACAAGTCGCGCATTATGCGTGCTAAATCTTGTCAGCTATATGACAAAGTGCGGCATTTTACAGTTTGTTTACCGTAATGCTAAGTGTTTACAACGCTGATTGAAAAGAATTCAGGCGGACGGCTGAGCCGAGCCGTGAATAATAGCGTAGAGGGCTTTCGGGGGGTAAGCGGCTTGTCTGACAAAGCGGGGAGCTTGTGCCTGAGCGACTCGGCAGGTTTACCAAACCGTTGGAGCCTTGCTTGCAAGGCGAAGGGCTGGAAGCCGGCGCCGTGCCTGGCCCAACGCTTTCGCTTTGCGAGCAAAGCTCCAACGGATTTTGGGGTTGGGCGGTCGCGGTTATTTTGACTCAGAGCGCATCGAGGGCTTCCCGGATGGGGGTTGGGCCGGCGATGACGTCGAACTCCCGGTTTTCCAGCTCGGATCGAGCAGTTTCAGAAAGCACGTTCGCCACATCTTCGCGAGATATATCACCAAAGTCTTTCAATTTCTCAGCAACCTTCACTTTTTCCAGGGGCGGCTCTTCGGTGAGCCGGCCGGGGCGTACGATGGTGTAGTTGAGCCCGCTGGCGCGCAGGTGGTCGTCGGCCTTGCCCTTGGCGGCGAAGTAATGACGCATTCTTTCCGGGCCGGACTCCGGGTCGTCGGCGCGCATGGAGCTGACCATGATAAAGCGCCCTACTCCTTGCGCTTTGGCCTGGTTGATCAGGCTGATGGCACCGTTCTGATCCACGTCGATGGTTTTCTCGGGGCCGGTGTGGGGGCCGGAGCCGGCGGTGAAGATGACTACATCCTGGCCTTCCAAGGCTTCACTGCAATCCCCTTCCAGATCTGCTTCCGCCACTTCATGGGCGCCCAGTGTCTCCAGGTCAGTTTTCTGGCTCAGGTCACGGACCATAGCGCGCACCTGAATGTTATCCGCCACCAGATGAGGGATCAGGCGACGACCGATTTTGCCGTTGGCGCCGGCGATCAGGACTTTCATGGGGGCTCCTTGCTTGTCATGGCTGGTAGTTCAGTGATGGAGGGTTGGCGGTGGATTTCAAGGGGGTGGGGATAACGGAGCCGTTGGAACAACCGGATCCCAGCAACGCATGAAAAGCAGCCCGAAGGGCAAGCGGTGCGCTCCGTTGCCCGCCAATTCGCTTTGCGAGCAAAGTTATTCGCTACGCTCACCCTCCGGGCCGCCTTTCAGGCGTTACTGCGCTTCGCTTGTTCCAACGAGTGAGGGGCTTCAGGACTGGCGTTGGAGCCTTGCTTGCAAGGCGAAGGGGGCAAATCACCTCGGCAGGCTATTCATCCCACTGCTGGGGCACCTCCTGCAGCTCATCCAGGTTGTAACCCCGGTTGCGAGCGATGTTCTTGAGTTTGCTGTAGGTGGCGTCGCTGATATGTGGCTGGCGGGCCATGATCCAGAGGTAATCGCGTTTTTCACGGCCGATGATGGTGGCCTGGTAATCCTCGTCCACATACAGCACCCGAAAATCCGCCTTGAAGGGCCAGATAAAACGCATGCCCCAGATGGCCGGGTCCACGTCGCTGACGAAACCGGTGGGGGTCATCCGCTTGAACTCCCCATCGAAACCGCCTTTGCGGAAGGTAAAGGTGGTGGCGATCTTGTTGGGCCCGATGCGTTTGTAGTTCTCCATGGCATTGTAGGCGCCCTTTTCCGGCAAGGTGGGGATGTTGGCGATCACATACCAGTCGCCCATGAAACGATCCAGGTTCAGATTGTCTGCGATCTGGATGGGGTCTTGCGGGTGGGTTTGGCAGGCTTGCAGCATGATCAGACTCACAATGATAAGGATGCGGCGCATTGGGATTCTCCTTTAAGCGTAGATTGCCGCAAGGTGGGACAAGGCGAGGTGAATGCGCTTTAGATGGAGCGGGTTTGTGAGGCACCGGATGGCCGAAGCCCTGAAGGGTATGTTGTAGGAGCTATGCTTGCATGGCGAACCGAGCCGGGGTTGTTCGCCATGCAAGCATAGCTCCTACAACTACAGCGCCTTAAGAGCATTGACGGGGGCCTGTGATCACATCCCCTGGCCGCAATGTGTTTTGCCGCACCTGCAACGCTCAAGCTTACGCACTACCCCGCCTTCTTCCGGCGCTTGGGGGCTTTGGCAGATTCCACAGTTACCGGGATACCATTGAGCTGGGCCATGGCGGTGACGGCTTCGACGCGGTTGCTGCCGATGATGTCGTTGACGCTCTGGCCTGCGACCCTGCGGGCAACGCCCAATAGCACGCCTTCGCGATCATGGCCCCAGCCGTGGGGCACGCTGATAACGCCGGGCATGATGTCATCGCAGAGCCAGGCCGGCAGGGTGATGGTGCCGGCAGGAGTGCTGACGACCACGTCGTCACCGTCGGCCACGGCCAGGTGTTTGGCATCGTCCGGGTGGATCATGGCGTTGCAACGGCCCTTCCCTTTCACCAGCCGCTGGCTGTTGTGCATCCAGGAGTTGTTGCTGCGGATATGGCGGCGGCCAATCATCAGCATCTGGTCAGACGCCACCGGTTTGGGGGCCGGCAGGCCCTGCAGGGCACGGAAGTAGAGGGCCGGCACCAGATTGATTCGCTGGTCACGGGTAAACAGCCGCTCCGGGAGCATGGGCTCCAGCGGGCCAAGGTCGATGCCGTGGGGTTCGGCCAGCAGCTTCTTCAGGGTCAGGCCCTTGCGCTCACCCCGCAGCACTTTCCAGGCCACTTTCGGCAGGGAATGCAGGCCGTCGCGGCGCAAGTCGTCCAGCACCTTGCCGCCGGTGCCATAGGGCCCCAGGCGCAGGCCCAGATCCACCAACCCACGGTCACCCAGTTTGCGAACGAAACGGTCGGTGGCAGTAATTTGCAAGCGGGTTTTTCGGTCCCGGGCGCGCAGACGATTGAGCCGTGTGGTGAGGCCGTTGAGGATCTCCCAGTCATGCAGGGAGCCTTCGGGTTTGGGCACCAGCGGCGGGGTGAACTTCACCACGTTGCGCACGGCCACGGCCTGGAAGATGGGGTCGAACTGGGCGTGTTCCAGTTGCCCGGTGGGCGGCAGGATAATGTCCGCGTGGCGGGTGGTTTCGTTGATGTAGAAGTCGATGCTGACCATGAAATCCAGGTTGCCCAGAGCCTGGTCCAGCTTTTTACCATCGGGGCAGGACAGCACCGGGTTACCGGCGTGGGAGACAAAGGCTTTTACCTGCCCCTTGCCCGGGGTCAGCATTTCATCGGCCAGGGTGGTCACCGGGAATTCGCCACCGAACTCCGGGTAGCCGTGCACCCGGCTGCGGTAGCGGTCGAAGCTGCCGGTGTCGCCGCTCAGGGCACCGAGGGCCACGATATCGAAGGCGGGCTTGGTGAACATGACACCGCCTTCCCGGTCCAGGTTACCGGTAAGGATGTTGATCACATACACCAGCCAGGCGCTGAGGGTGCTGTGGGCGCTGGTGGTGACACCCACGCGGGAGTAGATGGCAGCGCGCGGGGCTGCGGCGATGTCGCGGGCCAGCTTGCGAATGGCATCGGCGGGCAGGCCCACGGTGTCTGCCACTTTCTCCGGTTTCCAGTTGGCGACCAGGCGGGCCATGTCCTTTTTGCCATCGAGTATGGGGTCCAGCTTGCCGGGCGCCACCAGCAGCTCCTCGAACAACACCTGGGCAATGGCCAGCAACAGGTACACATCGGTACCGGGGCGGACAAAATGGTGCTCGTCGGCCATTTTGGCGGTCTCGGTGCGGCGCGGATCGACGACCACCACCTTGCCCCCGCGTTTCTGCAGGGCCTTGAGGCGCCCTTTCACGTCCGGCACGGTCATGATGGAACCATTGGAGGCCAACGGGTTACCGCCGATAATCAGGAAGTAATCGGTGCGGTCCACATCCGGGATGGGAAACAGGGCCTGGTGGCCGAATAGCTGCCAGGTGGCCAGTTGGTGAGGTAGCTGGTCAGCGGACGTGGCGCTGTAGCGCTGGCGACTGCGCAGGGCCTTGACGAAGGGCAACAGGGTAAAGAGCGCGCCATGGTTATGGGCGGTGGGGTTGCCGAAGTACAGCGCCACCGAATCCTTGCCATGCACTTCCTGGATGTTGTGCAGGCGCCGGGCTGTCTCGTCCAGGGCTTCATCCCAGCTGATCGGCACCCAGCCGTCGGCGGTGCGTTTCACCGGATGGCGCAGGCGGTCCGGATCGTGGTGCAGGTCCTGCAGGGCCACGGCCTTGGGGCAGATATGGCCCCTGCTGAACGGGTCGTCCTTGTCTCCCCGGATGGCCAGAATCTCATCGCCGCGATGCTCGATCTCGATGCCACACATGGCTTCGCAGAGATTGCAGGTGTGGTAATGCGTCTGTTTCATCCGTGACCTCGTCCTGGCGCGTTGGCTTGGAAGGTTCTTGATAACAGACGTGCAAAGAGGATGCCATGACTTAATCGGAAACGGCGGGCAGACTTCCCCACCCAACCCCGTTGGAGCCTTGCTCGCAAGGCGAAGGGGCCGCTACTGGTCACCGGCCGGGGATTCGCTTTGCGAGCAAAGCTCCAACGGGGCAGGGTCTCGTGTCCGGCGGTCTATAGCCAGGCCGCGTCCCAATAGGAGTATTCTCCGATCCTCTCGACCAGTCCCGCCCTGAGCGGATTGGCGATGACATAGCGTGCCATGGGCAGTAGATCCTCATCTGAACGCAAGGCGCAGTCGTGAAACCCTTTTTGCCAGAGATTGACACCCACCTGGCGCGAACATTTTCCCTTGAACATCCGCACCGTCTGCTCAAGGGAGTATTTTTCACGCAGAGAGAACAGCCAGTGGCAGTGGTCCGGCATGACCATGTAACACCAGGTATGGCAGGCGCCCAGGTGGTCAAGGCTGCGGATGGTACGGCAAACCTCACGGGCTGAGCGATGATCGATAAAGTGGGGATACCGCTGACAGGTGGTACATGTCACCAGGTAGACCTGACCAGCGAGGGATTCCCGCCCTTTTCGCAACCGTTGTGTTTGATATTCATATCTCATACCGAAATCATCGCTTTCGATAAAAGCGTTAACGACAGTCAATGAAACCAAACTCTGTCAGCCGGTTGAGGAAATCGATGTAATCCGGGGGATAGGGGCCATGCTGAACTTTCGCTCCGCAAGCATAGCTCGTACAAACAGCAGGCTGGGGCATAAAAAAGCCGCCCATTTGCGTGGGCGGCAATGCTTCAAGATTGAGGGGGAGAAGTTACTTCGCGTACGGCAGGGATGAGTGATGCAGGTTGATCAGCAGCTCATCATCCACATGCGTATAACCGAAGCTGTATTCTACTTTGACTTCTTCACCCTCGACGGTGGTGAAGAAGTAATTTCCCATGGCAATGGCCTGATTGCCGTTAATGATCACTTCTTCATTTTCAAAGCGGACATTGGTCCAGGGCTTGATGGCGAAGCCCTTGTCTTCTTCGATCATGCCACCGACGAAGTAGCTCAGTGCTTCATCAACGTCACCACGGAACTGGTCGTCGGCTGCCAAGGTAGGCTTGAAGGCTACCGAGCCATGGTCATACGCGTACAGGTCATCAATCAGTTCTTTTGCCGCTTCGGTGTAATCACCACCATCAGTTTTGACTTTACCGATTTCAACAATGCCTTCGCCCCATTTTTTCTGGGCCTCGATGATGTCTGCCTCCGAAATGCCGGAAGCGTAGACAGAAGCGGAAAAAAGAGACAAAGCCGAGAAAGTGAATAGAGACTGAATTTTCATGAATTGACTCCTGTTAAGTTTCAGGAGTTACTCTATCGACACAGCCATGAACAGGTACTTTAGGCAACATTAACAGAAGATTAACGTTGATCAGAATTCGAGACTCGGTACCCAACGCCACGGACGGTTTCGATAAAAGAGCCATCGTCATTCAATTTGACGCGTATTCGGCGAATATACACATCAACAATATTTGTCATGGGGTCTTCGCTGTTTGACCAAACTCGCGACAATATCTTCTCTCTCGAAAGAACCTTGCCCTGGTTAGTCAAAAAGTATCTTAGAAGATCAAACTCCATTTGTGTCATCTTGACCACAATGTTGTTTTTCCACACCAGACGCTGGTCGACATCCATGACAACATCACCCGACTTCAGCAAGTCTTCAGCATGCTGGGAAAACCGTCGGGAGAGCGCCTCTATCCGCGCAAGAAGCTCCTCAAAATCAAAGGGTTTGCCCAGGTAATCATCCGCTCCGGACCTTAACCCCAGAATTCTGTCTTCAGTATCATCCAGGGCTGTGAGCATCAAGACTTTGGTTTCCGGCTTTTTTTCCTTGATTTTAGTCAGAACATACATGCCATCTTTTTTGGGTAGCATACGGTCCAGGATAACCAACTCATAATCGCCAGAAAGGCAAGCCTGCAGGGCTTTCTCTCCATCCGAAGCCACATCGCAAAAATACCCCTCAGCCTTGAGCCCCCGGAATAAAAAAGAAGCAAGCCTTTCTTCATCTTCTACGATAAGAATCTTCATACACTCTCTTCACAAGGCAGCTCAATCTCAATGGAGGTCCCTTTGCCCAAATCGCTCTCAAGATTAATTTTCCCTTCATGGGCATCAATGATCGATTTGGCAACAGCCAGGCCCAGCCCAACCCCCTTACTTCGGGATGAGGATCTTCCTCCTCGGTAGAAACGCTCAAAGACAAAAGGAATGTCCCGGGGATCGATACCAACGCCATCATCAGTAACACGAACAACCGCCTTGTCCTGTTGCTTCATAACAGAAACCTTCACTGATGACCCTTCACCAGCGTAAGAAAGGGCATTCTCTACCAGTATGATAAAAAGCTGCTTTATCCTGTCTGGGTCAATGACCGCGAAAACCGGCACCGGATAACTTGCCTCAAGAGAGACATCATTCTTGTCTGCCAGGGATCGCATATCACGGATAACTTCATCTGCCAAAGCCGTGATTTCAACATTACGCTTGTCAATACGCATGGTGCCAGAGTCTGTGCGCGCCACAAACAATAGATCATCAACCAGGTGCGACAATGATATTGCCTGTTCATGGATACAGGTAAGTGCATCCTGATAATCCCTCACATCCCTGTCTGAATGACGTAATGCCACCTGCGCTTCACCCCGGATAATAGTGAGCGGTGTCCTGAGCTCATGGCTGATGTCCGCAAGAAAGCTCCGTCTGACTGAGTCACTCTTGGCCAGCTCTGCATTCACCGCCATCAATTCTGTTGTTCTTTGTGAAACTTTATACTCCAGTTCCAGACGCGCCTGATCTTCAGACAAGTGCTGGATCTGTAATTTCTCGGTCATGACGTTAAATAGAACCGCTATCTGGTCAAATTCTCTGTCGAATCCGCGAGGAACCCTGTATGAAAAGTCCCCTTTACCAATTGCATCTGCCGCATCACTGATTGCTGAAAGCGGCCGGGTTACGGAATTGACCAGAACCCATACTCCCACACCCATCAAAACAACCGCGAGAAAACCCAGCCCAATCGAAACCCAGAATATGGTTACATTCATGGCATCAATGCGCGCATTGAATGCTTTGACTACATTAGTTTGTCGAACAACCGCGGAATTAATGGAGTCTCTGAATTCAACATCGATCTTTTCTTCGAGAATAAACTTCATCTCATTTTCAATTTCACTCAGTGGTAGCTTGGAGATACCTTCAAGTGAATAGATAATTGAATCGATGATTTTCTCAAGGTCATCTGTATCCTCTATAGTGCCCTGAGTATATTCCTCTCCTGCTGTTTCTCTTTGCTGGCGCTCCAGAACCTTGATTTTCCCCAGGGATTCAGAAACCAGCGCCCTTTTGTTTCTCACTTTTGCCTGATTTGCCTGGTCCCCGAAGAGAATCTCGTCGGTAAGCTGTTTGAAAAGACGATAAGAGGTACTGGATAGCTTGAGGTGTTCAGAAAGCAGAGAGTTTGCCATATTGATCTGCTGGATCTGCTTCGCGGTCACAAAGGATGACCAAACGATAGTAATCACCGCCAGCACAACGAGAACAATACTCAGGAAGGAAAAGGCAACAATTTTTCTTTTGTACACATTTTTTCCCCAATATCACTCTCACGACCCCAGTTTGGGCTCAGGGTGGAGGCCAGTAAACCCGCAGGCACGACTCTCAGGCATCAAGGAGAGACGCCTTCTGACAGAAACCGATAATCCTTACCGGCAGGCAAGAATAATCCGAACAGCTGCCTGTACAGGGAACCCATCCGCTTCCAAACAAAAAAATCGAGCCCCAGAGGAGGCTCGATTCTAGAAAATACCCTGAATCAGGGCAAGACTGCGTCAATAGACTTGTTAAGACATGCTTTAGAATGCCATCTGGGCACGCAGGGCCACCTGATTGGACTCATCACCAGTGAGGGTATTCTCACCCATCACGTAGTTAAGCATGAAGCGCATGGCAGGGTTGAGGTAGTAATTCACGCCAACACTGGTCGTTTCTGCTTCCAGGTCTGTTACATCCTTGTTTTCAATGTAGTCATAACGTGCGGTCAGCTGGACAATGTTGTTGCCTTTAGCAGTGGTGAAGACACCTTTGCTGGACTTGTACGGCTTCATTTGACCAGTCAGCGTATACGCACCCTGGATGTAGTAGGTTTGAACCTCTTCATCATCACCGGTGGCATTGCCAAAATCTGCAATGGCATATTCAGCCTGCGCAAACACAGGGCCCGCTGAAATGGCGGCTTCAAGACCAACAGTGTTGACACTTTCGCCTTCTGTGGTCAGAGCGATCGTCTCGCTGGGACCACGGCGGCCCACATAGTCAGCCTCGGCTTCGAAAGCGGTGGTCATGCTGTTGGCATTTTCCACAGAGTAGGAAGCACCCATGTGCACTACCATGTTGTCTTGCATGATCGGTGCAAATGTCGCCCGGGCAGAACCGCCCAGACCCTCGTTACGGTTATCCCCAGCTGACTTGGTATTGAAACCCGCTACACCCAGGGTGTACTGGTCATCAGAGATCAAATAGCCAACACCTTGCTGGAACTGACGGCCGTTGTAGATACCCGTGGCGGAAGCGTAAGGACGCTCCATCATCAGAATATCGTTGGAGCTGGTGATTTCTTCCATGCTTCTGTAAGGCTTGAACTGACCAATAGTCAGTTTACCGGGACCGACTTTGGTGTAGATGTTCATGTCACGGAAACCGGTACCCGTGGTGCCACTTTGACCGGCAAAGTCGTTTTCAAAGACATAGCCCCAGTTATACAGCTTGCCCTTCAGGGTGATACGGGCACGACGAAACTCAGAAGTACTTGTTGAATCAGTCAGGTCGTTATCAAAAGCATAAGCATCGAAATGAATACGACCACCAACAGAACCCTCGAAGGAGCCGTCAGAGGATACAATTTTCAGATTGCCGCGCGTAGACGCTTCGTCTGCAATAACCATTGCCGGGCTGGCAACAGCCGCCCCGACCAAAACTGCTAACATTTGCTTCTTCATTTGGTTCTCCCTCAATCAGGCAATTCAGACGTTTTAAACAGTACTGCTTATCCCTGCGCAAACAGGCTTTGTTACTGCTTGGTGACGCAGTATGGGGAGTTAGAGTGACGGAAAAGTTGCTCAAATGTGAAGTTTTTATTTCAGCGGGAACTTTTGGGCAGAGAACACAGCAACGCGCTTTCTATCAAGCCGTTGTAACAGTAGGAGTTCCCTTCCAGGGGACGAACCGCGCGTTGCGCGGAAATCGTCGCAGGACGACGAGGAGTACCACGACTCGACAGGTTTATCAGCAGGCGATAGGCAAACGCTGCTACTTCTTTTCCTCGCCAAGGCTCGGATTCGCACCCCAAGCGGTGCTCCTACAGCGGCTCCGTAGACATCCTTTTTGCCTGCTGCCAGGCAGCTTCCAGGGCGTCGTCGTCGAGGGTGTCGAGCGGTTCTGGCTGGTCCTGCTCCATTTGCCGGAAGCGGCGTTCGAATTTGGCGGTGGCCTTGCGCAGGGCCTGTTCCGGGTCCAGCTTCAGGTGGCGGGACAGGTTGACGAGGGTGAACAGCACATCGCCGAATTCATCCTCGATGGCGGTCCGCTCGCCGCTGGCCATGGCCTCATCCAGTTCCGCCAGTTCATGGTCCACCTGGCGGCGTACCGGGGGTGTCTCCGGCCAGTCGAAGCCCACCTTGGCAGCTTTCTTCTGGACTTTGGCTGCCCGCTGCAGGGCCGGCAGGCCGGCGGGGACGCCATCCAGGGCGCTGTCATGGGCCCGGCCCTTGGCCGCCCTCTCCTGTTGCTTGATGGCCTCCCAGTTGACCTTCACGGCGGTTTCGTCGGCGGCGTCCGACTCGCCGAACACATGGGGGTGACGGCGCACCATCTTGTCGCACAGCACCTGAACCACCTGATTGAAATCGAACAGGCCCTTTTCCCGAGCTATCTGGGAATGAAACACCACCTGCAACAACAAATCCCCCAGCTCTTCCTTCAACTCCGGGTAATCCCGCTGGGCAATGGCCTCCGCCACCTCGAAGGCTTCCTCGATGGTATAGGGGGCAATGGAATCGAAATCCTGCTTCACATCCCAGGGGCAGCCGGACTCCGGGTCGCGCAGGCGGGACATTATGGATAGCAGGGTTTCGATGTTAGGCATGCTTTCCTCTGTTGGTAGCGGCCGTGCTTACGAAAAGGCGCTGAAATTCAATTAATAATTAATAGTTAATAATTAATAACGGAAAACCGTCAGATTTGCTGCGTAGCGGCCAACTTGGTTTTAGGGTTTCGTTATTAACTATTCATTATTAATTATTAATTTTCATTTCTTATACCGCCGCACCTCAAGCACACCCTTGAGCTGGTCCATCTTGGCCAGTACCTTGCCCAGGTTGCCGAGGGTGGCGATTTCCAGGGTGAGGAGCATGGTGGCGGTGTTGTCGTCCTGGTGGGACTGGGTGTGAACGGCGGTGACGTTGACCTTCTCGTTGGCCAGTACCGCGATCACGTCCTTGAGCAATCCCTGACGGTCCCAGGCGCGCAGGAAGATATCCACCGGGTAGGTGATGCGGTCCGCTTCCCCCCAGGTGACTTCGATCACCCGGTTGGGGTCATCGCCCTGCATGGCCAGCAGTTTTTCACAGTCGGCCCGGTGCACCGTGACACCGCGGCCGTGGGTAATGAACCCCATCACCGGGTCGCCGGGAACCGGCTGGCAGCAACCGGCCATGTGGGTCAGCAGGTTGCCCACGCCCTGAATGGTCACATCGCCGGATTTCGAGGCCTTGGGCTTGGAGAGCACCAGGTCCAGCTCCCGCTGGCTGTCGTCCGGCTGCAGGGACTGGACCTGGTTGACCACATGGCCCGGGCGCAGGTCGCCAGCCCCCAGGGCCGCCAGCACATCGTCGCCGGTTTTCAGGTTCAGGTGCGGCGCCAGGGTATCCAGGTCCACTTTTTCCAGGGCCAGGCGGGACATCTCCTTTTCGAGCATGGCCTTGCCCTGGGTGATGTGCACATCGCGATCCTGGCGTTTGAACCACTGGTGGATGCGCGCCCGCGCCGAGGAGGTGGCCACATAACCCAGTGACGGCGTCAACCAGTCGCGGCTGGGGCCGCCCTCCTTGGCAGTGAGGATGGTGACCTGCTCGCCGGTGTTGAGGGTGTAGTTCAGCGGCACGATGTGGCCATTGATCTTGGCCCCCCGGCAGCGGTGTCCCACTTCGGTATGGATATGGTAGGCAAAGTCCACCGGGGTGGCGCCGGCCTCCAGGTCCACCACGTGGCCATCCGGGGTGAACACATAGACCCGGTCGCTGACCAGGCCATGGCGCAGCTCGTCCACCATGGTGTCCGGGCTGTCCTCGCCCAGCTCCTCATGCCATTCGAGTACCTGGCGTAGCCAGGCAATCCGCTGTTCGTAGTCGCTGACACCGCTCTTGCCCTTCTTGGCGCCTTCCTTGTAACGCCAGTGGGCACAGACGCCCAACTCCGCCTCTTCGTGCATGGTGAAGGTACGGATCTGGACTTCCAGCATCTTGCGTTCCGGGCCCACCACCGCCGTGTGCAGGCTCTGGTAGCCGTTGGCCTTGGGGCTGGCGATATAGTCGTCGAATTCCTTGGGCACGTGTTGCCACAGGGAATGGACGATGCCCAGGGTGGCGTAGCAGTCGCGCAGCTCCGGCACCAGTACCCGCACGGCGCGCACGTCATAGACTTCGCCGAATTCCAGATGCTTTTTCTGCATCTTCCGCCAGATGCTGTAGATATGCTTGGCCCGGCCGTGGACTTCGGCGCCGTGGATGCCGTTTTTCTCCAGGTAGCCACGCAGTTGCTCCAGCACATTGTCGATGTACTGTTCCCGGTCCAGGCGTTTTTCATCCAGCAGCTTGGCGATCTTCTTGTAGGCGCCGGGTTGCAGATAGCGGAAGGACAGGTCCTCCAGCTCCCACTTGAGCTGCCCGACCCCGAGTCGATGGGCCAGGGGCGCATAGATATCGAAGATTTCCTGGGCCACCTTGCGCTGACGCTCGGGCTCGGATTCCTTCACGGCGCGGATGATCACGGTCCGCTCGGCCAGCTTCACCAGGGCCACGCGCACGTCGTCGACCATGGCCACCAGCATTTTGCGCATGTTGTCGAGCTGGCCGTCCTGCTGGCCGAGCACCGCCTTGCGGGTAGGGTTCAGGTTGGTACTGATGGCGGCCATGCGCAGCACGCCTTCGATCAGGCGGGCCACATCCGGGCCGAATTCTTTCTCCACTTCCGGCAGGGAGATCTGCCCTTCGCGCACGGAGCGGTAGAGAATGGCTGCGGGCAACACATCGGTATCGGCGCCCAGGTCCACCAGCACTTCGGCCATTTCCAGGCCGATATCCAGGCAGCCCTTGCCATAGGGCCAGTGGCGACCGGCCGCTTCCCCGGCCATCTGGCACTGTTCCGCCCGCTCACAGGCCTGCTCCAGTGCCTCGCCGTTGCGTACCGGGGCCCGGGTGTCCAGGTTTGCCAGCCAGTCACGCCAGTGACCGGTGCTGCCTTCTGTGGGACGGCGTACCGTTACCATGTGCTTTCCTTCTGGTTTAGGTGGCGAGCCAAGGCTGAAGCCACCCTCGTTGGCGCCTGAAGAGTCTGGCGTCAACGGCTCACATCATTTCTTTTCGAACACCGCGATGGATTCCACGTGGGTGGTGTGGGGGAACATGTCCATCACCCCCGCCGCTTTAAGACGGTATCCCAGGGCGGTGAGTTCCCCGGCATCGCGGGCCAGGGTGGCCGGGTTGCAGGACACATAGACGATCCGCTTTGCACCAAACCGGGGCATCAATTTCACCATCTCCAGCGCGCCGGTGCGCGGTGGGTCAATCAGGATACGATCATATTTGCGATTGGCCCAGCTCTGCCCGGCCACATCCTGACTCAGATCCCAGGCGTGGAATTCCAGGTTTTCCAGGCCATTGCGGCGGGCATTCTCGTAGCCGCGCTCCACCATGGCCTTGCTGACTTCCACCCCCACCACCTTGCCGGCCCGCTTTGCGGCCGGAATGGTGAAATTGCCCAGACCACAAAACAGGTCGAGCACGGTGTCATCGGGGGAGATGTCCAGCAAATCCAGTGCCAAGGGCACCATCTTGCGGTTGATCTCCGCATTCACCTGGGTGAAGTCCGTGGGGTGAAAGGCCAGCTCCACATCGGCGGAGGGGTGGCGGTAATAGAGCCGCTCCTCGTTCTCCGCCCCGGTGAGGGCCGGCCAGATGCGGTGCACGGTGCTTTCGTTGCCCGGTTGCAGGTACAGGTGCCAGCCCAGCGGCTGACAGAAATCCAGGAAGGCCTGCTGGTCTTCATCGGGCAGCGGGTCCAGATGGCGGATGATCAGCGCCACATCCTCATCGCCGGCGGCCAGTTCGATCTGCGGGATGCGGCTGCGACTCTTGAGGCCGTGCATCAGGGTACGCAGATCGGAGAGGCGATGGCCCACGGACGGAATCAGCACTTCGCACTGCTGCAGCTGGGCGATGAAGCTGTTGCGCTTTTCCCGGAAGCCCACCAGGGTTTCGTCCTTGGCTTCCACATATTTCACGCCCATGCGGGCCTTGCTGCGATAGCCGGTGACCGGGCCGCTGAGTGGCGGCAGCCATTCCTTCGGCGCCAGACCCCCAAAGTGCTGGAGCTGCTCACGCAGTACCGCTTCCTTGCGGGCGATCTGCACGTCCGGGTTCATGTGTTGCAGGCTGCAGCCCCCGCACAGGGTGCTGTGCTGGCAAGGGGGCTCCACCCGATCCGGGGAGGCGCGCACGATCTCCACCGCCTTGCCCTCGTCGAACTTACGGCGCATGTAGGTGAACTTGAACATCACCTCTTCGCCGGGCAGAGCGTTGTCGATAAAGGTGGTCTTGCCATCACGACGGGCAATGCCGCGGCCGTCGTGGCTGAGCGATTCAATGCTGGCGGGCTCCGGGGTTTCCGGTAACTGCTTGCGTTTTCGGGCCATGTGATCTCTTGTCATCGATTATGTTGTTGGAGCCTTGCTTGCAAGGCGAAGGGGCAAACTGGGACCTTCGCCTTGCAAGCAAGGCTCCAACGAATTTGTGGGAGGGCTTGTTAACCCTGCCAGGCTTCCAGGAAGCCCAGAAAGTGCGGATGGCCTTCGGCTTTCAGGTAGTCCTGCAACAGGGTCAATTCCTGTTCGTAGCCGGTGGGGTCCAGCTCGCCGCGCATCAGCTGGAAGCGCAGGTAGACCAGCCAGGTGTTGAGCACATCGGTCTCGCAGTAATCACGAATACCCTTGAGGTTGCCTTCCTGGAAGGCGTCGAACACCTTGCCACCGCTCATGCCCATCTTGCCGGGGAAGCCCAGCAAGGTGGCGATCTGGTCCAGCGGGGCATTGGCCCGGGCGTTGAACAGGGCCAGCTGGTCCATCAGGTCCAGGTGGCGCTGGTGGTAACGGCTCAGGTAATTGTTCCATTTGAAGCTGGAATCTTCGTTACCGGTTTCCCAGTAACGGCGGGCCTGAACACCATGCTTGAGGGCCCGATAATGCAACACCGGCAAATCAAAGCCCCCACCGTTCCAGCTCACCAGATTGGGGGTGAAGCGGTCGATGCCATCGTAGAACCGTTCAATCAGCTCTTTTTCACTGCTTTCCTCGTCGCCCAGGGACCAGACCTTGATGCCCTGGGTGGAGCGCAGCACCACAGAGATGGCAACGATGCGATGCAAATGCAGGCGCAGGAATTCGGTGCCGTTTTCCTGGCGGCGCAGATTCAACAGGGCACTGGCGGTGTCCTTGTCACTGAGGCCATCCAGATCGTAAATGCGGCGTCCGCCGTCCAGATCGGGGATGGTTTCGATGTCGAATACCAGTACGTTCATTCAGCTCTCCAAAATGGCAAGGGCCCGCTTCAGGTGGCGGGCATCCAGCGTCAGGCTTGTTGCTGGAACACCCCGGTGGACAGGTAACGGTCGCCACGGTCGCAGATGATGGCCACGATGACGGCGTTCTCCAGTTCTTCGCTCAGGCGCAAGGCCCCGGCCACGGCACCGCCGGAGGAGACACCACAGCTGATACCCTCTTCCCGGGCCAGCCGGCGCATGGTGTGCTCGGCCAGGGCCTGATCCATGTCGATGACCCGGTCCACCCGGGAATCATCGTAGATGGACGGCAGGTACTCCTTCGGCCAGCGACGGATGCCGGGAATGGAAGAGCCTTCGGTGGGTTGCAGACCGATGATCTGGATATCCGGGTTCTTTTCCTTCAGGAACATGCTGCAACCCATGATGGTGCCGGTGGTACCCATGGAACTGACAAAATGGGTAACGCCACCCTGGGTATCGCGCCAGATTTCCGGGCCGGTGCTTTCGTAATGGGCCATGGGATTGTCCGGGTTGGCGAACTGGTCCAGCACCCTGCCCTCACCCCGAGCCTGCATGGCCTGGGCCAGATCGCGGGCGCCTTCCATGCCCTCTTCCTTGCTCACGGAAATCAGCTCGGCGCCGTAGGCAGCCATGGCGTCGCGGCGTTCCTGGCTCTGGTTGGCGGGCATGATCAGTTTCATGCGGTAGCCGCGCATGGCAGCGGCCATCGCCAGGGCAATGCCGGTGTTACCACTGGTGGCTTCGATCAGGGTATCGCCGGGCTTGATCTCGCCGCGGGCCTCGGCCTTCATGATCATGTTAAGGGCCGGGCGGTCTTTCACCGAGCCTGCCGGATTGTTGCCTTCCAGCTTCACCAGAATGGTATTGGTGGTGTCGCCCGGCATCCGCTGCAGGCGAACCAGGGGCGTATTGCCCACGGTCTGTTCGATGGTTTTATGGTTCATGGCGCGCATTGTACCTAAAAGCTGGCACGGGGGAGACTCCCCAAAGGTGATCACTACAGGAGCGAGGTACGAGGAGCGAGTTACGAAAAGCAAAACCGGTTTTATGCCTTTCGCTCTCCGTAACTCGTACCTCGCCACTCCATTCCATAGTCATACACGTCTGATGCCAGCGAAAAAGCGGCTCTGATACCGATGAGTCCAACAACAACAGGCGTTTTCTCCGTGTCCTCTGTGGCCTCAGTGGTGAAACAGGGTTCGGCGAAATGGCCGGGTTCGTGGCAGTGACCGGCATCTCGGGCATAATGGGCGAAAACAACAGCAACGACGGGGATTCATGGTCAACCAAAGCCTTCGCTCACGCCTGATGTTCATGACCATTCTGCCCGCTCTGATGGCGGCACTGGTGGTCGGCGGTTATTCACTGGTGAGCCGGCTGGTGGACGTGCGCGATACCAATGCCCAGCGCCAACAGCTGGTGACCGACAGCTTTGCCGCCCGCCTGGAGAGCACCCCCGCCTCCGATACCGCCCGCCAGCAACAGCTGCTTCGCCAGTTACTGGAAGCCAGGGACGTGCGCGCCGCCACGCTGGAATTCGAGGATGATCGCCCTGCCCTGCATGCCGGGCCAAGACTGCGGCCAGTGACCGCTATCAATCAGGACGATGTCGGCCAGCGACGGGTGACCGACACCAGTTGGCAACTGACCCGGGATATCAACCCGGGGGAACCGGCCAGACTGACCGTAGAGTTCACCCGCCAGGGACAATATGTGTCGACGCTGGAGGGGCTGATTACCCTGATTATGGTGATGGTGGCGCTGATGTTGCTGACCCTGGTGCCGGCACTGCGTTTTTCCCGGCAGCTGACCAGCCCGATCGGGGAAATGGTGGACGCGGTGCAGCGGATTCGCGATGGCGACCTGAGCATGGCCATTCATACCCAGGCAAAAGGCGAGCTGGCAGAGCTGGAAACGGCCCTGCGCCAGATGGTGTCGGCGCTGGCGGATGCCCAGACCGAGCTGCAACAGAACGTGGACCAGGCCACTCAGGATCTGCGCGAAACCCTGGAAACCATCGAGATCCAGAATATCGAGCTGGATATGGCCCGCAAGGAAGCACTCAAGGCCAGCCAGATCAAATCGGAATTTCTGGCCAACATGAGCCATGAAATCCGCACGCCGCTCAATGGCATTATCGGTTTCACCAAGTTACTGGAGAAATCGGCCCTGAGCGCCCGGCAGCAGGACTATCTCGGCACAATCCACAAGAGTGCCGATTCACTGCTGGCGATCATCAATGACATTCTCGATTTCTCCAAGATCGAGGCGGGCAAGCTGTCCCTGGAGCACACCCCGTTGAACCTGCACGACCTGATCGAGGACGTGCAGACCCTGCTGGCACCCATGGCCCAGGAACGGGGCCTGGAGCAGGCGGCCATCATCTATTCGGATGTGCCGGTGAATCTGCTCGGGGATCCGCTGCGCATTCGCCAGGTACTGACCAATCTGCTCAGCAATGCCATCAAGTTCACCGAACAGGGCTCGGTGGTGGTGCGCGCCATGCTGGAGGAAGACCGTGGCGCGGAGGCCATCATCAAGCTGACGGTGACGGACACCGGTAACGGCCTGAGCCCGGAAGCCCAGAAGAACCTGTTCAGAGCCTTTACCCAGGCCGACCAGAGCGCCCGCCGCCAGGAAGGCGGCACCGGCCTTGGACTGGCCATCAGCAAACGTCTGGTGGAAGGCATGGGCGGCGAAATCGGTATCGACAGCAGCGAAGGCCAGGGCTCGACCTTCTGGTTCACGCTGCGTGCCGAGCGGGATCCCAAACAACGCCCTTCTGCCCATCTGGAACACTTCCGGGGCCGCACCGTGACCCTGGTGGAAACCGACGAGTATGGCCGCCTGGGCCTGTATCACATGCTCAGCCACTGGCAAATGCGTATCAACGAATACCATAGTCTGGACGCCTTGATGGCCGCGCTGGATCGGGGGGAGTTGATCAGCAGTGATTTCCTGATCGTCGGCCTGCCCGCCCACCCGGAAAAGCAGGCCATGCAGCCGGTGCTGGATAATCTGGCGGCCCTGGGTCAACCCCTGCTCGCCCTGAGCAACAACCCGGAAAGCGTCTGCCGCTGGCTTGAGCATTACCCCCACTGTCAGGTGCAAGGCAAGCCCGCCACACGTCAGCGCTTATTCAACGCCCTGATGGCCCTGAGCGGTGAATTGGAGGGCAAAGAACTGGATGCGGTCAGGGAAGATCCGCTGGCCTACCCGGTATCAGTGATGGTCGTGGACGACCACCCGGGCAACCTGAAACTGGCCCGGGTATTTCTGGAAGAGCTGGGCGCTACGGTTACCGCTTGCGAGAGTGGTCAACAGGCACTGGATGCGTTCCGCGATCAGACATTCGATATGGTGTTCATGGATATCCAGATGCCCGGCATGGATGGCAAGACCACGGCCGCCAGAATGCGCGAACTGGAAGCCCCCGGCTGCCATACGCCGATTGTTGCCCTGACCGCCCATGCCCTGGAAAGTGAACGCCGGGATCTGCTCGACAGCGGCCTGGATGATTACCTGAGCAAACCGATTACCGAAGGGCAGCTTCGCCATACCCTGGAACAGTGGGTGATGGACCAACCTGGCGGCCCCCTTGCTGAGCCGGGAGAGGAAAGCGAGCCGGTCAGCGACAGGGTGTTCGATGCGGACCTGGCCCGCCGACGGGCCGGCGGCCGACAAGCGCTGGCCGATGAAATGCTGAAGATGCTGCTGGACAGTCTGGCGGAAGACCGGCCTGCCATTTCGTCCGCTTTTGACAGTGCGGATCAGGACGCCTTGCTGGAGCGTGTCCACAAACTCCACGGGGCAACCCGCTATTGCGGTACCCCCCGCCTGGAGCATGCTGCCAAGACTCTGGAAGAAGCCCTGAAAACCGGTACCGAACGGGAGGCATTGGCGTCGATGGTGTCCGCCCTGTGCGATGAGATCTGTGCGCTGGAACAGTTGTGGCAGGATCAGGGGGAGGAGGCTGCTAGCTACTAGTTTCGAGTTGCGACGCGGGCTCGGCCGTGCAGGCTCGACGTGCGTTGCCCGCGTTTGTAGGAGCGGCGCTCGCAGCGGGATTGGGGCCATCAGTACCCCCTCACCCGTTGGAGCCATGCTCGCATGGCGAATAGGGTTGGGGTGGTACGAACCCGGTATTACCTGGATGACCTGTCGAGCCCTGAGATTCCTGATCGCCCTGCGGTCGATTCTGTGCTTCGCACGGTTCGTCCCCTGGAAGGGAACTCCTACAGCGGCTTCGTAGACATTCCAGTATCAGGGAAACTTTTCGACCCTTCTTAATCCTATCAGTGTGGCTTGCAGCTAGACGCCAGCCCCTGTCACCTGGTCCATCAGCGCTCGCATACTGCGAACGGCTTCGTCCAGGCCGGAGATCACCGCGCGGGCAATGATGCTGTGGCCGATGTTCAGTTCGTTGATGCCGGAGATCGCCGCAATGGGCAAGGTGTTGTGATAGTGCAGGCCGTGGCCGGCGTTGACCACCAGGCCCTGCTCCAGGGCATAGGCCACGCCCTCGCGGATTTTTGCCAGTTCCCGCTGTTCGCTGGCCGGGTCCGTGGCATCGGCATAGTGGCCGGTGTGGATTTCGATGGTGGGCGCCCCGCATTCGCGAGCGGCACGGATCTGCGCCGGGTCCGCGTCGATAAACAGGGAGACATCGATACCCGCTTCGGCCAACCGCTGGCAGCACTGGGCGACCCATGCCTGGTTACCCACCACGTCGAGCCCGCCTTCTGTGGTCAGCTCTTCCCGTTTTTCCGGCACCAGACAGCAATGGGCCGGCCGGATGCGGCAGGCTATCCCAACCATTTCCTCGGTGGCCGCCATTTCCAGGTTCATGCGGGTTTGCAGCGTCTGTGCCAGTAGCTCCACATCCCGGTCATTGATGTGGCGACGGTCTTCGCGCAAATGCACGGTAATCCCATCCGCCCCGGCCTGCTCCGCCACCAGGGCGGCCTGAACCGGTTCCGGGTAACGGGTGCCCCGGGCCTGGCGGAGAGTGGCGATGTGGTCGATGTTAACGCCGAGCAATACTCTGGACATGGTGCTTTGCCTTCATTTCGTCGGTTACCGTAGGAGCCATGCTCGCATGGCGGAAATTACATTCGCGAGGAACGAGTCACGAGAAGCGAAAGGCATAAACCCTCTTTTGCCCTTCGCAACTCGCTCCTCGTAACTCGCTTCTGATCTTTACCCTGCAAGCATGGCTCCTACTACGGATTCATTTCTCCCGAAACAGCTCACGGCTTTTCAGGGGTTTGTCTCCCAGGTGCGGGGCCAGCAATGCCCGGCACAGGTGGAGAGCGGTTTTGCGGGCTGCCGGCTGCCAGTCGCCATTGACGATGGCCAGTAAATCATTGCCATGGTACCCCTCACCAGCGGGCAACAGCCCCTGCTGCGGGTCCAGCAGATAGTATCCGTCAGGACGCACAGCCTCGCCGTGAATATCGTACCCCAGGGCGATGCCGTAGCCCATTTCCTCCAGCAGGCCCAGCTCGAACTGACGCAGGGCCACATCCAGACACTGTCCCTCCATGAGCGCATTGAGGGCTTGCTCGTAAAGCGGCCAGAGTTCCGGATGAGGGTCGTCTCGATGCAGTAACCGGGTGAGCAGTTCGTTCAGGTAAAACCCGCAGTAAAGGGGCTTTCCCTGCAAGGCCAGGCGCTGCCCTCGGGGTTCACAACCGCGAAAATTGTATAGCTCGCCTGCGCTTTTCAGTTCAATCCACAGGGGGGTAAAGGGTGCCAGCAACGGATCCTTGCGCCCGCCCCGCACCACTGCTCCCACGCGACCCAATGCGGGCACAAACAACTCCACGATCAGGCTGGTATTGCGGAAGGGCCGGCGGTGCAACAGCCAGGCGGGTTGCAGGGTGTTGTTGTCGGGGATCATGGGGGCTGTTGAAAGTTCAAAGTTTAAAGTTTAAAAGCACGGAATAGCCCGGCAGTCACAGCCAGGCCATGCCCGCGACTCACCCGGCATAGAAGCGCGGAGAACCGTCTTCATGATACGCAACAGGCTTGTCCGCGCGCTTCAACTTTGAACTTTAAACTTTCAACTCCTCTCGTCATAGCCAAGGGAACGCAGGGCCCGGGCATCATCGGACCAGCCGGCCTTGATCTTCACCCACAGGTTCAGCATTACCTTGCGCTCGATAAGACGCTCGATATCTTCCCGGGCCTGGGTGCCAATCTGCTTGATGCGATCACCGCCGTCGCCAATAAGAATCTTTTTCTGGCCACGGCGCTCCACCAGGATGGCAGCGGAGATTTCGGTGATACGGGGGCCGTCTTCCCACATTTCCACTTCCACGCTGACCTGGTGGGGAAGCTCCTGGCCCAGCTGGCGCACCACTTTCTCCCGAATGATTTCTGCCGCCATAAAACGCAGACTGCGGTCGGTGAGCTGATCTTCGTCGTACCAGAATTCGCCTTCCGGCAAACGCTCTACCAGCGCTGTTTCCAGCGCTTCCAAGTTCTGCTCTCGCAGCGCAGATACCGGCACGACCGCATCAAAGGGATAACGCTCGCTGAGGGTCTCGATATGTGGCAGCAGCTGGGCCTTGTCGTCCAGGCTGTCTACCTTGTTGATGATCAGCAGCACCGGCATCTCCGGGTGCTGTGGCAATAGTGACAGCACATGCTCGTCCGCCGGAGTCCACTTGAGGCCGTCCACCATCATGCAGACCACATCCACACCGCTGAGCGTGGAAACCGCAGCGTCGTTCATGGCCCGGTTGAGAGCCCGGTCCTGGCCGGTATGGATACCGGGGGTGTCGGCAAAAATGATCTGGTAGTGATCCCGGGTATGAATACCGTGGATGCGGTGCCGGGTGGTTTGCGGCTTACGCGAAGTAATGCTGACCTTTTGCCCGATCAGGTGATTCATCAGGGTGGACTTGCCCACATTGGGCCGGCCAACGATGGACACCATGCCACAGCGGGTCGGTTTTACGTCAGTCATACTGCTGCTCCAGCCAGCTCAGGACAGTGGCCGCCACCTGCTGTTCAGCCTTGCGACGGCTGGCTCCCTGAGCCTTGAAAGTTTGTTGCATCTGTTCCAGCTCACAGGTCACTTCAAAGGTCTGCTTGGGGGCAAGCCCTTCCACCTGCGTGACCTGATAGGTAGGCAATTCGAATTTGCGGGCCTGCAGCCATTCCTGCAAGCGGGTTTTGGCGTCTTTCTGGGCACTCTGCGGAGTAATGATGCGCAGCCGCTCATCGAACCAGTCCAGCACCACCTTGCGGCACGGCGATTCGCCACCATCCAGCAGGATAGCGCCGATAATCGCTTCCAGAGCGTCTGCCAGAATGGAATCGCGACGAAATCCGCCGCTCTTCAGCTCCCCTCCGCCCAGCACCAGGTAGTCCCCCAGCCCCAACTCACGGGCCACCAGCGCCAGAGTCTGGCCGCGCACCAGCGACGCTCGCATCCGGGTGAGCTGCCCTTCCGCCGCGTCCGGGAAGCGCTCGAAAAGCGCGACGGAAATAATCTGCCCGAGCTGTGCATCGCCGAGGAATTCCAGGCGCTCGTAGTTGCGATGGCGGCTGACACTGCGGTGAGTCAATGCCAGCGCCAGGAGTTCAATATCATTGAACCGATAGCCCAACCGGGCCATCAAACGATCAAGATCATTATTCACTGGCGAACGTCTTTGCTGAACTCGTCCTGAAAGGTCATCACGATGCTGACGTTGTAGAACATGGGCTCGCGAACCTCATAATCAGTACTGATTTTGAGAATGCCGCCTTCCTTGCTGATCGCCAGGTCGTTGGCGCTGATCACGTTGACCTGGTTGATTTTAAAGCGCTTGTTGAGGGCATCCTGCACTTCACGAGGAGACATCAGCGCGGTCTTGCTGTCCTGCATCAACGACTTGATCGACGATGAAATCGTGTTGTGCTCCATGTACGCGGGCACCATTCGCAGTGCTGCCGTACCGAGAACCACGGCCACAAGCAGGATCACCGCCCAACCGATTAACGAAAATCCACGTTGCTGTGATGGCATTGTCATCATTATTAATTCGCCTCCACCTTGTCTATGGCGCCATTACGGGAAAAACTGGGTATGGAGAAGATCGGTTCCCAATGCATCCAGATCAGGAATGCTTCGCCGACCACCAGCTCTTCCGGGACTATACCCCAGAATCGGCTATCGTTACTGTTATCCCGGTTGTCACCCATCACAAAGTAGGCGTCTTCCGGTACCTGCCATTCGCCCTGGGTGCGGCTTTGCGGCAGTTTGCGGCCGGTAAAGGGGTTGATCTTGCCTTCTTGCCAGATGAGGTGACGGCTGTCCCCCAGCTGTTCCACATACTGGCGCCGCCAGGCCCCGGAGCCTTCCCACTCGCGAACCAACTCACGCTGAATCGGCTCGCCGTTCACTGTGACCACATTGTCTTTCACCTGAACGGTATCGCCGGGCAACCCGACCACCCGCTTGATAAAGTTCTGGCTGCGGTTTTCCGGAAACTTGAACACCAGGACATCGCCTCGCTGGGGCTCACCGGTCTCGACAATTTTGGTATTGGTCACCGGCAACCGCAGGCCATAGGCGAATTTATTCACCAGGATGAAGTCGTGTACCTGCAGGGTGGGCAGCATGGAACCGGAGGGGATGGTAAACGGCTCGACAATGAAGGAGCGAATGACCAGTACCACAAAGAAAACGGAGATAAGGGAATTGGAGGTCTCCACGGCGCCTTCCACGCGCCCGCCCTTCTGCTTGAGCTTGAAGACCTTGTCGATAACCCAGATCGCAACGGTGACCAGCAGCGCAAGGGACAGCCAAAAACCGATATCAATATCCATCAATCATCCACCTTGAGTACCGCAAGGAACGCTTCCTGGGGGATTTCCACATTGCCCACCTGCTTCATGCGCTTCTTGCCTTCTTTCTGTTTCTGCAACAGTTTTTTCTTGCGTGATACGTCACCGCCATAACACTTGGCGGTCACATTCTTGCGCAATGCCTTGACGGTCTGACGGGCAATGATCTTGCTGCCGATGGCGGCCTGGATGGCCACATCGAACATCTGGCGCGGCACCAGTTCCTTCATCTTTTCGCACAGGGCGCGGCCCCGGTAGGCGGACTGGTCCAGATGACAAATCATGGCCAGGGCGTCCACCTTGTCGCCATTGATCAGTACATCCACCCGCACCAGCTTGGTGGCTTCGAAGCGCTCGAAGGCATAATCCATGGAGGCAAAGCCCCGGCTCACGGACTTGATGCGATCGAAGAAATCCAGCACCACTTCCGCCATGGGAATGTCGTAGGTCAGCGCTACCTGCTTACCCAGGTACTGCATGTTGATCTGCGAGCCCCGGCGCTCCACACACAGGGTGATCACGTTCCCCACAAACTCCTGGGGCACCAGGATATTCACCCGGGCGATGGGCTCGCGGAATTCCTCGATTTTGTTGCCTTCCGGCAGCTTTGAGGGGTTGTCCACGTACAGCACGCTTTCATCGGACAGGACAATTTCATAGACCACGGTGGGCGCGGTAGTGATCAGGTCCAGATCATACTCACGCTCCAGGCGCTCCTGGATGATTTCCATGTGCAGCATGCCCAGGAAGCCCACCCGGAAGCCGAAGCCCAGGGCATCGGAGGTTTCCGGCTCGTAGAACAACGAGGCGTCATTCAGGGTCAGCTTGGCCAGGGCATCGCGGAAATCTTCGTAATCATCCGCACTCACCGGGAACATGCCCGCATACACCTGCGGTTTCACTTTCTTGAAGCCCGGCAGTGCCGGCACATCCGGGGTCTTGGCCAGGGTCAGGGTATCGCCCACCGGCGCCCCATGAATGTCCTTGATGCTGCCACTCACCCAGCCCACTTCCCCGGCTTCCAGGTGCTTGGTCTCGGTGCGTTTCGGGGTGAAGATGCCCAGCTGGTCCACCACGTGGGTCTGGCCGGTGGATTTCACTAGAATCTTGTCGCCCTTCTTCAGGCGGCCATGCTTCATCCGTACCAGGGAAATCACGCCCAGGTAGTTATCGAACCAGGAGTCGATGATCAGTGCCTGCATATCGCCATCACGCTCCCCTTCCGGGGCCGGAATACGCTCCACCAGCTGTTCCAGCAGATCATCCACACCAACGCCGGTCTTGGCGGACACCCGGCAGGCATCATGGGCATCCAGACCGATGATCTCTTCGATCTCGTTGATCACCATCTCCGGCTCGGCCTGGGGCAGATCGATCTTGTTCAAGACCGGCAGCACTTCCAGATCCTGTTCGATGGCGGTATAGCAGTTGGCCACGGACTGGGCTTCCACGCCCTGCGCCGCATCCACGACCAGCAGGGCCCCTTCACAGGCCGACAGGGAGCGGGAGACCTCGTAGGAGAAATCCACATGCCCCGGAGTATCAATGAAATTCAGCTGGTAGGTTTCCCCATCCCGGGCCTTGTAGTAGAGCGTCACGCTCTGGGCCTTGATGGTGATCCCCCGCTCCCGTTCCAGCTCCATGGAGTCCAGCACCTGCTCCTTCAGCTCGCGCTGGGTCAGGCCACCGCAGACCTGGATAAAACGGTCCGCCAGGGTGGATTTGCCATGGTCGATATGGGCGATGATGGAAAAGTTACGAATATTCTTGATGTCAGTCATAGGGCCTGTTGCACAAAAGGGTGTTGCCGGGAAAACGGCACGCAGTGGGGCGCGATTCTAGCCTGAACGGGAGGGGGTTGCACGGGAGTTGGTCCAGACGGGTGGCAGAGACAAGTTTCAGGCGCCCCGGGATGCTGCCCGGCTTGAGTTGCGAGGCGCGAGTCACGAGAAGCAAAAGACACACGGCCGGTTCTGCTGTTCGTGACTCGCTCCTCGTAACCCGCTACTGATTCACTGCCAGTAAGCCCCTCGAGGATCCCCCGAACTACCCCTCAGGGCAGCTTGATGGGTAGGAAGCGGGGGTTGCCGTCCCGGTTGATCAGGGCGGCAACTGTGCCGCTCTCGGGCAGCCCCGCCACCACCTCACTGAAGGACTCCGGGTCATTCACGGGCTTGTTGTTCAGGGTGACCAGAATGTCGCCGCTGGCAATACCGGCCTTCGCTGCCGGGCCATCACCCACTTCGGTGACTATCACCCCGGCTTTCAGATCCAGGCGGCTCAGTTCCGTGGCACTGGCAGCGCGGACTTTCAGCCCCAGGGCATTGGCGCCGTCTGGTGCGGCCTGGCCGCCACCACCACGCAGGGCCATCTCCGGGTCGTCTGGCAACAGGCCGATGGTCACCTCCAGTTCCTTTTCCTTGCCATCACGAATCACCACCATGGACGCTTCCGTTTCCGGGGTAACCCGGCCCACCCAGCGGGGCAATTCGGAGGACCGATAGATGGCTTCGCCGTTGAACGAGACAATGATATCGCCGGCCTGTACACCGGCCGCCTCGGCGGGAGAGCCCTCCAGCACCTGGGAGACCAGCGCCCCTTTCGGCTGATCCAGCCCGAAGGACTCGGCCAGGTCCCGATCCACTTCCTGAATCAGCACACCCAGCCAGCCGCGGCTGACCTTGCCGTGCTCCTTGATCTGGCTGACCACGTCCATGGCCATATCGATGGGAATGGCAAAGCTCACGCCCATGTAGCCACCGGAACGGCTGAAGATCTGGGAATTGATGCCCACCACTTCCCCGCTCAGGTTGAACAGCGGGCCACCGCTGTTGCCCGGGTTGATGGCCACATCTGTCTGGATAAAGGGCACATAGCTGTCGTTGGGAAGGCTGCGGCCCTTGGCACTGACAATTCCGGCGGTGACGCTACTGTCGAAACCGAAAGGTGCCCCGATGGCCAGCACCCATTCACCCACCTTGAGATCCTCGGAGGAGCCGATGTTGGCCACCGGCAGATCTTCGCCATCCAGTTTCAGCAGAGCCAGGTCACTCTGCTCGTCGGCGCCGATCAGTTCCGCTTTCAGTTCGCGACGGTCCTGGAGGCGCACAATGATTTCGTCCGCCTCGGCCACCACATGATTGTTGGTCAATACATAGCCATCCGCGGAGATGATGAACCCGGAACCCAGCGAACGGGCCTCCCGTTCCTGCGGCATTGAGGGCACGCCGTCTTCACCGCCAAACTGCTCAAAAAAACGGCGAAAGAATTCCGGCAGCTGCTCCAGCTGGTCACGGACCGAGTCTTCATCCTGGCGGGTGATGGTGCTGATGTTCACCACCGCCGGGCCCTCTTTTTCCACCAGGCGGGTAAAATCCGGCAGTCCGGTCACCAGGGGTTCAGCCCGCTCCCGGGGCGCTTGGCTCTCCGGCTCGGTGCAGGCCACCAGCAGACCGGTGAAAATCACCAGACACAGTGTTGCCACTCGCTGAAATCCGCTCATTGGGCTCTCCTTTTATTTTGCAGGCTGTACGACCACCGCCTGGCAACCGTCGTCCCCGGATGCCACCAGATACGGCTGATAGGCCCGATTATGACTGGCACTTCGGCTCAGTACACGGTTGATCACAAACCCCAGCACCAGACCGCCCATGCCAAACAGGGCCGAGTCGTCAAAGGCCGTCACTGGCAGCAGGGTCCCCAGCACGGCTCCGGCCACCAACAGTGCCAGAGGCAGGCCATAGACCCACAGGGCGCCACGCATGAGGGCCCCTTCCGGCAGTGCCAGTTGGACAGTATCACCGACCTGATGAATCTCACGGGAAGAAACAGGGACACGCAGATGGGCGCGTTGCCCACTCTGCTGTTGATTGACAAGATGATGGCCGCAGCCGGCCTTGGCCTTGCAGGCACCGCAGGTGGAGGCACGCACGGTTTCTACCCAGATAGCGCCGGCTTCCACCGCTACTACTGTGCCCTGCTCAAGAAGCATTACGGCTGACTTTCCCTGACGCTGATGCCGTCGATCACCCGCAGGGCGGTGCTCTGCGGTACTTCACCGACCAGGGTCACCAGATAGACACCACTGGGGGCGGCAAGGCGACGGCTTACCGCTACCGTGGGCCCGACCCGGCTGACACCCTCTTCCACGCTGTTCTCACCGATGGCTTCCACGAATACCGTAAAGGCGGCCAGGCCATCACTGAAACCACGGGCCGCCACCGGCGCACGGTCCGTTGTCGCCTGCCGCCAATCCTGCTTCATGGCACGGAAACCCGCCGGCAGCCACTCCGGACTGACGGTCAGCTTCAAGGAAGGATGAGACTCGGCTACCGGCGCCAGCGCTTTTTCATGGCGAGCTTCCGGCACCGCGAAATGATCGAGACCCAGCTGCGGTGACAAGGTGAGAGTGACAAATTCCACCCGCTCCAGGGCTACACCACTACCATCCACGATTTCGGATTTGAGTAGCAGCCGGGATTCCTGATCCAGCCACAAACGATAACCATAACGATGGGTATCCAGTGGCGCCACCCGCATACGAGTGGCATGACGCCCGGCTACCCGGCCATCACCATCCACCAGGATGTTGTACTGTTCCGGCAGATCACTGGCCAGACGATCCCCCAATGCCAGGGGACCGGCTTGCTGGCTACTAAGGCGAGTGAGACTGCGATCCGTGTGCAGACAGAGCACCTCGTCACCACGGCGGATCACCTCCACCAGGCGGCCGTCCAGATGGGTCAGACGCTGGTACTGACGACCCTCAATAACCGCATGACTGACTTCCATGGTGCTGATTTCAGCACCGAACTGGTAAAGAAAGCGGCCAGTGTAATTCAGGGAACGGTTGGCCTCGGCCATGGCCTGAAGCTGGTTGTGCGCTGACGAATCCTCCGCCAGCGCAACCAGGGGCGTACAAAGAGACAGGGAAAGGGCGAGTGCGCGCAGCATCATCCGTTAGCGGGCTCCACTGCGGGCATCCATACTCACCAGACGGGCAAAAGGCATCATCCCCTGACCGCTGTTGCGGGCAGCAAACTCGCTGTGCCGCAGGAGCATATCGTTACCGCGGGGCTGAACCTGGGCCGCCGGCGTGACCACCGCATTGTTGGCGGTGAAAGACCGGGATACCAGCGACGCCTCCGCAAACGGGCGGCTCATACGACTATCCTGAGCTGACGCCATGACCGGCGCTGCACCGGAAGACTGCGTCGCCTCCCAGCTCTGCCAGCCTACTACCGTAGCCGCAGCCACGGAAGCCGCCACCGCAAGCCGGCTCACACTACCCAGCCAGGCCGGGCGACGCGACGGCGCCTGTTCGGCAGCCAGGGCCGCAGACAGGCTGGCGTTGAAACCCGCCGGCACGCTCATGGATGGCTGGTTGTGCATCACATCCCGGGCCAGCTGCCAGCGGGACAACGCATCAAGGTCTGCATTGTCGATATCACGCATTACCCGACGGGTTTCCAGCTCGCTGGTCTCTCCGTCAAGGAAGGCGGACAGTGTTTCCATGTCCCTGCTCATACACTCACCCTTTCTCGCCACGCTGGGAGCCCAGCAGTGGGCGCACAGCATTATCAATTGCTTCCCTGGCCCGGAAGATGCGGGAACGAACAGTTCCCACCGGGCATTCCATTACCGCCGCAATGTCCTCATAACTGAGGCCCTCGAATTCTCGCAGGGTAACGGCCGTTTTCAGTTCATGGGGCAGCTCATCAATGGCTTGATGAATTACTGCTTCCAACTCCTGTGACAACACGAGAGACTCCGGGGTTCCAATCTCGTGCAGCATTTCTGCCCCGGCATACTGCTCGGCCTCGGCCGCATCCAGGTCAGAGCCCGGTGGCCGCCGACCGGCGGCCACCAGATGGTTCTTGGCGGTATTCACGGCAATACGATAAAGCCAGGTGTAAAAGGCACTGTCACCCCGGAAACGGGGCAAGGCACGCCAGGCTTTGAGAAAGGCTTCCTGGGCCACGTCCTGCACTTCATCCGAGTCACGCACATAACGGCTGATCAGGGCGAAAATACGCTGCTGATATTTGCGCACCAGCACTTCAAAGGCACGCTGATCGCCGGTTTTGGCTTTCTTGACCAACTCTTCGTCTGACACCGATCCCCCGGATCTTTCGCGAAACGCGGATACATGGCAATGACTGAAATTTCAGCCAATTAAAGCAGGCCATTGTAGCAGGTGTGAGGGTCGCGGCTATACTATAGGGCCGCTTTACCACCCTTTTCACATTGCTTGAACATTTGTTCTGGCACTAATAACCCGTGTGGGGCCTATCCACACAGGTCCAAGGATTGTTCATGGCCACCTTCCGACACGATGTACTCATCATTGGTTCCGGAGCTGCGGGATTAACTACCGCCCTGCGCCTGCCTGATGATTGCCGGATCGCCCTGCTTTCCAAAGGCGAGCTGACCAGCGCCAGCACCTATTACGCCCAGGGCGGTGTCGCCGCGGTGCTGGATCAGGAGGATTCCCTGGAAAGCCATGTAGCCGATACGCACGTGGCCGGGGGCGGCCTGTGCCATGATGATGCTGTGCGTTACACCGTGGAAAATGGCCCCGATGCGATCCGTTGGCTGATTGATCTGGGGGTAGATTTCACCCGCCTGGCCGGCAACAATGAGGGCTCCCTGCCCTATCACCTGACCCGCGAAGGCGGCCACAGCCATCGCCGTATCATTCATGCGGCCGACGCCACCGGCAAGGCCATCTCCGGCACCCTGATCGGCCAGGTGCGTCAAAAAGACAACGTGACACGCTTCGAATATCGGGTGGCCGTGGACCTGATCCTGCAGGAGCACAACGGCCCCAACGGGCAAAAAGGCAAAGAGAAGCGCTGCTGCGGGGCGTATGTGCACAATATCGAGACCGGCGAAACCGACGTCATTCTGGCCAAAGCCGTGGTGCTGGCCACCGGCGGCGCCTCCAAGGTCTACCTGTATACGTCCAATCCGGATGTGGCCACCGGCGACGGCATCGCCATGGCCTGGCGGGCCGGCTGCCGGGTGGCCAACATGGAATTCATGCAGTTCCACCCCACCTGCCTGTACCACCCCAAGGCCAAAAGTTTTCTGGTCACCGAGGCCATTCGCGGCGAAGGTGGGCACCTGCTGTTGCCCAGCGGTGAGCGCTTCATGCATCGCTTTGATGAACGCGGAGAACTGGCCCCCCGGGACGTGGTAGCCCGCGCCATCGACCATGAAATGAAGCGCCTGGGGGCGGACTGTCTGTATCTGGATATCAGCCACAAGCCGGCGGATTTCATTATCGAGCACTTCCCCACCGTCTACGCCAAGTGTCTGCAACTGGGCCTGGATATCACCCGTGACCCCATGCCGGTGGTGCCTGCCGCCCACTACACCTGCGGCGGCGTGATGATCAACGAAAACGGCCAGACCGATGTGCCCGGTCTTTACGCCATAGGCGAAACCAGCTTCACCGGCCTGCACGGCGCCAACCGCATGGCCAGCAACTCCCTGCTGGAGTGTCTGGTCTATGGCAAGGCCTCAGCCGAACACATCGGCGCCACCCTGGCCGACGTGCCGGAACCCCGCGAGCACAAGGAATGGGATGAATCCCAGGTCACCGATTCCGACGAGGACGTGGTGATCAGCCATAACTGGGATGAACTGCGCCGCTTCATGTGGGATTACGTGGGTATCGTGCGCACGGAAAAACGCCTGGAGAGGGCCCTGCACCGGGCCGAGCTGCTGAGAAACGAAATCGCCGAGTACTACAGCAACTATCACATCAGCAACGACCTGCTGGAGCTGCGCAACCTGGTGGTGATCGCCGAACTCATCATCCGCTCCGCCATGCAACGCAAGGAAAGCCGGGGGCTGCATTTCATGCGAGATTATCCCGGCACGAATGACGAGGTGGTGGATACGGTGCTGACACCGGACACAATGAATAATTAATAGTTAATAATTAATAACGTCGCGAACCGGCCCTTTCTGTTCTGAAAGGCAAGAGGCCGCGCCCAGAGGCTGGGCGCGGCCTCTATGCGTTGAGGTCGACATATGTTGCTCGCGCAACTATTAATTATTCATTATTAACTATGAATTGCTTTTCCTGTTGGTCCACAGCCACTGGTAAAACGGCTGCAGCTTCGCCCGGGGGGCCTGGTCGTCGAACAGGTGCAACCAGCCTTTCGGGGTCTGGATGGCCATCCAGGGGCCGACGCGCAGTACCCGGCGAGGTTGTTCCAGTTCCTGCCAGTGACGGCCGATGAGGGTGAGACCCTGTTCGTGGAGTTCCATCTGGGACAGCTGCGGCGGCTGCCAGCCTCGCACAAGCAGCGGTGACGCCAGCAATAGCAGCACCAGCGCCCACCAGGGCATTTGCGTCAGCAGGATTGCCGGCACCACCCCAATCACCGCCAGCCACTTCAGCCGGGCGGGATAGCGGGAGGGGCTCAGCTCAAGCTTTTTTCGCGGAGACCAGGGCAAGGACATGGCGTACATACTCGCGCAGCGCCGGGTCTTGCGGCTCACTGCGATAGGTAAACCACTCGAACATGTCGGCATCTTCGCAGGCGAGCAGCTTGGCGAACCAGGCCTGATGCTCCGCCGAGTCGTTATCGAAATGATCATCCAGGTAACCGTACAGCACCACCTCCACTTCCGAGGCGCCGCGGCGGCACTGCCAACGATACTTGCGTTTCAGGTCTTCACTCATGCATTGCTCGCCGTATCTTCCAGACTGAGCCTGCATTATCTATCATGTCCGATGATTTCTCATTCCCGATGTGGTGAAGCGCGAGCCTCATTTCGAATGGTGTGCTGTTAATGGGTTGTTGGGGCTTTGCTGGCAAGGCTCCTACGATCTTCAACATTGCGACTATATGCACCATTATTCGCCCCTTCGCGACAGTCCGTTTCACAGGAGCCCCATGAGCTGGTCCGATTTTATCGCCACCCAAGACCTGGCCGACAGCGCCCAAGCCCCCTATCTGAGCCATTGCGACCACCTTGCCGTCATCCGCGCCCACGGCGAGGAAGCGGGCCACTATTTGCAGGGCCAGGTGTCCTGCGACCTGCGTGAAGTGGACCAACAGTGCCACCGCACCGGTATGCACCTGACTCTGAAAGGACGCGGCCTGGTCAGCGTACGCATTGTCCGTGACGGCGACGACTATCTGCTGCTCTGTTCTGCCGGCCTGAGCGAGGCGGTAATCAAGGCACTGATGAAATACCGGCTTCGCGCCAAGGTGGAATTCACCGTGGACCCGAATCTCGTCGTGTTGGGTCTGGCCGGTCATCTCCCCGCCTCGGTCCCTGATCACGGCAACAGCGCCGAGACCAATCAGGGCCTGTGGCTGCGCTACCCCTTCACCGACCACGCCCTGCTGATCGTGCCGCAGGACAGGGCCGAGCCGGTCTGGCAGACCCTGGCCAGCGACCGGTCGCTTACCTGCGCCAATGGCTGGCAGCTGGCCGACATCGACGCCGGTGAGGGCATGGTTTACCCGGGCGCGGAAGATCTGTTTCTGCCCCAGGTGCTCAATTACGACGTCACCGCCGGGGTGAACTTCAAGAAGGGCTGCTACACCGGCCAGGAAGTCGTGGCCCGCATGCACTTCAAGGGCAAGCTCAAACAGCGTATGCAGCGGATCGACTACACCGCGGACGTGGACCTGTTACCGGGCGAAACCCTGCGCGACAGCAACGGCAAAGCCGCCGGCGAAGTGGTCAGCGCTGCCCGCACCCCACAGGGCCGTGCTGCGTTGGTGGTTCTGCGTCGGGATACGGATGGCGTGCTGTTCCGGGATGAACAGGCCCTGGACAGCCAGTTGGGAGCACTGCCCTACTCATTGCCGTGGAAAGAGTGAAACTTCAATTAATAGTTAATAATGAATAATTAATAGCTGGCGCGAGCCGGCTTTTCTATGGCTGTAAACGCAAGAGGCCGCGTCCAGAATCTGGGCGCGGCCTCTTGCGCTTGGGAACTACAAAAACTGTTCGCGGCGTTATTAATTATTCATTATTAACTATTAATTGCTTCTAACGGGTGCTTCGGCGCCGGGCACCGGAAGAAGCCCTCAATATACGACCGGGGTACATCGTTGACGCTGCGGTGGCGGAAGGCCGGTTTGCCATCCTTGTCGATCAACAGGGCGCGCACCCCTTCGCGGAAGTCGCCGTGCAGAGAACACTGCACTGCCAGACACCATTCCATGCGGAAAATATCGGCCAGGGACAGATAGGTGGACCGGGCCAGCTGCTCCCAGACCAGATGCGCGGTTTGCGGACAGCCTCGCTCCAGGTTACCCAGCGCCTTGTCCAGCCAGCTGTCGCGATCCTTCGCGGCGAGCAACTGCTCCACCACCACTGGCAAGGTCTCGCCATCGCACAGGCGATTGATCTGCGGCAGGTGATCAATCAGTGGATGATTCAGCTCACTCATGTCAGCGGCCTGCTGCTTGAACAGACGATACAGCACGGCCCGGTTGTCGGTGACATCATCGGCAAACGCCTGCTCTGCCAACGCCGCCAGCAGGGACTCTGCATCGCCATCCACCATGCGGTCGGCCATGCCGATTTCCACCGCTTCACGACCGTTGATGTGCACGCCGGTCAAGCCCAGGAACAACCCGGCCCGGCCCGGCAGCCGGTTCAGGAACCAGCTGCCGCCCACATCCGGGAACAGACCGATGGTGATTTCCGGCATGGCCATGCGCGAGCGCGATGTCACCAGACGGAAATCCGCGCCCTGCAGCAGCCCCATGCCGCCCCCCATGACGATGCCATCACCGAACACCACCACCGGAATCCGGCTGGTGTGGATGCGGTAATCCAGGGCGTATTCCTCGGCGAAATACTGCTCGGTAAAGGGGTTTCTGCCTTCCCCGGCATGTTTCACCATGGACTTGTGCATCTGCACGATGTCACCGCCAGCACAGAAGGCCTTGCCTCCGGCCCCATCCAGCCAGATCGCTACCACATCATCACGCTGCTCCCACTGATCCATCTGCTGGCTCAGGGCCTGGATCATTTCCAGGCTCAGGGCATTGAGCGCCTTGGGGGCATTCAGGGTAGCGCGGGCGATCACTCGGCCGCAGCGGGTTTCGATTTCGGAAAACAACACGCAGTCAGACACGAAAACTCCATAAAGCAGTGAATAGTTAATAGTGAACAGTTAACAGCGCGCGGGCTAGCGTCGCTGATGTTCACAGCCAAGAGGCCGCGCCAACATTCTGGGCGCGGCCTCTTGGGCTGAGAAACAACAGAATCTCTCGCGAGCTATTCACTGTTAACTGTTCACTATTAACTGATTGTCCAGTCAATGGCCGTCTTGCCCTGCTGCAACAAGTACTGATTGGCACGGGAAAAATGGCCGCAACCGAGGAAGCCCCGGTGGGCGGATAGCGGCGAGGGGTGCGGGGCCGTGAGCACGCAGTGTTTATTGCGGTCGATCAGTTTGCCCTTCTTCTGGGCATGACTGCCCCAGAGCAGAAACACCAGCCCCTCACGCTCACGATTCAGATGTTCGATGGCCTGGTCGGTAAACTGCTCCCAACCCTGCTTCTGGTGGGAGGCAGCCTGGCCGGCTTCCACGGTAAGCACCGCATTGAGCAGCAGCACGCCCTGCTCTGCCCAATGGGTCAGGTTGCCATGGGACGGTATCTCGATTCCCAGATCCCGATGGATTTCCTTGTAGATATTGACCAGCGACGGCGGGGTTTTGACCCCACGCTGGACGGAAAAACACAGGCCATGAGCCTGGTTCGGGCCGTGGTAAGGATCCTGTCCCAGGATCACCACCTTCACCTTGTCGAAGGGGGTCAGGTTGAAGGCGTTGAAGATATCCGGGCCGGGCGGGAACACGGTTTTTCCGGCCCGCTTTTCGCTCGCCAGGAAAGCCCGCAGCCGGGCCATGTAATCCTGTTCGAACTCTCCGGCCAGATGCTGCTTCCAGCCGGGCTCCAGCTGCACGTTCTGGGCACTGCTCTCAGCCATGGGGCAACAACTTGTCCAGCAAGTTACACATGCGCACCTCAACGAAGCTCTGTTCGATCTTCTCCGGGTGCACCAGCAGGCGCTGCTCGATGGAGATCATGGCCATGAGAATCAACTCCGCATCCAGGCGGGGGTGCTCACTGCCGAACAGTTCCGTGGCGATGATCAGGCTTTCCAGCTGCTGCTGCAGGTACAGGTCCGCCAGCTCACGCAGGCGGCTGTCCATGATGGCTTCCTGCATGAACGCCTGCTCGGCCACCAGATGGCCACGCCGCGTGTTCAGCTCGTCCACAATGAAGGCCGCCATCATCTTGCCCATCATGTCGATCAGACGCTGGCGCTCATCGGCATCGGCAAGACTGTCACGGGAAAATTGGGATAACAGCGCAAAGGCCTGCTGCTTGAACGGTTCAATCACTTCCTTTAATGCCCGCTCGGCAAACAGGGTAAAGGTATCGGCAATCAGGTCGGAGATATCTTTAAAGTAGTAAGTGGTTGCCGACAGGGGCACATCCGCCTCACGGGCCACCGCCCGGTGACGCACAGCACGAATACCGTCTTTGACAATGATATTCAGAGCGGCCTCGAGGATCGCCTGACGACGCTGTTCACTGCCGGCGCGGCGCGCTTTTCTTCCTTGGTATTGAATTGCACTACTCATGGACACAGTCAGCCTTTGTTGATTCAGCCCGGTACTCCCCCCTCAGGGGATGTGTTGTGTCGCTCTCCCACCTTCTTACCCGCCAGGCCGGGGCACAAACCATGCCCCAAATCAGCCTCAGCGTCCCTGGGGACGCATATGCGGGAACAGGATCACGTCCCGAATGGACGGTGAATCCGTAAACAACATTACCAGCCGGTCGATGCCAATGCCCTCACCGGCTGTCGGCGGCAGGCCGTGTTCCAACGCGGTGACGTAATCCTCGTCATAGAACATGGCTTCATCATCGCCGGCATCCTTTTCTGCGACCTGCTGACGGAAACGTTCGGCCTGGTCTTCCGCATCGTTCAACTCCGAAAAACCGTTGGCGATTTCGCGGCCACCCACAAAGAACTCGAAACGCTCGGTCACAAACGGATTATCGTCCATACGGCGCGCCAGCGGCGACACTTCCGTGGGGTACTCGGTGATAAAGGTCGGATCTTTCAGACGGTGCTCTACCGTCTTCTCGAAGATCTCGATCTGCACCTTGCCGAGCCCATAGCTGTCTTTCAGTGGAATCCCCAGCGACTCGGCAATGGCGCGGGCCCCGTCCAGATCCGCCAGCTTCGCCGGGTCGATATCCGGATTAAAATGCAAAATGGAATCGAAAACCGTTATCCGGGTAAAGGGTTTACCAAAATCGTACACATCGCCCTGATAACTCACCTCGGTGGTACCCAGCACATCCTGGGCCAGCTTGCGCAGCATTTCCTCAGTCAGGTTCATCAGGTCATGGTAATCACCAAACGCCTGGTAGAACTCCAGCATGGTGAATTCCGGGTTATGTCGGGTGGAAAGACCCTCGTTGCGGAAATTGCGGTTGATCTCGAACACCTTCTCGAAACCGCCCACCACCAGACGCTTCAGGTACAGTTCCGGCGCGATGCGCAGGTACATGTCCATGTCCAGGCTGTTGTGGTGAGTGATGAAGGGTCGCGCGGTGGCGCCACCGGGGATCACCTGCAGCATGGGGGTTTCCGCTTCCACGAAGCCCTTTTCCACCAGGAAGTTACGGATACCGGCCACCATCTTCGAGCGGATCTGGAAGGCCTTGCGGGTCTCTTCGTTAACGATCAGATCCACATAACGCTGGCGGTAGCGGGCTTCGGTATCAGTCAGGCCCTTGTGCTTTTCCGGCAGTGGACGCAGAGACTTGGTGAGCAACAGGTACTCATCCATCATCACATACAGGTCGCCCTTACCGGATTTGCACAGGGTGCCTTTCACGCCAACGATATCGCCCAGATCCCAGTGTTTGGTGTCTTTCTGCACATCCTTGGAGGCATAAATCTGGATGCGCCCGGACATGTCCTGCAGCACCTTGAAAGCCTTGCGATCGAGCATCATGCGGCCGGCAACAGCGACCTGAATGTTCTTCTCAGCCAGCTCTTCCTTGCTGAATTCGCCGTACTGGGCCTGCAAATCAGCGGCCAGAAAATCGCGACGGAAGTGGTTGGGGAAGGCATTGCCTGCCTCACGCAGGTCGGCCAACTTGGCTCGGCGCTCGGCGATCAGGCGGTTTTCGGATTCCTGCTGCTCAGTTGTGGTGTTCTGTTCGTCAGCCATGTACTTACCTTACAAGGGTCGGACGTCTGACGTCGGACGTCTGACGCGGTAAAACAATTCTTGGGGCCGGGCGTCCAATGCCAGACGCCCAACGCTTTGGGGAGGTTAGCGTCCGACGTCAGACCTCCGACGTCAGACTCCCTCAATCACAATCCTGCTTTCAGGGACGCTTCAATAAACTGATCCAGGGAGCCGTCCAGTACCTGCTGGGTATTGTGGCTTTCCACACCGGTACGCAGATCCTTGATACGACCGTCATCCAGCACGTAGGAACGGATCTGGCTGCCCCAACCGATATCAGATTTGTTGCTTTCCTGGGCCTGCTTTTCCGCGTTGCGGCGCTGCATTTCCACTTCGTAGACCTTGGCCTGCATCATCTTCAGGGCCTGGTCCTTGTTCTGGTGCTGACTGCGCCCGCTCTGACACTGGGTCACCAGGGTGTGCTTCTCGCCACCCTCGTCGGTGTATTCATAGGTCAGGCGCACCGCGGAATCGGTCCGGTTAACGTGCTGACCACCGGCACCGGAGGCGCGGTAGGTGTCCACCCGCATGCTGCCCACGTCGATATTCACGTCGATATCGTCGTCCACTTCCGGGGACACGAACACCGAACTGAAGGAGGTATGGCGACGGCCGCCGGAATCGAACGGGCTCTTGCGCACCAGCCGGTGCACGCCGGTTTCGGTGCGCAGCCAGCCATAGGCGTACTCGCCTTCAAAACGGATGGTGGCCGACTTGATACCGGCCACATCACCGGCGGAGGCTTCCACCAGCTCGGTCTTGAAACCGTGGGCTTCGCCCCAGCGCAGATACATGCGCAGCAGCATCTCGCCCCAGTCCTGTGCCTCGGTACCACCGGAGCCGGCCTGGATATCCAGGTAGGCGTTGCAGGCATCCATCTGGCCGGAGAACATGCGACGGAACTCCAGATCCGCCACCATCTTTTCCAGCCGGTCCAGCTCGCTTTCCACTTCCGGCAGGCTGTCTTCGTCGCCCTCTTCCACCACCAGCTCCAGCAGGCCGGAGGTGTCTTCCACCCCCTGGGAGGCATTGTTGATGGTGTTGACGACCAGCTCAAGCTGGGCCCGTTCCTTGCCCAGGCCCCGGGCGTAATCCGGATCGCTCCAGACATCCGGGCTTTCGAGTTCTCGCTCGACTTCGGTCAGACGTTCGCTCTTCTGATCGTAGTCAAAGATACCCCCTAAGCGCTTCGACACGCTCAGACAGGTCGGAAAGGTGGGTTCGCAGCGGATTGACTTCCATTACGTCTCTCTAGAATTTGTGCTTGGCAGAATTGATATCCGGAAAACAGCGCAGTCTAACGGTTTGCGGGTTGGCTGACGAGGGGCGGCACCGCCCGCTTCACCGCAAGAGCGCGGCCCGCACGTTTATAACGAAGCCGCTGTAGGAGTTCCTCTTGAGGGACGAACCACGCGTCAGCGTGGAAATCGCCCGCAGAGTCTGCCCCGGATTCGGTTCGGAGCAGCAGAGCAACCGGGGTCTCCAGAATGATCAGGTGACACCCGCATCGCCTCTTTCCTCGCCAGGGCTCGGATTCGTCCCTCAAGAGGAACTCCTACAGCGGCTTTGTCGATGTCCCGGACGCCTATGTCAGTCTCTCAGTTCGTAGACGTGGTAGGCATCCGGCTTCATCTGATTGATGGTGGTGCCGATATAACGGGCATTATTGGGAATGCCGGACCCGGTGTTGAACACCTTGAAGGTACGCACTTCTTTGGGGGTGTCGATCACGGTGTCCGCATCCACTTCCACCCACATGAAAATAATGGCTTCCTGGGGGATATAATCCACCCGCAGAACCTTGCCTTCTTCGGGCAGGCGCAGCTCCTGCACCTCGTTCACCACCTTCAGGCGGTGTTTGTGTATGGTCTTCATCTTCGTCCCCTCCGTTAAGGACACAACACAGCGGTGGACGATAGCCACCCCGCGCAGTCAATGCCGGCACGGCCTTTTGGGCCGTACCCCAGTAAAAAAGGCGCCCGATGGTGAGCGCGAAGCGCAATGCTAGCAAAAACCGGCACCGCCGACAGCATTGTCGACAATTTTGCGGGGCGGCAGGGTGTGCCAGATCAATCCCCACCCGTTGGAGCCTTGCTCGCAAGGCGAACAGCGAGCCCAGGCGAGCCTTCGACCCTTTCGCCTTGCGAGCAAGGCTCCAACGGTGGATCGGGTAGTTTGGGTAGCCCGGATAGCTCCGGGGAGGTTGGCAGCGTTACAGCGGAATCAGATGCTCGAACAGCAGCTGCGGGTTGCGCTGGCCGCGGAATTCGTTGACTTCCAGACGGTAGACGCCGCGCACCCGGGCGATACGACTGGGCAAGGCCTCCACCGGCACATTGAAGTGGATGGCATCGATGATGCCGTTGACGCCGGGCAGGCCCAGGGTCAGTTTCAGGTGGCGCTCGCCGACAATACGGTGCTTGAGCACCTCGAATTCTCCATCGAAGCACGGCGCCGGGAAGCCCTGCCCCCAGGGGAAGCGGTGGCTGAGCAGTTCCGCGTTGCTGAGGGACAGCTCGTGGTCATCCAGCTCGCCATCGGTCTCCACCACTTTTTCCAGGGCCCTGGGGGACAGCAGCTCACTGACAGCCTTCTCGAAGGCCACCTTGAACTGGTCCAGTTTGTCCAGCTCCAGGGACAGGCCCGCCGCCATGGCGTGGCCACCGAACTTGCTCAGCAGTCCCGGGTTGGCGGTGGCCACCGCATCCAGGGCATCACGCAGATGCAGGCCGGGAATGGAACGGCCTGAGCCTTTCAGGGTGCCCGGCTGCTGGGCCGGCGCAAAGGCGATCACCGGGCGATGAATGATTTCCTTCACCCGCGAGGCAAGGATCCCCACTACCCCTTCGTGCCACTCCTTGCCATACAGGCACAGCCCCGCTGGCAGGTTCTCCGGGTTCAGCCGCGACACCTCGACCATGGCCGCATCGCGCATGCCATGCTCGATGGAGCGGCGTTCACGATTGATGGTGTCCAGCTCCTGGGCCATATCCAGGGCTTCGGCGTCGGTTTCCGCCAGCAGGCAGGCGATGCCATGGGTCATGTCGGAAAGCCGCCCGGCGGCGTTGAGGCGCGGGCCCACCGCAAAGCCCATATCCGCCGCCAGCGCCCGGTTGGGGTCGCGACCGGCCACCTGTAACAGGGCACGAATGCCAGGGCACCCCTTGCCGGCGCGGATACGCCGCAGGCCCTGCTCCACCAGCACCCGGTTGGCGTCGTCCAGGGGCACCACATCCGCCACGGTCCCCAGGGCCACCAGATCCAGCAAATCGGTGATCGGCTGCGTGGGGGTGAAACCCTGATCACGCAGGGCCCGCTGCAGGTCCATCAATAAATAGAAGGCCACGCCCACCCCGGCCAGGTTGGCGGCGGGAAAGTCCTCGCAGCCCGGCAGGCGCGGGTTCACCAGTGCATCGGCCTCCGGCAGGGTATCGCCGGGCAGGTGATGATCGGTGATCAGCACCTTGATGCCCCGGGCCCGGGCGGCGGCGACGCCGTCCACGCTGGCGATGCCGTTATCCACGGTGATGATCAGGTCCGGCCGGTACTGCTGCTGGGCCAGCTCGACAATGGCCGGCGACAGTCCATACCCATATTCGAAGCGGTCCGGCACCAGGAAATCCGGGCGCGGGAAGCCCAGCAGCTCAAGGCCTCGCACCATCAGGGTGGTGGCGGTGGCGCCATCGGCGTCGTAGTCACCCACAATACAGATACGCCAGTGATCGGATCGCCCTTGTAAGAGCAGCTCCACGGCCCCACGCAGTCCTGTGAAGGCAGACGGATGGGGCAAACGCTTGAGCGCCAGCTCCAGCTGCGCCGGGTCGTCCACGCCCCGCCCGGCCAGAATCCGCGCCAGCAAGGGCGGCACATCCGGCCAGTCCGGCGTGTGTTGCGGTCGGCGGGTGATGTTGGGCAGGGTCAGTTTGTCTACGGGCATTAATGGGGCTCGGTGAGTCAGAGGTTCTGGCCTGGTTGGGTATTCGTCATGCAAGCATGACTTCCCACAAAACCAGGGGCTCCGGCAAGGCATGGAGCAAGCGATGGTTTTTGTGGGAAATGATGCTTGCATCATGAATGCCCCGGCGAGCCGGGGTGGCACCAGCCCAGCAGTCTGCCACGCCCCACCCGGAACAGCACCATCACAAGGAGCAAGTGATGAAATTTTCACCAACCAGCGCCGACACCGCAGGCCCACGACCAATTAGTCACAAATTGGGGCTAAAAAAGTCATTCACCTTCCCTATACTTGCGGGCCTACAAGTTTCGTTGTTTATGTAAGCAAACACTCACATGAATGCTTATATGAAGGACGCCGCCTCCCCCATTTTCGGGGGCCGGGCAATACCAAAGCGGCCTGATTCGCCGCGTACTTTGGGACTGGAGAGCAGAAGCTATGATCTATCAAGGCAACGCCGTAAGCGTACAACTGCTTGACGACGGCATCGCCGAACTGAAGTTTGACCTTCAGGGCGAGTCCGTTAACAAGTTCAATAAGGAAACCGTGGAAGACCTCGGCAAGGCCGTCGATGCCATTAAAGGCAACAGCGACATCAAAGGCCTGGTCGTGACCTCCGGCAAGTCGGTTTTCATCGTTGGCGCCGACATCACCGAATTCACTGACATGTTCAAACTGCCGGAAGACGAAATTGCCGGCTGGTGCCTGAAATCCAACCAGGTCTTCAACGCCTTTGAAGATCTGGATATCCCCAAAGTGGTTGCCGTTAACGGCATCGCCCTGGGTGGCGGCCTGGAAATGTGCCTGGCCGCAGACTTCCGCGTACTGAGCGAAAAAGCCCAGGTGGGACTGCCGGAAGTGAAGCTGGGCCTGTTCCCGGGCTTCGGCGGCACCGTGCGTCTGCCCCGTGTGATCGGCGTGGATAACGCCGTTGAGTGGATCGCCGCCGGCGGCCAGCACAAGGCTGACAAGGCCCTGAAAGTGGGTGTTGCCGATGCCGTGGTTGCCCACGACAAGGTCAACGACGCTGCCATCGACCTGGTCAAGCAGTGCCTGGCCGGCAAGATCGACTTCCGCGCCAAGCGTCAGGAAAAGCTCGAGCCCCTGAAGCTGCCGCCCATGGAAAACATGATGGCCTTCCAGACCTGTATGGCCATGGTCCAGGGTCAGGCTGGCAAGAACTATCCAGCTCCGGTTGCCGCCGTAAAAGCCATGCAGGCCCACGCCGGCATGACCCGCGACAAAGCGCTGGAAGTGGAAGCCAAAGGCTTCGCCAAAGTCGCCAAGACCCCGCAAGCCACCGCCATGGTCGGCCTGTTCCTGGCAGACCAGCAGGTGAAGAAGGTCAACGGCAAAACCGCCAAGGCCTCCAAAGGTTTTGACCAGGCTGCCGTACTGGGCGCCGGCATCATGGGTGGCGGTATCGCCTTCCAGTCCGCCCTCAAAGGCACCCCCATCATCATGAAGGACATCGCCGACAAGGCGCTGGACCTGGGCATGAACGAAGCCTCCAAGCTGCTCGCCAAGCGCGTCAGCAAAGGCAAACTGGATGCGGCCGGCATGGGCAAAGTGCTGTCCAACATCCGCCCCACCCTGAACTATGGCGACTTCGGCAACGTTGGCGTGATCGTGGAAGCGGTGGTTGAGAACCAGAAGATCAAGCAGTCCGTTCTGGCCGAGACCGAAGAGAAAGTGGAAGACGGCACCATCCTGGCGTCCAACACCTCCACCATCTCCATCACCAAGCTGGCCGAAGCCCTGAAGAAGCCGGAAAACTTTGCCGGCATGCACTTCTTCAACCCGGTACACATGATGCCGCTGGTGGAAGTAATCCGTGGCGAGAAGACCTCCGACGAAACCGTCGGCACCCTGGTGGCCTACGCCCAGAAAATGGGCAAAACCCCCATCGTGGTCAACGACTGCCCCGGCTTCCTGGTTAACCGCGTACTGTTCCCCTACTTCGGCGGCTTCGGCATGCTGATGCGCGACGGCGCCGATTTCCAGGCCGTGGATAAAGTGATGCAGAAGTTCGGCTGGCCCATGGGCCCCGCCTACCTGATGGACGTGGTCGGCATCGACACCGGTGTTCACGCCGCCCAGGTCATGGCAGACGGCTTCCCCGAGCGTATGCAGTACGACTTCAAAGACGTCTCCACCGTAATGTTCGAAAACGAGCGTTATGGCCAGAAGAACGGCGTTGGTTTCTACAAGTACGAGCAGGACAAGAAAGGCAAGACTCAGAAAGTGGTCGACGAAAAGACCTACGAACTGATCAAGCCCCACGTCGCCGACACCAAGGAATTCGATGCCGAGGAAATCATCGCCCGCATGATGATCCCCATGTGCACCGAAACCGTTCGCTGCCTGGAAGACAACATCGTAGGTTCCGCTGCCGAGGCCGACATGGCCATGATCTACGGCATCGGCTTCCCTCCCTTCCGTGGTGGTCCGCTGCGCTACATCGACAGCCTCGGCGTGAAAGAATTCGTCGCGCTGTGTGACAAGTACGCGCACCTGGGTGGCATCTACGAAGCACCGCAGATGCTCAAAGACATGGCCGCCAAGGGCGAGTCTTTCTTCGCCTAAGCCACGGACTGAAAGGAGTTAGAGAAATGAGTTTGAATCCTAATGACGTAGTCATCGTCGATGCGGTCCGTACCCCCATGGGCAAGAGCCGTAATGGCCAGTTCCGTAACGTGCGTGCCGAAAAACTGTCTGCCCTGCTGGTGGAAGCGCTCATGGAGCGTAACCCCAACTGGGACATCCAGCAGACCGAAGACGTGATCTGGGGCTGTGTAAACCAGACCAAAGAACAGGGCATGAACATCGCCCGTAACATCGCCATGCTGGCCGGCCTGCCGCGCACCAGCGCCGCGCAAACTGTGAACCGTCTGTGTGGCTCTTCCATGCAGGCCCTGCACTCCGCCGCCCAGGCCATCCAGACCGGCAACGGTGACGTGTTCGTCATCGGTGGTGTGGAGCACATGGGTCACGTGGCCATGGATCACGGTGTGGACATCAACCCGGAGATCTCCAAGGTCACCGCCAAGGCCTCCAACATGATGGGCCTTACCGCGGAAATGCTGGGCAAGATGCACGGCATCACCCGTGAGCAGCAGGACGAGTTCGGTGTGCGTTCCCACCGCCTGGCCTGGGAAGCCACCCAGGAAGGTCGCTGGAAGAACGAGATCGTTCCCATCGAAGGTCACGACCAGGACGGCAACAAGGTCCTGTGCGAGATCGACGAAGTGATCCGTCCCGGTGCCAGCATCGAAGACATGCAGAAACTGCGTCCGGTCTTCGACCCGGCCAACGGTACCGTCACTGCCGGCACCTCCTCTGCCCTGTCCGACGGTGCCTCCGCCATGCTGGTCATGAGCGCCGCCAAGGCCGAAGAAATGGGCCTGAAGCCCCGCGCCAAGATCGTCTCCATGGCCGTGGCAGGTTGCGACGCAGCCATCATGGGTTACGGTCCTGTACCGGCTACCCAGAAGGCCCTGGCTCGTGCGGGTCTGACCATCGACGACATCGACTACGTGGAGCTGAACGAAGCGTTCGCCGCCCAGTCCCTGCCCGTCATGAAGGACCTGAAGCTGCTGGACGTGGCCGACCAGAAAGTGAACCTGAACGGCGGCGCCATCGCCCTGGGTCACCCGCTGGGCTGCTCCGGCGCGCGTATCACCGGCACCCTGCTGAACGTACTGGAATGGAAAGGCGGCAAACTCGGCCTGGCCACCATGTGCATCGGCCTGGGTCAGGGTATTGCGACCGTGATCGAGCGAGTATAACGCTTGATACCCGAAGCCTGACGCCGGACGCGCTCCGGTGTTCAGGCCCGGATCCCCATTTCCGGGCTCGCCTCACAAGGGCGGGATTGGAAACAAAAAACCCCGGCTTATCCGCCGGGGTTTTTCTTTGTCTGGCACCGCAACTGTCCAGAGCGGTGGAGCAGGTTAAAAGCAATCAGCGCGTAGGGTTCAAACTCTGATCTGGCATCGCTTTCTCTCTGTTTTTCGTTCTTTAACACCAGATTGGCCCGTCTTGCCCAATCTTCCCGCTCACTCCCCTCGAAGCCCTACCCTCCCTTCGGTACAGTCATGAATCTGTCACTGAGCGGGCCGACCTCAAACGCCAGCACGTGTCTCGCACGGATCAAGGAGGATGCTTTCATGATTGAGTGGATTGAACAGCACCAGAAAGTCCTGTCAGTCATCGCCAGTTTCGGCTCACTGATTATCTGGATTATCTATGCACAACTTCTCTACTTGGGATTCCGGCGCCAGCGGAGCCCTCGTCTGATCATCAACCGCGGGCGCAACAAAGACATCAACGCCCTCTGCCTGATCAGCAACATGAGCGCCGAATCCGTATTCGTGCAGTATATTATCGCTGAACTGGATACCTCGCAGGGCGTCGTATCCATGGACGTGACAGACTTCGAACAGGAATATAATCAGGGCGATGAAGATCCTAGCAGGCACGCTCCTAGTTCCCATTCAGAGTCCATGACACAAACCACCCGCCAGGGCCCCATCCAGCCCGGCAGCTTCTCGCACATTGGCACCTTCCGGGAGCTGGTAGAACGCATCGCCCGCTGCGAAGGCATTGAAATGGATGGCCATACGCCGAGAGGAAACGTTGAGTTCACCCATCTTACCCTGCGGCTGATCGGGATCTATGGCCCCGAGAACAAGCCCATTGGTGCAGAACGAAGCTTCCACCTTACCTACAATGAGGAGGCTTTCTCCCTGAGCCCGGCCGCCTGGGATACAAAGCAACTCACCTCCCTGCGTCAACGCCACAAACTGAAGAAAATCGTGGAGCGACTCAATACCACAAACGTGTCGGTGTCATCGCCATTACAAGAGGCAGAAGCAAGGCAGTCCAGGGCCTAGCAAGCAGCGGCATCCATAGAGTGAGGATCAAGCCAATGGCTTAAGAATAGGCCTGCTGCTCTTTAGGAGTGCACCCAGTTTCCAGGGAGTTCATTCACACCGGCCCCCCATCAACACACAAGATTGAGGAACTCGCCTTGGGCTCCTATTTCTGTCCGTTGAGTCAGCGATGCAGAGCGCGTACGGTAGTGAAGCCTTTCACGAGCAGATGGAATCATCATGCGAGAAGCCACCTTACTCCCAACAGCGAGGCTGCCCTGGTAATGGACTCGTACACTTCGCCGCTTGAATCACGGGATGTACTCAAAAATGCCGCCAGGGAAGTTCGCACGGTAGGCTTCGAGCTTGAGTTCTCCGGTATTACATTCCGCGATACCGCCCGCGTGGTGTGCGATACGCTCAACGGAAAAGTGACAGACGAAACCGCCGCGCAAGTGTGTGTGCAAACCGCTCACGGTGATTTCAATATCGAGCTCGACTGGGATTTCCTCAAGACAGCGGCCGCCAATGCGGGCGAGACCGTGGATGAGCTGCTGCATCCCCTGTCAAAGGCGGCAGCGCTGCTGGTCCCCGTCGAGGTGGTGTGCCCGCCATTACCGGTAACATCACTCACTATCCTGGATGATATGGTCGAGGCGCTTCGCAAGGCCGGCGCCACCGGTACCGAAGAATCGCTGATCGCGGCCTACGGGGTCCATATCAATGCGGAAGTACCGGCACTGGATGCGCCAACCATTCACCGTTACCTGCGCGCTTTCGGGCTGCTCCAGTGGTGGCAGATCGAAGCCAACGATGTGAATCTGGCGCGCCGCATCAGCCCTTATATCGACCTGTTCGAGGAGTCCTATATCAAGCTGCTGCTGACCCGGGATGAACCGGACATCGCCACCCTGATCGACGATTACCTTGAACATAACCCGACCCGCAACCGCGCCCTGGACATGTTGCCCCTGTTTGCCGAGATCGATGCGGACCGCGTCCGCGCTACGGTCGATGACCCGAAAATCAAGTCGCGACCGACCTTTCATTACCGATTGCCCAATTGCCAGATTGACGACCCGCAATGGAGCCTCAACGCTTCCTGGCTGCGCTGGTGCTGGGTTGAACAACTGGCCAACGACGACGCCTCACTCCAGGCGCTGGGCAAAGACTTTCTCACGGCAGACAGACCGCTGCTTGGTGTGGATCGTGGCGCCTGGGTGAAAAGGATAGCCCGATGGATGGAAAACCACGCATAGGGGTGACCGGCAACCACCGTCGCTGGGCGCCGGCCTGGTGGTGCACGGCCCTGGCCCTGCGCCTGTGCGGTGCGGTCCCCCAACGCCTTTCTATTGATCATCCCTGGCAGGGCGAGCCGCCGGATGCACTGGTGATCGGTGGCGGCAACGACATCAGCCCGGAGCACTACGGCGGTGAAGTGGACGCCAAAGTCAAACTCGACCCGGCACGGGACACCCTGGAAATCGAATGGATTCGGCATGCCCTCAGCCACGGCATTCCCATCCTGGGCATCTGCCGCGGAGCGCAATTGATCAACACCGTCCTCGGCGGCACCCTCTACAATGACATCCGCCACATTCGCCGCCTGACCTATAACCGCCCTGGCCTGCTTCCCACCAAACAGGTCTGGCTGGAACCCGGCTCCCGACTCGCCCACATCACCGGCAAGACCAAACTGCGCGTGAACAGCCTGCACCATCAGGCCGTGGAACGGCCCGCCGACGCCCTGCACCGCACCGGCTGGGATCTGGACAAGATCACCCAGGCCATTGAGCCCACTGACAATGCCCCCATCATCGGCGTCCAGTGGCACCCTGAATACATGATCTACCTGCGGTCGCAATTCAGGATCTTCCGGTGGTTGGTGGACAGGGCGTGTAGTAAAGGTCACCAAGGCTGACACAGGTATTGAATTGACGCACGGGGCAAGACCTGACCCTAAATCCGTGGGAGGAAAGCTACTGAAAAAGCTGTTTAAATAAAGGCTCTGTCGAGGGCGACTGTCAGGTGATAACCATCACTGTACATATTTACAAGGCCTACTTTATGGGTGCCCTGTTGTTAACCAAAAAAAACACATCCATAAGAAAAAAAATCAAAATAATCATGGAAAATAATCGTTTAAAAACTCTTTCGAGTCATCGTCTGAATCATAATCGTATGTCGCATCCAAAACATAGCTATCCTGCTTTATAAGTCCATCAATCAAGACACCGAGGCTCAATCTTTCAACTTTCCCTTTCGCAGAAACCATCTTTTTCAGGCAAACTTCAGAATCTGACAAACTTCCATAGCGCTTATATATATCATCAACCAACCCATCAATCGGATTTTCTGAAGCGTATAGGTACAAAACGCCAGACCACCAGTCAAAGCGAGTTGCATTTACTATATCAAAATCTCTTCTTCTCATTATTTCTTCAGCAGCCAAGTGTTCCTGAAATCGCAAATGCCCAAAGCTGTATGCATCTTCAAGTGGAACTTTCTTTAGTATATTACAAGGATCAACCAATTCAGAAAACAATTCCTCGCAGTTAGCTCTAGATTTTTTGCCGTAAGAAGAGCTCACTAGTATATTGATAATATCAGACCTTGAAGCTTGGCGAACTTGTCTATCATGCAGCACAAAAGCTATTTTTTTTGCTGCATCCTCTATATCATCTTGAGTGTTTTTAGTTCTCACCACATCCTTAAAGTTGTCATACATACCCGAAAGAAGCCTAATTCTTTTTCGGTATATTTCGATTTCACTTCTTGGGATATCTACACCTTTATTATGTAGATTACATATAATTGTAGCCAAGAGCGGATTCTTAATAACATGAATAATCTCTCTCTCCTTTAAATCTTCAATCACTTTTAGCGCTTTTCTTTCATCGGCAATCCAACCATTAATAAATCTCTCCAGCTGGCGCTCATTAAAAGGAAGAAGCGTCAACCCAACGAAATCAATTTCATCAATATATTTAACACAATCCCTACTAGATACAATAACCTGGCAGTTTAAAAATTCTTTTGATATTTGATTGATCGCATTTATAATCCATGGCGCTACTTTAATAGCCTCATCAATACCATCGAAGATAAAAACGGACTTAGCTCCTGAAGAAACTGCTGAAATGGTTCGGCCAAGCTCATAAGGAGTATTATCAACCCCTCTGTAGACAAGAAGGTAGAGGAAAAATTTCTCGAAGGCTTTTAGTTTATCAAAATCATCTCTTCCCAACTCAATTTTAGCCGACAAAATCCTATTCAATGGAAAATAATATACATTCTTAGAATCGTCATTTTTCTCTATTTCATTCTTTGAATAAACCTGTAGGGTCGTAGTCTTTCCAGCACCAGCCTCTCCGTAAAGGGCCGCATTGATTCCCGTATTAAATACATCTTGTATGGATAAGGATATTCGATCTTCTATTTTTTCTTTGTTCGTTAAGACAAAAAAGGAACCAATATCCTCTCCAAGAAAAATCATGGAATTGACCACTGATAAAATATGTCTAATGTCACTTAAAAAAACTTTAATTTCATCATGATCAAGACTTCCCGAATTCATTTTTTCAACCGAATCAATATACCATTTACCGATTCCATCCCACCAGCTCTCCACACTCTGAGGAACAACTTTAAAAATATACTCAGGACTAGATACCGCCTTAGCATTTTTCTTATTCTTTTCTTCTAATAGAGCATTCAATGAATTTAAAATTGACTCCGCATTATCAACTCCCTTTTTATTAACATACCCTCTGGACCTCATAGCCTCAAAGTCATTACGAATATTTTCTATTAACACAGAATCCAGTTTATTTAAATCTGAAACAACGTAATCAAGTGAACTCCTAACATCTTGAAGCTCCTCATACATACCTTTTTTTAGACCATCCGCCGACTTGGAGATTTTTGTATCAATTTTTATTTTTTGATCTTCGATAATCTCTACCAAAGATTTTTTTAGCTCGTCTATCTCATAATCAATTTCAATAATTCTTTTTAGTACCTCAATATTACCCTTTGATCTATATC
>Ga0105214_100038_pt1 | contig 34157 bp, 26 predicted proteins | sample Virmet3635_2500_FD_89588 | JGI IMG/M metagenome (GOLD analysis project Ga0105214, IMG submission 89588) | Marine viral communities from the Southern Atlantic ocean transect to study dissolved organic matter and carbon cycling - metaG 3635_2500 | ecosystem: Environmental > Aquatic > Marine >...
AAGCTGGCGGCTTCCTGCTTGAATTCAGGAGTAAAGGAACGTCGTTTTCTGGTCATCTGGCACCTCGATTAAGGTGGTAACTTTACCACCTATGTTGGTGTCCGGATTCATTAGACCACTACACTCAGGAAGAACCAACTCAAACAAGGAGAAAGGCAATGGAAGACTTTGACGTTAGCAATAGTGCTGTAAAGCAAGAGGGGCTTAGCAGCATCCAGAAATCCGCTATCGGATGGGGCCTGGCAGCCCTTGTACTCGCAGTTATTACCGTGACCCACAACAATTCAGCCATGGTTCTGGGAGCCAGCGTCATGGCTAAGATATTTGCCGGATTGGCAGGAACTCTTACAGGCACGATTGGCGCTCTGATTGGTGACGCAGTTCGCCGATTCGCCAAACCCGACATGATGTTCACCAGTGGAGGGATGGGGTCTCTGATATGGATGAAGCTGTTCTGGATGATGGGCCCTCAACTTGTTGGGTTAGTCATCGGGGTACTGCTCGGAGCAAGCCTAGTTCTGATGTAGGAGCCTTCCCATGAATAAATCCATCAACATGACCCTTTTTCTCTGCGCCCTGCTTTTCGCCGGCTGCTCTGACGACCCAACAAATAAAGTCAAAGGGGAGTTTCTTTCCGGGTGTATGCAAAGTGCCCCCAAAGAAATGTGCCTCTGTGCCTTCAGCAAGCTAGCCCAAAAGTACTCCCTCAAAGAGCTGGAGGGCTTCAGCCAAGGCCAAGGAAACATTAGGCAATTTTACTCCAGTGTGGCCAAAGCTGGCGTGGAATGCCGACGGTAAATCTCCCATTTCAAGCCCGTAGTCTATTACCAGACCGGGCCTTGCCTGCCCAATTAACCCCCAAAGGTATTCACATGAAACATTCACTCATCAAAACCATCATCATGACCATGACTATTTTCTCACTGGCAGGTTGCGGCGAGACATATGACGCAGACAACCCCACCGAGAGCGTTAATGCCCTTAAATCTGAACTTGAAAATCAAGCAGCAGTGGCTGAGTTCGACGAGCTGTGGGGTATCTACCAGCGGGGCTACGTCAATGACCAGGCAGAAGCCACGGGTCCGGACTACTCCCGTTTCGACGGCATGAACGCTGAAGAGATGCACAAAGAGTTGAGGGAATACGCCGACTGGATCGAAGTAAGCGGTATATTTATCGCTCCTCCTGGTTACATTGAGTCTGTGGAGACTATGGGCGAAGATGCGGCATTAGCCCAAGCGCGAGCTGAAGCCCAAGGTCAACCGTCCGTCGATATCGAAGTCCGTGGTAATACGGTCTATCTGACCGCCACTGAAGACACGGCAGATATCAATGATATCGTGATCAATAGGGGCAATTGCAGAATCCAATCAAACAAACTCGGTAAACGAATTTCACGGGATGAATATGCCCGCAGGAAAGAAGCGGACCCATCTTACTTCGCGATACAGATAGGCCAAATGGGCCTGTACGCACCGGGAATCTATGAATATATCAAACCCTTTCCGGTAAAAATGAAGTTCGGCCAGAAATTCAAATGGTCCACATACCGTCGCTGCAACATCGTTGAAGTGACAGTAGCCGATGCAAATGGTCAATGGACCTGGGAGTTTCAATAACAAACGGACGGGACTCCCTCGGGAGCCCTGCCTATTTCTTTTTTCTTTGCAACCAAAGACAGCGAAGTGGGTATTTCACATTTTGGAATGGCAAGCCGAACGCGCTCGAGCTCATCTCTTTCTATTACTAGCGAATCTGATATCTCCGCTATCTCAATAACCTCCTTAATCCACAGCCTCACTTCACTCTCAAGCTTCGGCGAAACACTCAGCGACACCAGCTTTTCAAATTCAGCCAGCCATAAATCATCATATCCAGAAGGTTCATGATCAGAAATAAAGCGACCCCAATCATGGAAACATTTGGGAACCGCCAAGCCGCGTTTCCCGGCACGAATCACGAAGGTATGAGAGGCCCCATCTGAGGCAAGCCCATCGAGAGGAGTCCCCGATAACCTGAAGCACACGTTGCAGTGTGCTGCCACCGTCGTTCCTGGATGGCTGCATTGCAAAATTACTTTACAAGCTCCATCAATTTCCCATAGCTATTTACCACGTCATATCTGACATTTTCAGGAGCATACTTCTTGTTAATGTCATCAAAGAACTTGCGAGCGCAGGCAATTTTGGTCTCTTCTATGGGGCGAAGATCCATACTGGACATGGAGCCCTTCGTTTCTGCCACGAAATAGACATGTTTCACCGCCCCTTCTTTAAAAGAGATCGCCCAGTCCGGATTATAGTCGCCAACCGGTGTTGGTATCAGGAACCCCCTGGGCAGCTTGGCGTAAACAACCACTTCTGAACTAGTGTCCAGCTCCCTAACGAAGTCCCGCTCCACCTGAGAATCCGTGATGGCATAGTCGTAGATATGACGTTTCAACCTTTCACCGGCAGCGCTGAAATTCTGCTTGCTCTGGCCATCGGTGAAAATATCCAGCTCATAGCGATCATCAACGGGGTCGTAGGCCAGGTGCTCGACAATCATGGTCGCTTTTTGCTCATTAATCAGCCGAATAGCCTCAGAGATAAAATTCTCTGGATTGGTTTTGAATTGAGAGAAAACGGCATTATTCATGCCCTTCAAGATGGCGGCTACGGTGCGGCGTGTCAGCAACGTTCCTTCAACGATTTTTCCGATAAGGTCATAATGAACGGAGGAATGAATAGAGTTCTTGTTCCTTTCCGTTTCAGTTTCACGAATTTCGAACCCATCTCCTTTCTTAAAGTCCTCATAACCAACCAGCGATTTTTGCTCGCCTTTCTGAACGATGTACTGAAGCGGGGTAACTTTGAGGCCCTTGTCCTTGTCATTAAGAATAGATACGGATTTCTGGACCAATTCTTCGGAGTCGAATTTCACTGTATAAGCGGCTTTACGGTTGATTCTATTCCATAGCGCCTTGAATTCAGCCTTATCGAAATTATTATTTAGCGGGTTCTTCTTAGGGCGTCTGTCATCGCCAATATCAATCACGTCAGCACCGCTAAAGACACTATCAATCAGCGCGAACACCTGCTCAGCATGGGGCTGAAGCTCCTCTGGCAACTGTGCCAAATCACCGTCCTTTTTGTCTTTGTGATAGCTCTCGGTAATATGGTCCGCATCATCGGTGTAGTCATTCTTCAGCAAGTAACGGTAAATTTGCTTGGCCATTTTTTCGGTAACGGTAATGTCCCCTTTAGGGGTATGCATTACCTTGCCAGTGAAATAGCCCTCATCTGCAACACGCGGGCGAGCAGACAGGGTCTCGCTGATATCCTTCTGGAGTGCAGCCACAAAGTCCTTGTAACTCTCGCTGGCGACAACCGTCAGCACATTAATGTCATGCACTGTAGCCGGATGATCCATTCTGTCACCATGCTGATCCACCGCGAGACGCAAGCCTCGCCCGACCTCTTGGCGACGTGAAACTGTGTTGTCGCTGTGCTTGAGGGCGCAAATCACGAAAACGTTTGGATTATCCCAGCCCTCGCGCAGGGCTGAGTGGGAGAAGATGAACCGCACAGGCTCATACAACGAAAGCAATCGCTCTTTCTTTTTCAGTATCAAGTCGTAGGCGTCCACGTCGTCCGCCTCTCCGGCACCTTCGCCCCGAGCCTTTACCTTGGGGTCCACCAGCCTCTTGCTTTTTTTGTCGCGAGAGAAGTAACCATCGTGGGTTTTTTCTACCTCTATATCTTTCAAGTACTGAATATAAGGCGTTTCATCCAGATCCAGAATTTCGTTAAGGTACTGATTGTATTCTTCCTCGAAAATGCGGGCGTATTCGCCCTTTTCATCATCGGCATTGTAATCACGGTATTTGGCCACCTCGTCAATAAAGAACAAGCTCAGCACTTTGATTCCCTGCTGGAACAGTGCCTGCTCTTTATCAAAATGGGCCTTGATGGCTTCGCGAATCTGAATACGGCGCAGGGTAGCTTCGTTGACATCCCTTGAGACATCACCCACAAACAGCTCTTCACCATTCGTAAAGCTCAGGGTATCCGTATTGGCGTTGATATCCGCCACCACAAAACCCTTGTACTGGTCCAATCCACCAGAGAGCTCAAACAGGTTATCGCCCTTGGATAACTTGCGCAGCACCTGCTTGATCGTGCCATTGGCCTGCTTCTTCTCAAGCTCCACACGGGCGATAGGTGGATGGGCGCTGGATATCTCGATGGACTGTAGATAGAGGTAAGCGTTAGTACCTGCCAACCCCTTGACCGCGATACCTCGCACGGCAATTTTCTTGACCAGCTTTTGATTGTAGGCATCCAGGGCGTCCAACCGGTGGATCTTGTTGTGGCTGGTTTTATGGGTGGCGGAATATCGCAGCACCATCAATGGATTGAATTCCTTTAGTGCCTCTAGCGTCTTAACACCCTCCATCTTCTGCGGTTCGTCCAGAATCAGAATGGGACGGTTCGCACTGATAATATCGATGGGGCGCCGCGACTGAAAGTCATCAAGCTCAGCATAAATTCGCCGTGTCTCTACACTAGCATTAGCTTTCAAGTTCTTCTGCGCATTGAAAGCCTGAACGTTTATAACCATTACATTGATCCCCGCATCTGAAGAAAAGCTCTCCAAATGATGCAGCTCCCTGGAGTCATAAACGAAAAACCGCGCTTTCTTGTGGTACGTCTCCAGAAAATGTTCGGCAGTGATCTCCAACGACTTAGCCACACCCTCTCGAATGGCGATGGAAGGCACCACGACAATAAACTTGCTCCAACCGTACTGCTTATTAAGCTCAAAAATGCTTTTGATATAGCAGTAAGTCTTCCCAGTACCTGTCTCCATCTCCACATCTAGGTGGATATGGCTAATGTCATCAGCCAGTTTTTTGTACTTAGCTTTAACGGGGACTTGTGAGCCCTTGTTATTAAACGTACGGAAATCATTCAGAGCATTGGTAACGGGAAGATTCTGTTGCCGCTGTACCCGCTGGATATTCTCCAGCAACTGCTCATCAGACAACACAATATCCGCATTGCGAAATGCAGCATCTTGCTCGGCAGGGTCAGCATCTTCCTCAAATAAAGCAGGCTGGGGGCTAGCGGGTGTAGGCTCTGCCTTAACCCCCGGGTCCATACGGTAGCGGACGCCACTCTGGTTAGGCTGCCCGGAGAAACAATCGACTACAGCCTGAACAGCTGCAGTCTGATAGGCCTGTGTCTTGAACTTGAGCTTCATACCGTTGCCTTAGATGCACTTCACTTCGGTGGAGGGAGACAGCTGCTTGAAAATCTGTTCCACATTGATGCGCACAGCATCATCCTTAAAGCCTGCATCGCGAAAGACCGCACGCAGCGGCTCGGTTTTGGCCAGCTCCTTGACGAAATCTTCGTCGATTTTGCCGTGGGAGTCGAAGCAGGCGGCCAGGGCGTTGCCGTCTACAAAGAAGACCTCCCGGCCCTGGATATCCTGCCTTTCGATGGGCAGGGCCAGATCCACGCCCCAGTCCAGCATCACTTGGAACAGCAGATCCTCAGGTGTACGGTCAGGCTTAATGTTATCGACAAACAGATCGATGTTATCTTTACCCAGGGCATCCGGAGAGTAGTAAACGTCAGCCATATTAGAAGTGTCGATCTTGAGCACTCTAAATCCGACATCCTTGCTCCACTCTGAGCTCCCTTCCTTTTCAAGTACAGCCATGCCCGCACGCCGTATCCTCTCCTTTGAAATTTCGGAAATCAATGGCTTAACCCCGACCTGCACACAAAACTTGTAGGCCTCTATCGCGTCTTTATTATCTTTCCCGATAATTTCAGGAAACTGGATACTGATGAATCGGCGATCACTACCTTCACGTCGATTAAGTTCAAGCATCGCATGCGCAAGAGTCGACGAACCAGCAAACATGTCCAAGCATATATCCTGGGGTCTAGTCATAAACGATACTAGGCGCTCCATCAAAAGAACGGGCTTTGGATTAGAGAAAACCTTTTTCCCCTCTGGAAAAAGAGATTTTAGATCGTATGGCCCCGTCCTCCCATCCAGATCAAAAACACTTGACATCTTTTCCTCGAATTCCGAGGCATAGACCTTAAGTTCAATTATTTTTGCTTCATCTTCTCCAAATAGAATTCTATCTTCCGACAGAAGACGATCCATTGTTTCTTTAGGAAATCGATATCCCATTAATGGTTCTTTACACGCTCTACCAGTTTTAGGGTGTAAAACATCATATCGATAACCTTCTTTGCCAGGGTTGTGAACACTTTGACTTCCCGTATAAACGCCTCCAGTATCGATATACTTATAACGATCCAGAGGACCAAGTTGTGACCTGTTATTACGAAACCAATTGGTATATGCGGCCTGGAGAGCAACAGGGTCATTGGGGTGCTCTTTAACCAGATCACTACCGACCTTCAAAAGAACTTCCTTAATATCAGAAACAGAGCTCTTCCAGACACCCTCCAAGTCGCCTTTACTCCTAGCGAAGACGTGGATACTCTCATGTTCCACTGCAATATTGGTAGGATTGTTGTCAGTCGCGTTCTTCCATATCAACGTACCGACAAAATTTTCCTCACCGAATATTTCGTAGCACAAATGCAGAACATTCGCCGTTTCAGCATCGTCGATAGAAATTGCGACCACTCCTTCGGCAGCAAGAAGATTCCGTGCGACCCTAAGACGCTGGTACATCATGCCTAGCCAATCGGAATGAAACCTCCCATTTGCCTCCGTATTAGCAATCAATCTATTACCTTTCTCGTCCGACTGGTTGCTGAGAGTCAGGTACTCGTAAGTATTCCCAACAAAGTCGTCGCGATAAACGAGATTGTTTCCTTTCTTTCTATTATAAGGTGGATCGATGTAGATCATTTTCACCTTGCCAAGATAAGTCTCCTGCAGCAACTTCAACGCATCCAAGTTATCTCCTTCGATAAACAGGTTCTGCGTGTTATCAAAATCCACACTCTCCTCACGGCAGGGGCGCAGAGTCTTGGCAATAGGCGCATTGGCGGTCAACAGCGCCTCGCGTTTTCCCGGCCAGTTCAGATGGTAGCGCTCTTGCGGCCCCTCTACTATCGAGTTACTCAACTCCTGACGCAACTGATCAAAGTCTACTGCCAGCTTCACGCCACCATCCTCGTCTTTCGCCTCTGTGACGCACCCAGGGAATAGCTCCCGAATACGGGCAATGTTCTCTTGTGTCATGTCTGGCGAGTGCATTTTCAATTTATCCATGTTCTGCTCTCTTACTGCTGATTTGATTCAGCGGTGTAATTCTCTATTTGATTTTTCTGTACACGGTTTGGAAAGCGCCCTAGAACGGAATATCGGTATCGTCCTCGCCGGGGCGGCCGATTAAGTCCTCTGTGTCATCATCCGTATCGCTTTTTTGTACCTGTTGCCAATCAGATGCGATTGCCTTCCAGTCGACGTTTCGCGCCGATTCCCCAGACCATACCGACCAGAAATCTGGGTCATCCGACTTTGGTCGATGCTCGGCGCGCAAACTATTCATCTTCACAAGCACCGGCAGCTCTGATGCCCACCCCAGCAAAATGGCATGCTGAGACGGTAAAGACGGAAGATCACGCAACAATCCAGGAAGATTGTCCGGGACCAGTTTATGCACCAAGTCCTGGTCACGATCATTGCTGATCCGGTGCAATAAGTAGCTGTTGCATTGAGAAAGCACTGTGGGAGAAAGCTCACTGGGTCGCTGCGATGATAGCACTAGACCCAAGCCGAACTTTCGCCCTTCACGTGCTATTTTCTCGAAAACTTGACAGCAAATAGCAGCTGAGTTCCGACTCTCTGCATCGTCAGAGTATCGACGAATAAACGTGTGAGCCTCTTCCATGACTAATGCGGTTGGTAAGGTCTTACCATTATTAAGGTTGCGGTAACGTTGCAAGGCCTCCAGGGTCATGCGCGCCACTACAGCCGTGATAATGTGCACCACTTCTGCTGGCACCAGTGACAGGTCAATTACCGTAACCGAGCCATTGGAGGCCTCGTTACCCCCGATGTATTCCTCAAGCCAGTCAGCTAAGGAGACTTCTGCAGTGCCGGTAACAATGCGCTTCATTCTTGTATCCGATAGCATGGTTCGGATACGCATGATTAAGAAGTCGAAAAACTGTGCGTTTGTTTCTTGGTTTGCCAATTCTTCCAAATGGTCGGCGAACTGAGGCCCATCAAATCTTAAAGGCGCGTCTTCGTTTGGACCCTCCTGATACACAGTCCCTCCAATGGATGAGAGGAACTCCTGAAAGCGGGAAATCACTTTCTCTACTGAAGTTACAGGGAAATCGTTGTATCCGGTCTGTCCATTGTTTTTACGATACGTCTGTCCTTGTCGATCTAGTAGAGACTGCACCTGTGACCGAAGAAACTCTAAGCCCTCACGCTGATCGGAGAACTCGCGGGAAAATGATTGGAGATCCTCGATAAATACCGGCAGTTTTGGGCCGAATTTCCAGCCTTCATAAGTTTGCCCGTTACGAACTTGGGATTTCAAAGTGATAAGGATGGAGCTAACTTTCCTGCGTAGGGCAAATACGGTGTCTTCGGGTGCATCCGAACTGCTACGCATTTCTCGTAGGGCGCGGCGCAGCAAAGGACGTTGAGCGCGCTCGCTGGCTTGAGTGAATGCGGTCCATTCCATACTGTTCCAAAACCACAAAGGCACCTGCAGTTGCTCAACTTGCTCGCCTGGTTCTACGGCAAAGACACGAACATCCCCCATGTCTTTGAAGGTATTGGCATACTCACCGTTAGGATCGAGCACGATAAAGCGTGCATTGGGGTTTCCCCCACTTTTTTTCTTCGCTGCTTCCAGCGACCACCGGATCAGCCCTGCTACGGAGCAGGACTTTCCACTTCCTGTGTTCCCCAGCACTGCCAGGTGGCGCCCGAACAGGCGATCAGGATCAACGCAAACCTCAGCATTGGCCGCCAGGGGGCTTGTCCCAATTTTTACATGGCGGTTATCACCAGATTCAACAATAGACCTGAGTTCTACTTCAGTAGGCAGTAACACCGGGTCACCAACGGTGGGGTAGGATTCAACGCCCCGTTTGAAACTAAATTCATCGGATTCGCCCCTCCTGCTTTCATAAACAAGGCTCCCGAGGGGATTGAGGCTCATTTTTCGCAGTGGATATGGCAAATCGACAAGACCGAAGTCCTGCATCCCTTTTCGTTTTGGATACTGAGAGCGCTCGATGGTAATCCACTCTACCTGGGCAACCAGATGGCCTTGGTCACTCGGAATCAAGACATACCCATTGATTCGCGGAAAGGGGCGGGGCATGCCTGTGTTCAGCGCCACAGCATCTGGTGTTTCGATATCCAAAATGACTTTGACTTCATCTGGTGATACAAAGTCTACAGTGCCTATACGGAGCGAGTCAGCATAGGCTTGGGGAGATACTGTCATTCCAAAAAATCCAAGTTGTCAGGCTGCGCCTTCCCTGAAGACTGATTAACTGGCCCCTGTTGAACATCAAATCTCTGTTTCAGTAACTCGCTCATACGAGAGGTAGTCTTATCAATAGAGGCTTTGGGCAAAAAGCTTTCTGTCAGAATGCTTAAGTCTGCCAGTGCGGGGCCGATCATCAGGCTGATTTGAGATGACCGGCCAATATCATCATAATTTTTCATTATCCGGCCCAGGCTATCATCTCTTGATATCACAACCAGGTGCGTCGATGGGATAGTAAGCATATCTCGAATCACGCGGTTGATATGTTCATCACCAAAACTATAGCCATAGGTCACGAGCGTACTGTTTGGGCGGCAAACAGCGGATGCGAGATCACGGAATAATTCAACATAAGGATAGTTTGCGGTCTCCTGATCTTTTGCCGCATTCGGATAAATCATCAATTTGTTTTCTGTGACGCCCTGGAAACCTGGGACATTCAGATAAGGGGCCACTTCATCCGCCCCCAACGGCAGACCTATACGGCGTATATCCCTCCCAGTTTGCACCCAATCGACCGAGCCATGTAATTTTGTATAGCGTGCAACGCCTTCCAGATAGCGCGGCTCACCACGAATGCCTGGCGGATTATAGTGCATATCCAGATCTAACCGCGACGACCTGAATATTGGCATTAGATTGCCCAAAAAACGATCAAGCAAATGCAAGCCTGCCAATTCAGCACCGGCTTCCACTAAACGATCATAATTCGTTGTAAATATGTTCAGCCGGTCGCGCACACCTGTACGGCTTGCAAAGCTCATTAAAAAGGTCACCAAGGTATTTAGCGCTTGATCCCTTTTCTCTACGTCCGCTGAAACAATCCCCCTCTCGCTTTCAAGAATGGATTTTGCGAACTCCGACATCCCATCCTTCAGCTCATCTCGGAGTGAACCTGCTGAGTCGTCCCCAAGAATATCCAAACCGCGAAGAAGTTCATTGGCAATTCTCAGTTGATCTTCCAGATTCCCCTTTTCCCGACCAGCTAATTTTGCAGATTTTTCGGCTTCCCTATCGATTTCATCACTTTTTATTTTAAGAGGAAGCTTGTTCATTCCTGCTGCCGGCTTACCTTGTGCCAAGCAGTGAACAGCATGAGTCAGTCCTGAACCTGCTAATAGGGATAGGTGCTCAGACTGGAATAGCGAGGTCAGCCATGGCTCGATCCTCTTTCTCAGGACCTTGGTGCAGCTCCCTTCTTCCTGAGCCCATGCCGCATCTGAACCCTCCTTCCAATCTATACTTTCGTCATCATTTTTGTTGAAGTACAGAGGCCTTGGGTCATCTCTGACCTTTAATATATTGAGGAACTCTCCCTGTTGAACCTGATCACCTGCCTCGCTCATTATTAGGCCCCTTAGCTTCCAACCGTTAATTTGATTTGAATCTTTAGCCTACTGCTGCCAGTTAATGCCAAAGTGCGCCCTTAACCCCTCAATATCCTTTGGCAAATTCGCCTCACAGGTCATTCCAAGATACGTGGCTGCGCGTGTTGCCCCCACATACAGGTACTTATCGAACAGGCTGGGATATTTTTTCGCGAGTTGATCAATACCCACATAGAAAGCAGCTTCAAATTCCAGGCCCTTGATATGCTGTATGTCAAATACACGCACATGTCCCTCTTGGCCCACAGCCTGACCTTTGAGACACGGAACAACCCGAATATTGTGCTCAGAGAGCTTGGCATTTACCGCTTCAGCAAGGGGGTCTACATCCGCTTCATTATTTACGAATATGGCCGTAGACGGTAACTGGCCGATGGATTCTTCGATTTCACAGATTCGCTCAGATAACCATTCCGCGACGCATTCAATACTGTCCGCGCCCTCTATTAAGGCGGGCACAACACCCTCGCAATCCATATTGGCCGGTAAGGTCGCTTCGCTGTCCGCATTGCCAAAATTCTTAATAATAGCCCTTGCCAGTTCGTTTAGCTGCCTGCTCTGCCGGTAAGAAACGGTTATTTGCTGTATATCAAAATCTGGAAATACCCACTTCAGTTCATCTCGCGATTGGGCACCCCAAGAGGTAAGCCGTTGATTGAAGTCACCGCTGGCAAAAAATGACGGCAAGCGCGGATTAGTCAATGCAGCCATACATGCCAGCTGTATGGGAGAAAAGTCTGTTGCTTCATCTACTAGCACCTGATGGCGGTAATGTCCCATAATCGATTGGAGTGATGACCAGGCAGGATCATTGAGATTGCGCAGAACGTTTTTCCTGCCAAGGAGCTCTGCAGCTGATCGCAGCATAGACAAAAGAATAATATCTAACTCCAGGGGATGGAGGTCTTTCGCATCAAACCTCTCTCTTCTGTACCAGCGCTCTTCCTTCTGCCTTTCTCTCCGAAATGCGCGATACCTTTTCGGCACGCCGTCAAGGTAGCGCTTTACCGGATTAATAAAGTGACGTGCGTTAGTCTGGATGACCAAACTAATACCTACTTCAGACAGATCACTTTTTGATAAAATCCGATCATCAAGCCACTCAATGATTTTCCCGATCCTGGAATTTTTGCTGATGGTGCGGCCAGACGCCGTAGCGCGAGCTTGGGCACGCACTGCGCTCATGTATGCGCTCAAAGCTGCAGCACGCCCGGTTCGTGGCGCGAGACCGCCCTCTTCATCTTCATCGTAATCCGGTTCTTCCTGGTCACTCTCTTCAGCGGATTGAAGCTGCCTGAGAGAGTCGATGAATACCGAAAACTCATCCAGGAAACTGCGACTTTTATTAAGTTGCAAGTTCAGGGCTCCCCTAATTTTCCTGTCTGTTTTTTCTTTCAGTTCGACAACAAGCTTTTGAATCCCGGCGCTATCTCCCGCCAGAAGCTCAAACATTGCTGAAATAGATGATTTATCTGACTTCTTGACAGTGGCATTTAGACGATAACCAAGGGCAGCAATGTCTGAGATTTTGGATTCTTTAAGCCTGATAGAAGAATCAAGCAATTCCTGGAGGTAGATTCCTTTCTGCCAAGCATCGAAATCTTCAAACCAAGCGATTGCATCCACCTTGGAGTCCTCGGCCAGATTCTGAATCTCCTCTTTCAACACGTAGGAGCCACCACCGCTTGACGTCTTCAGCACGCCGAAAGTATTTCTCGCCAACTCTCTTCGATAATCCTGCCATGTGCGGATACGCTGATCTGATGCTGGCACTCCTTCACGAGAGAATGCTTCCTTCAGGTACTGCTTCAGAAGTTCGGTAGGCGTAAACATCAGCCAGCTATTTGCGTGGGGTGGTGACTCCGGCGCATTAATGGCATTAATTAAATTTCGTTCGTTCTGATCCAGGAAATCGATATCAAGCTTTTGACCAAGACGCCGTATCAAGGTCGTGGTTTTGCCGGTGCCAGGTGGCCCCATAATCATTAATCGGCGGTCAAGGGGAAGACGAAATATTTCATCCTGATACCGATCAAGTATTGGTTGATCTCGGAGCCCCATCCTTGTGATTCGTCTCCGCCGCAGGCCCCTTATGATATTCTTATTTTCCTCCTCTTCCGCCAACATCTGATCAAGTATATTTTCGACTTCGCTATCGCTTGCGTCCTTAGGCAACAGGGCACGCAAAGATTCAATAGTTATTAGGCCGATGCTATCAGACTCAAAAACGCTATCTTTCGAATCCCACCCGTGGTCATTCTTGCCGGGCCTTAGCTTTACTCGCTCTATGACTTCAAGAGTGCGCCCGTTAGGAAGCGTGAGTTCATCTCCAATTTCCAAAGAAGCCAACCGCCCGACCGGAGCGCGATAACTGACAACCCCATTAACCCCACCGGATGCACGACAAATATAGTAAATTTCTTCATCCCCACTCTCACCCAATGCAACCACACGGGCAATGGCAGGCTCAACGGACAGCGTTCGATAATTCTCGATGGCGGCCAGGTTCGCCTGATTCATCCGCTCAATCGTCTCCTCAGACGTCATGGTATTGACATACCCCAACGCTTCAGCACTTTGGGATGGAGGACTTTGTAAGCCTGCTTTAGCCGCTTCTTCGATAACCAAAAAATGAGATAGCGTATTCTCAGCAAGGCCACCAAGGTTTTCATTGTCTGAATCCAAAATATCAGGCTCACTCATTGCCGCCCCCTCTCTTTATTTGTTCTAATTCTTCCTTCAGCTTTCTCAAGCGGCTATTAACATCCACTTTACGGTTGAACTGCTTTTCGCGTTCCAGCATGGACTGTGTTTTTTCTATTTCTCGCTCTTTTGCACGCGCCCTGCTTACGCGATTAATCAGCTTTTCAAGATTCTCATTATTTTGGGTTCGCAGTGGAATGAGTCGCTGTAATATCTGCTTGTATAGCGAGCCTAGATCAAGAGCTACAGGCAAAGCTTCCCGTGGTTTTCCTGCCGGCCCCCAGTTACTGGCGAAGTAACCATCGATTACCCATTTATCTAGCTTCGCTTCGCTTGGGCGTTTGTAACCAGCTACAAGACGAATCTGCTCATCAGCCCTAATCAGCTCAAAGAGGACAGGAAAACCAATAGCGCCGTCAATGCAGCGCAGTACGTCTTCGGGCAACCCATCACCAGAGCCTTCCTGCTTCAAAAATACGCGAAAGATCTGAATTTCGGGTACGGATCGAGTGGCAGGCAGGTTGAGCGTTTCCGGGGCCAGCTTGTTTTGCCATACAATTTTCTCCACCTGCCGAGTCAGTAGCTCCCGCACCCGCTTACCAGGTTTGGCTGCATCAATGATACGGCGCTTGGGAACTTGACGGCCCACCCGGGTATGCTCCGGGCAGTCAAACAGGACGTCACTTTTGGCCTGCTCGCTCATTCTTGCGGCTCCGGCAGAATGACGATGAATGACAGTAGCTCAAAGTCATCAAGCCCATTAATCGCATTCGTAAGTGCCGTGGTACGGCCGCCTTTAAACAGGCTGTCCAAGTCTTTTTCTTCCTGCACCTCGATAATACTACCTATAGCCTGGTCCAATAGAGTCGAATAACTATCCATCTTGCGACCATCGGCAGTGGCACGATTAAAGGGGGTATAGACTTCCGGGAGTGCCTGATCACGGCCTTTGCACGCACTGCGAGCCAAGTCGAGAAGGCGTTTGACCTGAGTGTGGTCACTCAGTACCTGGCCATCCTGGCTGATATATACCAGGTAGTAAGGATGAAGGAGGTTATGGTTAGGTAAATGGGGTGCAGCGTTGATTTCGGCATTTCGGTTACGCAGCGTGAAAATAACACCCGGCTCCAACCCTTTATCCAGGTTTGCCGGAATCACTGTGTGAAGGCCGTTGGGCACCTTGTCCAATTCGCCATTAGCTTTCACATAGTTGAGTAGATCCATGCGAAAGTCATTGAGCCCCAGGTCGGTGATGGCAATTCCGGTTTTCAGATCTTCCAACTCGATGACTTCTTCTTGCAGCCGGCGTAGTTGTTCCTTGCGGTAAGCCACGTCGTTGGCCTGGGCGGAGAGCACGTTGTCATCGCCGGTAGCGGTCACGTCGACGATGGTCATACGGCTTTCGACCCGCTCTTTAAGGTTGATGTACTCATCCAAGGAGATATCTGGCCAGTAATTAGCCAGCTGAATGCTCTGGTTTGGGGAGCCAATGCGGTCCACCCGACCAAAGCGCTGGATAATGCGTACCGGATTCCAGTGGATGTCGTAATTAATCAGATAATCGCAATCTTGCAGGTTTTGACCTTCGGAAATGCAATCGGTGGCAATCAGCAAATCGATTTCGCCGGGCTCGTCAGACATGACAGATGACTTTTCTTTGGCTTTAGGCGCAAAGAGTGTGAGAACTTCCTGAAAATCATAATGTTGCCTCCGGGTGCGGCTCTGCAAAGTAGATTTTGGTCCGCCTTGGCCTGTGATTCTGGCACTATGGAGGCCGCAGCTTTCCTGTAGAAGTGGTGCCAAGTTCTGGTACAGGTAATCTGCCGTGTCTGCGAACGCGGGGAAAATCAGCACCTTTCTGTTGCCTGGGTTTATCGGGCTGGCAATCTTGCCCAACACATGATCCTTTAGGTGCTGGAGTTTGGCATCGTCTCGCGGTCCGATTTTCTCCATTTCGGTGAGCAAGCCTTTGATAATTTCCAGATCACTCTGGAGCTCGCGCTCCCAGGAAGGAAGATCCATATCGGAAAGGCTAATCTTTACCTTTCCGCCGACCAGGTTTCCGCTATCCTCGAATTCCGGAATTTCGTCATCTTCTGGGTCAAGTGTTTCCAAGATATCGGTGTAATCACTGGTATCCCTCTCGCCACCGGATTGGTGATACTCGGAGATTCGCTCGAGCGTGCTCTGGTGGTTATCTCTCAGGGTTTGCAAAGTAAGACGGAAAGCATGCACTGAGCTTTCCAAGCGTTTTAGCAGGTTCACTGTCATCAGTGCCTGCAAGCTCTTTTCCCTGTCGGTTTGTTTGAGCTTCCCTCCACCACTTGAGACCTGAGTGTCGTATAGTTCTTCGTACTTTTTCAGGCGACTAGGCAGGATGTAACTAACTGGCGCATAGACCGCCAGTTTGAGCAGACCGAGTTGCTGGTAGATATCATTAAAACTCATGGTGTCACCCAGCATGGTCAACGGGCAACGAAATGAGAGCGGCTTACGACGCTCAGGGAAATGGCCGATGTCAGTGGTATCGTAGAAGGTTGTAATGTGCTTGCGTGACCGTGCAATGGTAACGCTGTCTAGCAATTCGAAAAAATCAAAATCCAAGGATTTCAGTATGGCTTGCGCTGTTCGTTCTTGGGGCGGCAATTTTGACCAATTGTTGAATGCCGTTTGCGCATTGCGAAATATCTTTTCCACAGAATGACTAGTTCGCAATTTGCTGCTCAGATTCTCCGAGCTGCCTTCATAGGCAAGCGCCAATTGGTTACGCAAATCGTTAAATCGGTTATTTACCGGCGTAGCTGAAAGCATCAAGACCTTGGTTTTTACCCCCGCTTTAATAACCTTATTCATCAGTTTCTGGTAGCGGGTTTCCTTGTCTTTGTAGGCATCGTTGTTGCGAAAGTTGTGGGATTCATCAATGACAACCAGGTCATAGTTACCCCAGTTCACGCGATTGAGGGCCATGCCAAAAGACTCCCCACCGGTTCGGCTGAGGTCGGTATGGCAAAGTACGTCGTAATTAAAGCGATCTTCGGCGAATATATTGGTGGTTAGATTACTGTTGTAGTTCAACCAGTTGTCTGCAAGCTTTTTGGGGCAGAGTACCAATACTGAACGATTGCGTAATTCGTAGTACTTGATTACCGCCAATGCGCTGAACGTTTTCCCCAACCCCACGCTGTCCGCAAGGATGCAGCCATTGTAAGTTTCCAGCTTGTTGATAATGCCGATAGCGGCATCTTTCTGGTAATTAAACAGCTTCTGCCAGACAAGAGTGTCCTGGTACCCTGTCCGGTCGTTGGGGAGCACATCCTCATCAATATCTTCCAGGAATTCATTGAAGATGTTGTAGAGCATCAAGAAATAGATGCTCTCGGGGGAGTTCTCGCGATATACAGACTCAATATGCTCACAAACCTGATCTGTTACGTCCTCCAGTTTTTCGGAATCTTCCCATATCTGATCAAACAGGCTTAGATAGCTAGCTGTGCTGGCCTGGTCATTAACTTTGTGTACGAAGTTTGAAACCGCATCGCCCTGTTGATACCCAAGATCGACAGCAGTGAAGCCATGCAGTGGCATGTAGGCTGTACTCGCGCCCTGTTCGTTCACACAAGCGAACTGCTGCATCGCAGATTTACTGTGGTTGCTCTTGAAGGTGACCTTACGGCGCATCCAGTCTGCACATTCACGGGCTATGGCCCGTTGGGTGAGCTTGTTGCGCAGCTGTATCTCAAACTCACTGCCGTATAAACTCCGTTCACGCTCCAGTTGTGGAATATGAAATTCGCGGCGCTCCTTGCGAAGTTTATCGGTCACCTCACTGGGCACGAAGGCTGGGGAAGTAAAGATAAACTGCAAGCTTTCAATTTGCTCCAGCTCATCTTTGAGAGCTTCAAAGGCATAGATGGAGAAGCATGAGGCAGCAATTTTCAGCCTGGCGCCAGATTTTAAGGTCTTCTTGAGATCATCGCCCAGTAGCTGGTTAATGTTATCGATCAGCTCCATTTATCCCCTCGCCTATAGCGCAGCGCTTTTATCTGATATCCGTGCGGCATTGCTCCCCCTAAATACGAGCGCTATAAACCACACCCCAACCCGAGAGAACCTGCTCACACAGCAATACTCAAAAATTGCATACACATGCCAACCGGCATTATTGGGAGAATAGGGAAAAGTCCAGCGCTCGATAACCCCCACATGAATCAATGCCTCAACCAATCTATATCTCGGGCCATCACTCCTAAATCCCGCCAGTTATCCGGGTGGCAGGTAAACAGCAGGATCTGGTGGCGCTGGGCGGCGTCGTAGAGCACGCGCTTCATGGCTTTGAGGCGCTCGGCATCGCTGTGGACCAGGGCATCATCCAGAATGATCAGGGTTGGCTTGTTGGCTTCCTGCAGTAGATCGGCATAGGCCAGTCGGCTGATCAGGGCCATCTGCTCCCGTGCGCCGAAGCTCAACTCATTAAACTGCCCACGCTCTTCCCTACCGTGGCCCTGGCGGACCAGCACTTCCGGGATGAGGTTTTCATCCACATTCAGGTAAGCCTCCGGGAACAAGAGTTGCAGATAGTGGTTCAGGTGTTTCTGCAATGGGGCCTGGAGTTTGCGCGTGAGCTCCAGGCGATGCTCTGTGAGACGGGCAAGCAGGAAGTCCAGGGCGTTGGCGTGCCGCTCGAGCTCCCTTTTTCGGCGGGTTGCCCGGTCCAGTTCGACTTTCAGCTCTGCGCTTTGCTCTTCCAGGCCTTCCGCGCCGGCTGACTCCAGGCGAGCCTGCAGCTGGATCAGCTCAAACCGGCGCGATTCTTCCTGCTTTTCAGCCGCATCTGCGCTTTTGGTGAGACGCTGGACATCCTGTTTGAGGGCAGCCGGGTTGGCCTGCTTAATCTGTGCTTCACGCTCTGCAAGCTGGTCGCTCAGGCGGCGCTCGTTGGTTCGCAGCTCGGTCAACTGTTCGCCCGCCTGCTTTTCACGCTGTTTGCGGTCCGGGGCTTGCAGTTCATTGCTGAGGCGCTCCCACTCTTGCCGGGCACGATTCAGGGCCTGATCCGCCAGCAACAGCTCACTCTTCAGCGTTTGATTCGCGGTTTGCGCGTCTTCAAGCGCCTCTGCGGCGGATTCCAGCTGAGCCTCGGCACGGGAAGGGGACGGGCTGTCCTCTTCTTGCTCTGGTAACGCCTGAATTTGCGGGGCGAGCGCATCTTTGCGCGCCTGTTTCAGCTGCAGTTGATCAGACAGGGCTTCCAACCCTTCCGGTGCCAGCTCCTTGAGGACAGATTCATCCTGCTGGATGGCTTGCTCCAGTTCCTGCAGTTGCTTTAGTTGCTCTTCTGCCTCAGCCAGGGACGTGACGCGCAGCCGGGTCAGCAAGTTTTCCTGCTCGTCGGTCAGGCTCTGCTTGGCCCTGGCGATCTCGGCCACATCCTCGCCCCCCGGCAACACCCGCAGGGTGCCGACGCCTTTGATGGCTACCTCGCCTGGCTCAATCAACAGATGCTCGCTCTGCCCTGCCAGGCTCTGCCTATCCAGGGTAACGCTGTGATCATCGGTCAGGTCGAATTGCAGCCGGGTTGCCACGGCATCCTGCTGAATGGCCAGGCGATCCAGCGCTGAGACCACGTCTTTTAGCCGCAGGATTGTTTGCGGGTCAGTCTGCCGGGATTGCTGCTTTTGGCGGTTTTCCAGAAGGGAGGCATGGAGAGCTTTCGCCCGTGCGAGCTTGCTCTGGTTATTAACCAGTTCAGCCTCTATGCCTTCCAGTTCCCGGACCAGCTCCTTGCGTTGCTGGTGCTGCTGGGCCAGCTTCAATGCCTTGCGAGCGGCCTCGTGGGCCTGCTTGGCTTCTTCTAGTGCCGCTTCACTGGCAGGCTTGCGCGCCTCAAGGTCCGCTTGCTGCTGTTCTGCGGCTTTCTTTTCGTCCTCGCGGCGTGCCAGGTCCTGCTGCTGGCTTTGGAAGCCGCTCAACAGTTCGAGTGTGGTCTGAATACTGGTTTGGCAGTCTTTAAACGCCTGCTGATCCCGGTCTTGTTCTCTTTGCCAGGACTCGACTTCATTCAACCGGGCTTCTGCTTCTTTGGCTTGCTGACGGTAGGTTTCCCAGAGGCGCTCTGTTTCGGCCTGGGACTGCTCTTCTCTCAGCTGGCCCAGCCGATCTACCTGCTGGCGGTATTGCTGGATGCGATCCTGCAGCGCGTCAAACTGCTCCTGCAGCATGTCCGCGTCGGCAATGGCTTTGGCATAGTTGCCAGTGGCTTTACCGGTTGTGGTGAGGAGCTTGGCTCTTTCTGCTGTCACCTGGTTGATCAGCTCATCGCCCGTGCTGCTGGTTACTTCGCCCAGGTTACCGCCAAGGGCGGCTTTCAGGTGCTGGCCGGCATGCTCTACCGGGGCCTGGATTTCCTGGCCTGCGCCTTGCTCAACCCACAGCAGGCCAGGAATACCCCAGTGCTGCTGCTTGCTTGCCCCTTTCGCTGCGAATTCATAGCCCAGCAGGCTGGAAAGCTTTTCTTCGGCGTCATCGCCACTATAGGCCGCGCCATCTACAGTCAGGTCACAGCGCTTCTTTTTGAGGAAGCTCTTCACCAGTTTCCAGGACTGCTCCTCCCATTCGAACTCCAGCTCCACGGTGGGCACGGCTGCCGAATCACCCCAAGGCTGCAGATCCTCCACGCTGGAGGATTTATGGCGCTCGAAGAAGGCAGCCCGGATCGCACGTACCAGGGTGCTTTTGCCGGATTCATTGGGGCCGGTAAACAGGTTGATACCGGGCTCCAGGCCCTTGATTTCCACGGGGGCGCGGAACTGGCGGAGCTGTTCGGCCTTGAGGCGCAGCAATTTCATGCGTCACCTCCCTGGGCCTGTTTCTCCAGCAGCATGGAGGCGAGGATGGCCATGGCATCTCTGGCGACCTCGCCGCCCTCACCCTCCTGCTGGTCACGGAGCTCGGCGATCACGTCTCCCACATAGCCATCGGCATGAAGGGCGGCGATATCGTCTTCGGTGGGCTGCAAGCTCAGGCCTGACAGGTCATAGCCCAGGCTTCGGAAGCGGGCCTCGGCTACTGACAGGGCGCGCTCCAGCTGCTGTTTGCCCAGCAGGCTGATTTCGCCCTCCAGGCGCAGAGCCACCACCGCTTGCTCAGGTTGCGCTTCAATGTTGGCGATGAGCTGATCCAGGTCTGATGACACAGCAAGATGCTCTGACATCTGAATCCAGGGGTGGCGACCGATGGGTAGGATCTCCACCTGGGGCTCTGTGCCCACTTCGGGGATATCCACCAGCAACACATTGCCCGGGTCGTTACCTCGGAAACGGTCCTGTTCTGGCGTGCCGCTGTACCAGGTGCGCGGGTTGATCTGCTTGGTTCCGTGCCAGTCCCCCAGGGCTAGGTAATCCAGCCGCGCCGTTTCCGTCCTGTCCGCTGCAATGGGGTTGGGAGAGTCCATGTCTTCCGCCAGGATTCCCTGAACACTGCCATGGGCCAGACCGATGCGTGCAAGGCCTTCTGCGGTCTCCGCCTGATCGAACCAGCTGGTGAGATCCGATTGGGTATGACGCTGGGTGAGCGGTGCCGGCAGGATGACAAAATCGGCTTCGGCGAACTCCAGCACCTGCGGAGAGAGGGCCAGGTGAGCATTCTCGGGGACAGCCCCCAGGCGCTGCGCCCGTGTCCAGACGCTTTCGGCAAGTGCCGCATCATGGTTGCCAGGAATCAGGATCCAGGGACCGGCGTAGTCGGCCATGGCATTAAACAGACGGCGGATGGTGCGATCCGATACCGTCTGGGCATCAAACACATCGCCCGCGACCAGCACCGCATCGACAGCGTGCTGCGTCGCTAGGTCAGCGATGCGCTCAATGACAAAAATACGGGCCTCGGCCAACGCCACCGCATCATCCGGTGCAAAGCTGGCGTACTGGCGACCTATCTGCCAGTCAGCGGTGTGAAGAAATCGAGGCATCCCTATCTCCTGTTACCTGCTCTTACGAAGCACTCCGTGCCCCGCTGGCGGCCTTCTTGACCTTGGACCGACCTAATATTTTTTCCGTATGGTACCGACCAGAGCCCCTCAAGTCCCTACCCCAACTGAATCAGGTTCTCTGTATTCAGGCTGAAGTCGGTCTAATCAACTCCATATTGCTTTTTCAGCTCCGCCAAGCGGTTACGATCTCGCTCGCTGAAGTCTCTGGTGGAATACAGAACTTCCCCATTCGGCCCATCCAGCTTTTCCACCATCACGGTAAAGACGGCATCCGCAGGGGCATTCACCTTTCCCCAGCCAGAATAACTGTTCGGCGCCAACGTCCAGGTAGCTTCCTCTCCCGGCTCTAGACCACCGGAAATGCTGTAATTGAACTGGTCTTGATGCCAAGGCACACTCCGGTCAGGACTAGCGATGGTGCCAGAAAAATAGGCTCGAGAGATGGCCTGATCCGTGCCGTTCTTGACCGTTAGCTCAATGATCGGCTGCTTGCCAAGATATTGCCTTTCTCGCATATAGAAGCGGGAGCGTACCACCTGGAACTTATCCAGCTGCAGTTTGGCCTGCTCAGACTTTTCCCGCTTGGCAACAAGTTCGCGGATCTCGGCCAGTGCTTGCTCTTTCTCACGAGCCTTGCGGTCGGCCTGAATTTGCTCTGCCTGGGCCAGCACTTGCTCTGCGGTTTTACCGTTCAGGGCACCCCGCATTTTGCCTTCCATATCACCCGCACCAGCTCCGCCATTGGCAAACAGGCTTTTCATATCGATCTGACTAAAGGCGATCAACTGAACCGCCTTATCGAAATCTGTCCGCTTCGCTTCGGGCAATGACTCCCGAACCTTGGCCACAGACTCTTTCATCTTGGCCTCACTGGAGGCGTCAATGGTGGGGTCGGAACAGCCTGTAATGGCCATGGTCGCCAGGACCAGCATCAATAGTGCATAGACTTTCATTGTTTTCTCCTTCGCCACTTTTCCTTAAGTCAGATGCGGCATCCTGCCGCTTTTGTCTCGTCCATGATGACACCCAAAGGCTATTTACTTATTATTGTCATGTCGATACTGAATACATGAACACGTCGCCTTTTGGCATATATCGCTTTTTGGAGCACATCCATGGCAAGGGTTGCGGGCAAAAACGCAGCGGATTGGCCGCTGCGCTGGGATCTGTTATTACGCTACAGGCTGATCGAGGTGATCGCCCTCTGGGAGGGGCGACTGACGACCAACCATCTTCAGCGGGCATTCGGTATTGGCAGGCAGCAGGCCAGCAAGGACATTAACCACTATCTTGCTGAATATGCGCCGGCCAACCTGGTTTACGACCGCTCCCTTAAGGGCTACAAGCCCGCCAGCACCTTCAAGCCCGTATTCACACGGGGCGTGGCCGATGAATACCTGCAGATGATGCATGCCCGGGAGGACCTCAGTTGTGCCTTTGAGACCCTGGATGTGCGCGAACTCAATACCGAAGTGCTACTTCCTCCTTCCCGTGACCTACGCCCGAGTGTGCTGCGCCCGATTCTCCAGGCCTGCCGGGACAAACTACGCGTGGAAATCCAGTACACTTCCTTGAGCAACCCGGAGCCGGAATCCCGCATCATTCAACCTCACACCGTGGCACACAATGGCATGCGCTGGCATGCCCGGGCCTGGTGCGAGAAGAGTAGCGACTACCGGGATTTCGTATTAAGCCGGATTCAGGATGAACCCGAATTCACCGAATTCACCGAACAAAGCGAACACCACACTGAGCAGGATGATCATGCGTGGCAAGAACGACTCATTCTGCATGTCACCCCGGATCCTCGCCTCTCTGTGGCTCAACAGGACGTGGTTGCGCGGGATTACGACATGACCGATGGAGCGCTGACTATTGAGTGTCGGGCTGCCATGGCCAATTACATTGTGCAACTGCTTAGACTAGATGGGTCGCGACACCGAGACCCGGAGGCCCAGCAGGTGGTACTGGCCAACGAGGATGAGGTTAAAGGTTGGCTGTGGGGGGCCGGCTAACCGCCAGCCCGCATGCCCTCCTCTTCTAAACGCTGATCCCGCTTGGCAATCTGCTCGATCACCCACTCCTCCACTTCATCCAGCACCCAGCCCGATGAGCGCCCTCCCAGGCTCACGGGTTTCGGGAATGAGCCCTCTTGGGCGTACTTATAGATGGATGATCGGCCCAGACCTGTAGTTTCCATGACTTCTTTCAATCGAATGATTCTCATGAGATATCTCCTTCTGCTCATGAGATGAGCCATGGCTGTAAAAAACGGCCAGATGCCCTCTGGCGCTAACCAGCCCGACTATAGCGAATATTTCGGCCTCCTCTGCCGAACCTTTTGCTCTGCGCCTTCGCTAGGTAGCTCAGCCGATTAAACAGCCCAGCTTCAGTCGCTTCGAATCCCGCGCTACTACGCCTCAGCCGGTACACCCCTCCTGTAGGGAAATGCACCAAGCCAGCCGCTTCTCTCATGGTCATTCCCAATGCCCTAGCCCAGGCCATGACAATCTTCTTAGCTAGGCTATCTGCCCGCTCAGCCCGTGGATCTCCCAGCACATCCGGATCGAAGCCACTCCCCACAGGAAACTCCCCTAGCCCACGATAGATCTCACCATTCAGAAATAAGCAGGCGTGATAATGCACCTGCTGATCTCCCACCTTCTCCTCGACGGCGGTGTAGTCAAGTTTCCAGTCAGGCACCCACCGACCCTCGCGTTCACGTCTAGACAGATCTACGTCCACCTGTTCTTTTAGGGACCGAATGAAGAGACCAAACCAATCGCCAGAACGCACATACCCGTTATCAGGTAGATAGAGATCTATCCTCACCGCCATAGTACTTGCCTGCCTATGGATAGCTTGCTCCATGGTCTGGTGGATACGCTCCAGATATGGAATAAACAACGGCCCCCTCTGTAGCTGAACGTCATATCCGTTCCAGGGGCCTGAGTGATGGTAAGTAAGGTGGGTATTGTCTGGGTGACGACGTTTCATTGCTAACTCCTTGAATGTAATGAATCCATAGGAATTAGCTGGTGTGTATTTCTTAACCAGACATAATTATATTGAGCTTATCTATCAATCACTTACTGGTATTCTTCTCTTACTAGTATTTGATATCAATCAGAGGGTAGAGAACCCTCTTAAAGGCTTTCGTGTAATACTATTACCGGGACAGAAAAAGCGGTCGAGGCCACTACCGACCTAAGACCCAGCCCCGAATCCACTCCCTAGTTAGGTTATTATTGCATCTGCGTTGCTCGCACGTTCGGGGTACCGCTTTGCTTTGGCCTTCAAACCGCAAACCACCTGCATACCCTCCTCAAGAAACGAGCTATCTGGCTGCGACTCAGCTGTGGAAATGCAATACTCTCTGCCCCATCCCATGGTGAGGCGAATATTCCAATACGGGCTCTCGGTAAGTGGACTTGGGCCGCTGGAAGATACGCACAGGGTCAGCATGTTTCCTGATGCAGGGTGAGACTCCAGCATGGGAAGAATCACAAACTCTGTATCGCCTCCCTTCTCTGCGCCCTCAGCCAAACCCAACTCTTTCTTCACACCATCCAGCAACAGCCTTGCCCTTTCCGCCTGACGTTGTGAAGCTGTCAGGATCGCCGTCTTGAATGCTTTGGCTCCTGGCTCATTACCGATGACAAGCTCTTCACCAATTTTGGCCAGTATTGCCACCTCTAGAAGTTGCAACCCATCCTGATCCTGAAACTCGGAAAGCAACTCGCTGGCATACTCATTTATTTTTGCTTGAAGATATGAAATATATCCCTCGAGAGGCAAATCCTTGAAAAGCGCCGTCAGGTCAGATAGTTGCTGATAGCCTGCCCCGCCCTGTTCCAAGCCAGCCCTCTTCAGGCCCCATTTCCTCTCGAACCGGACCACTTTTCTGAGAGCGACATCGGAACGCCCCTCTTCCTTAACAATGCCAGGTACCAACTGGTTAACTTCCCTCGCTCCCTTGAACAGCGCTTCTGCCTGCCCACCTAACCAATCCTCATCCCCAGCGAAGCCTCTGCCTACCAGCAGAGTCTCAGACCTACTATTCTCACCAAATGCTGGATGCCCCATATTCAAGAAATATTGGCTCTTGGCAGAACCAAATAGATAACGCCCCGTCACACCTGGAACCAACGCTCTAAGGAAACCCAAATCAGCCAGCCTACTGACCTGCGACCTTCTCTGGTCAACAGAAAAGCCCGTGAGCTTAGACAGTGACGCATGTCCCAAATCAACAACCCTGCCAACCTTTGATGAATGCGACAAAAGGACGGACAAGAACAATCGATTTAATGGGGTTAGCTTCATCCCCTTTTCTTGGCAAAGGCACCCAAATGCCACTTTACGAATCAGAGTTTCTTCCACCTCGACAGGGCAATTCTTGAACGACCCCTTCAGCGCTTCCGCAAAATCATCATCCACCTGAATCAGCCTCTTAGGACGATGATCAACCCCATGCTCCTTCGATATCGCCACGACCCCGGAAGCTCCCAGCTCTTGCACAGCCCGACCAACGTGCTTGCTGTTTAGCCGGAATAGCTCTGCGTATTCCTCAAAGGAGCACGAGGCGGTACCATTACCAAACCGACAAACGAAGCAGTACAAAAACAAGCGAGACACACCTGATATGCCCTTCAGTGTCTCCTCCGCAGGATCGCCCTTTCTGTAAATCAACAGTCTTAATGGCCACATACCGCCCCCTTTTACCCCATTATACCACCAGGTATTATCATTTTCGTTACTTTTAACGTTATATATAACGCTATGGATAACGTAAATGTTAGCATTTAAACTAATGGGAAGATTTAGCATGGGCGCTTGGAGGAACCATGGGCAGACAACCACAAACTATCGAGGAATGGATTAAGGGAGAGAAAGCAAGGCAGGACTGGCTCGATCAGAAATTACGTGACGCAGGTTTACGCCGATTAACCCATGAAGGCCAAGACACAATTGATGCACTCATCTCAGATCTAGAGGAGGCTCTTCCGAAAGGCGCTGACCGCGCAGAGGCGATCCGCAAGCTGAAACAGAACTGGAGAGTTTTTAAATGCAGCCAAAAGAACAAAACCTCCACACTCTCAATCAGCGTGAAAAAACGTACCCACGAGTCACTAAAGAAGCTGGCCAATGGCAGGAGGGAAACGCAAAAAGCCACGCTGGAGAAGCTCATCGAAGAGGGATTTCAAACGGAAGCTGACAAGAAAGCAGCCATCAAAGAAGCCGTTAATCAGGCGAAGCTTAGCCATTTCGAAAAGCACTCCCCGCTTGAATGGCCCCCCCTTTCCTCGGTGTTTACCAGGGAGGCTGAGAGCCTCCGGGAAACTGTCGCAGAAAAAGACGAGGAAATTCATCGCCTTAGAAAGGAACTCGATTCTCTGAGCTCCACATCAATAGAAAAAGACGAATCGGATATAGCCCCCGGCAGTGCGCCTGACATTGATGATAAAGCAGAGCCCGAGCCACCTAAACTCGAGCCGACACGAAACGTTGGCGAAATTCTGTACAACAGAAAGAAACCATCATTCTGAGGTAAAGCTCTTTCCGCCATTGCCACTGCTTGCCCGCAAAAGCAGATGGGAACACACGTCAAGCCTCCTGACTGGCCCCATTCACCTCCTCTGCCGGCCCCTCCGCCTTGAGGCCATCCAGGTAATCCGCCCACTGCTGCATCATCCCCACACGACCCTCCAGGTGCGACGTCCGGTTATAGGCCCGACCATTGGCGTCCCTGACGGAGTGAGCGAGCTGGTGCTCGATCCAGTCCACACGGACATCCAGGACTTCATCAAGCAGGGTACGGGCAATGGCGCGCCATCCGTGCTGGGTCATCCTTCCCTTGTAGCCAAGGGTTTTCAGCAGCTTGTTGAGGGTGTTGTCACTGATCGGCTCTCCGGGCTTGGTGCCCTCGAAAACATAGCGGCAATGCCCGGTGAGCGGCTGGATTTCCTTGAGAATCGCGACAGCCTGGCGAGACAGCGGGACTACGTGGGGCTCCCGCATCTTCATTTTCTCTGCAGGAATGCTCCAAAGGGCCTTCTTCAGGTCAATTTCTGACCACTCGGCGTGACGCAATTCACCCGGTCGGACGAATACCAGCGGAGCCAACCGGGCTGCGGCCTTGGTGGTGGCCGCTGCCTGACAGGCATCAATGGCCCGAAGCATCTTGCCCACTTCCTCTGGCTCCAGAATCGCCAGGCGGTGCTTTTCTTTCTTAACGGCAATCTGCCCCTGAAGAGGCAAGGCGGGATTGTTCTCGGCACGACCGGTTGCCATAGCGAAGTTGAAGATCTCGGAGGCCATACCCCTCAAGCGGTTGGCGGTATAGCCACTGGTCTTTTGGGTACGCTGCAGCACATTCCACAGCTCAGCTGTGGTGATTTCAGAGATGGGCCGGCTGCCCAGGAATGGAAGAAGGCCATTATTCAGCCAGATGCGCCGCTTCCGCTCCGTGGTCGGCGTCCACTTCTCGCTGCTCACCTTGTTCTGCGCCCACTCTTCCGCCACCCCGGCAAAGGTATTGCGCAAGGCGGTCTCTGTGGCCATCTTTTCGGCTTTACGCTGATCACCCGGGTCAACGCCAGAAGCCAGCAGCTCTCGAGCTTGTTGCCGTTTGTCTCGGGCAGCTTTCAGGCTTGTGCTGGGGTAGGTGCCAAGGGAGAGTCGCTTTTGCTTACCGTTGAAGCGGTATTTGAAGCGCCACCATTTGCCGCCTTTGGGGGAAATCTCCAGGAACATCCCCTCGCCATCGGAGATGCTGTAGAGCTTGTCCTGGGGCTTTGCTGCGCGGATTTTGACGTCGCTGAGTTTGTTGGTTTCCATGGCTTTCGCCGGCTTTGGGCTGTGGAGTTGGCCCCAAAGTTGGCCCCAGGTGGGGCCAGATGTCAACAAACCTTGTCGGACGGCAGCGGAAGAGACTCATCGATAACTTGCTGTTTTTAAAGCTTTCGAGGAGCTCTTCGGATGCTGCCGGACCGTCATTTGGTACCAGAGGCCGGACTTGAACCGGCACGCCCGCGAAGGCAACGGATTTTGAATCCGTCGTGTCTACCAATTCCACCACTCTGGCAGTGGTGCGCGAGTATACCAGCAGATGACGGCTTTGCCAGCCTCGGAGAAAGATTTGTCACTCGTAATGCCCATTAGCGGACACTTTTACCGCCGTCACGTTATCCCGGCTACCCGCATTGAGCGCGGCTTTGAGGATGGCAGACTCGCTGGCACCCTGTCCCATCAGGCGCCCCAGATCGTCCACCGTGAGGACCGAATGCACGCCATCAGTGGTCAGCAGAAACTGTTGATCCGCAGAAAGATCAAAACGGGCCTGCTCCAGTTTCAGCTTGTCGCCATTGCCAATGGCCTGATAGATCACATGGGCCCGGGGGTGGGACATGGCCTGGCGCTCATCAATGTCCCCCGCATCCACCAGGGCCTGAACCGGCGTATGATCCCGGGTCAACCGGGTCATCTCTTCCCCCACATGGCGATATAGTCGGGCATCTCCGGCCCACAGAACGGCAGCCTCATCCCGATAAATCAGCAGCACTGCCACAGTGGCCCCCATGGGCTTGCTGCGCAGGTGCAGTGCCGCATGATGACGAATGGCGTGATTGGCGCTCTGCAAGGCGGATTCCACGGCCATCAGCCGGTGGGCAATACCGCCCCCCAGCGCCACCGTGTCCAGGGATTCACGGATAATGGTAGCGGCCAGATCACCGGCATCGTGCCCTCCCATGCCATCGATCACCGCCCACAGCCCGTCACTGTCCCGGCACACCAGGGTGTCTTCATTCGCAGGCCTGCGCCCTTTATGGGTGCGCCCCTGCCCCCTCCAGATTGTCATTATTATCGTACCCGCTGCAGGAGCCAGATCCCCAGGATGAGACAAAGCGCCGGTGGTACAACCGCCGCCATCAAGGGTTCGGTATGAAACACCAGCGATAATTGGCCAAAGAACTGCTGGCCGTAATGGAAGATCAGCCCGGCCACAATCCCTGCGGTGAGACGCAGGCCCATGGTGACCTCTCGCAGCGGCCCGAACACGAAAGAGATGGCGATCAGCACCATGCCGATCGTGGCCAGCGGCATGAACAGTTTCTGCCAGAAACTCAGCATGTAATCAGCGGTTTCCAGTCCCTGGCGTTTCAGGTAATCGGTGTACTCGAGCAGCTTGGCCATGGCCAGATGATCCGGTTCCAGCACCACGATACTGAGCAGCTGCGGAGTCAGCTTGGTTTGCCATCGGGCGTTATCGCGATTGAAGACTTCGGTACCTTCATCGGAAAGCCGGGTTCCCTTGATTCCTTCCAGGGACCAGTAATCGCCCTGGTAAATGGCCCGCTCGACAAACTGGGTTTCCGTGAGCTTGTGATTGTCATCAAAGCGATAGCGGGTCAACCCATGCAGCACACCGTTGGGTTGCACCGCGTTGATATGAATGAACTCCGGCCCTTCCCGGTGCCAGTAACCATATTTGGAACGCAGCGCCTCGCCGCCCCCTTCCGCCATGGAACGGTTACTCTGCGCCACCTGCTCCGAATAGGGCGTCAGGTATTCACCAAGAGGAATGGACAGCAGGATCAGCAGGAAAACCGGACGCAACACCAGCCAGCTCACCTTCAACGTGGAGACACCGGAAGCCCGAATCACCGACAGTTCGCCGCTATTGGCCAGCAGACCAAGGCCAATCAGGGTCCCCAGCAAGATGGCCATCGGCAGGTATTCATGCACACGCCGGGGGGTGGTGGTGAGAATAAACTGCAGCGCCTGCATGGCCTGATAATCCCCACGCAGACCTTCCAGTTCATAGATAAACCCGAACAGACAATCCAGGCCCACGATAATGCCCAGAATCGCCAGCGTAGGAATCAATACCGCCCGCCAGAAGTAGCGTTTCAGTAATCTCACGCCCGCCTCCTGCGGCGGAAAATCCGCCCGCCGAAATACAACAAGAACACCACAATCACTGCGGTAAGGTGTACCCAGCCAGTGTGCAGGTACCAGGGCAGAGCTCCCTCATGGTCCTCGATAGCACTGCGTGTGACCAACAGCATGCCCACGTACAGCATGTAGCCAAGCACCGCCGGGATCAGCCGGTAAAAACGGCCCTGGCGCGGGTTCACCCGGGCCAGCGGAATCGCTGCCAGGGCCATGATGGGCACGGTCAGAATCAGGGAAATACGCCACTGCAACTCCGCCATGGCATCGCGACTGTTGTCCCGTTCGTTTATCAACTCCGCCGTCGGCCGACCGCGCACCTTGGGAGGGCGGCTGTCGGTTCGCTCCTTACCGATTCTTACCTTCGCTTCCTTGAAGCCGATTTCCTTGTAGTCACTCTGGCCCGGCTTGCCTTGATACTGGAAGCCCTCGGTCAGTAACAGATAGCTGATGCCCTCTTCCTGTACCAGCTTGCCGCTCTTGGCCCAGACCGTCAGCAAACGATCCGCCTCGCCGCGGGCCTGGAACCGGGCATCCGCCACGAACACATTTTCCAGCACGCCTTTTTCCCGGTTCATCTGCTCCGCGTAGGTGGCACGCTGGGTATTGCTGGAGCCTTTTACGTGGAAACGCCCCGGGGTGAGCAGTTCCAGCACCGAGCGGTCTTTCTGTTCTTCAAAGATGCGGTTCACTTCCGCATCGCCCCTTGGCGTCACATAGAGGGAAAACATGGCGACCAGGGTAGTGGCCATGAGGATAGGCAGAATCAGTGACCGGACGATCCGGCGATGGCCCTGGCCACCAGCCTGCAGCACCACCATCTCGTTATCCATGTGCATGCGACCGAGCACCAGCAGCAGGCCGATATAGAGGCTGAGGGGGACGATCATCTGCAGGAATTCCGGCATCCGGAACGCCATCACCAAAAACAGGGCGTCGGCGGCGATTTCGCCGGCGGCGGCTTCGGCGAGGTATTTGATAAACCGGCCACTGACCAACACCATCACCAGAATAAAGGTGACCATGACGGTGGTCATGAAGACTTGCCGGTTAATATAACGATGAAGAATCAAGGGCTGGCCCACTCATTCATGTCTGCAAAAAGGCACCGACACCCCGAAAAGGCAGGACTGAGCGCCTGCGGGAGCGGTACATACCGCGCGGGCGACCCGGCAACCAGGCACCTGCGGCAGCAGTGAATGGGTCCTAGTGTAACTGACTGACTGGCCAAGGTGATAATCAAGCGCAATGAAATACCGCTGACAGCGGCGGTTTCGCTGGCAACCCGGCACGCCCCGGCACCCTGCCCCGATTGCGTTTGAACGCCGAACAGCCCACTATTTCCCTGTTTTCGCACCGGCAAGCGCTCTTGCCGCGTGTCATACCTTGATTGATATGGAGACAGCATGGACTTCGCAGTGAGCAACAGGCCCCTGGACAAATTCAAAGCCGATGCACTGATTCTGGTGCTGGGCAAGAACAGCGATCTTCCGGAGTCACTGCCGGAGAGCACCCGCGACCAGCTCACCCGTTTCATCAAGGCCGGCGACTTTGACGGCAGCAAGGGCCAGATGAGCTGGCTGCACCAACCGGAAGGTCTGGCCGCCGCTCGCCTGCTGCTGGTAGGCCGGGGCGACAAGCAGCCCTCCGATCTGCAGTGGCAGGAACTGCTGCGCCAGACGGTGAAAACGGTTCGCAAAGCACCGGTCAAACACGCCGTCTGGTTGCTCGACGCAAGCCTGCCGCAAAGTCTGGAGTGGCAGGCCCGTGAAGGCACCCGGGTGGCAGAAGAAAGCACTTACCGTTTCGATCAGTACCGCAGCAAGCCGGCACCGGCCAGCAAGCTGGGCAAATGGACCTTCTGGCATGCGGAAAAAGATGCCGCCCTGAGCAAGGCAAGCAAGACCGGCAAAGGCGTGGCAAGCGGCGTCAACCTGGCCCGGGACCTGGGCAATTTGCCGCCCAACGACTGCTACCCGGAGTACCTGAGCGGCGTGGCCCGAGACCTGGGCAAGGCCTACGACAAACTCACCGTCAAGGTGATCAGTCAGGCCCAGGCTGAAAAAATGGGCATGGGCGCCTTCGTTGCCGTGGCCAAGGGTTCCGAGCGCCAGGGCCAGATTATCGTCATGGAATACAAGGGCGCCAAACCCGGCAAGGCGGGCCCCGTGGCACTGGTCGGCAAGGGCATCACCTTCGATACCGGCGGCATCTCTCTCAAGCCCGGCGCCAATATGGACGAGATGAAATACGACATGGGCGGTGCGGCCAGCGTGTTCGGCAGCGTCAAGACCGTGTGCGAGCTGGACCTGCCCATCCATATGGTGGCGGTGGTTGCAGCGGCGGAAAACATGCCCGACGGGCGCGCTTCCCGGCCCGGGGATATCGTCAAGACCCTGTCCGGGCAGACCGTAGAAATTCTCAATACTGACGCGGAAGGCCGGCTGGTGCTGTGTGATGCGTTGACCTATGTGCAGCAGAAACACAAACCACACACCGTCATTGATGTCGCGACCCTCACCGGCGCCTGCGTTGTCGCCCTGGGCGCCCATGCCCAGGCGGTATACAGCAACGACGATGATCTCAGCCAGGCGCTGCTGGCCGCCGGCCAGGAGACCGGTGACCGGGGCTGGCCCATGCCCCTGTGGGACGAGTACCAGAGCCAGCTGGACAGTCCCTTCGCCGACATGCAGAACATCGGCGGCCCCAAAGCCGGCTCCATCACTGCCGCCTGCTTCCTGTCACGTTTTGCCAAGGACGTGAAATGGGCGCATCTGGATATCGCCGGCACCGCCTGGATCAGCGGCGGCATGAGTAAAGGTGCTACCGGTCGCCCGGTCCCCATGCTGACCCGCTATCTGATGAACCTGAGCCAGTAATGGACCGGTCGCCGGAAACCTGATGGCCGGCGACGACAGCGCAACCCACGCGTCAGACGTACATCTGTCACGTCTGACGCCCGCAGGCCCACCATGACCGAAGTGACTTTCTACCTGAGCAACAAAGCTGGCGACGGCGTTCGTCAGGCGCTGGCCTGGCGCATTGCCGACAAGGCCCAGAAACAGGGCCGGCTGGTCTATATTCATTGCCGGGATGCGGACCATGCACGGCAACTGGACCAGCAGTTCTGGCAGACTCCTGCCACTGGCTTCCTGCCCCACGGGACTCAGCAGGAAGGCAAGGCCCCGGTCATCCTGGGTCACGGCGAGGATCCCGGCGACCACCACGATGTGCTGATCAACCTGACCGATCAGGTGCCGGATTTTGCCTCCCGTTTCCAGCGGGTTGCAGAGATGATCAGCGGTGCCGAGAATGAAAGACAGGCCGGGCGTGACCGATTTCGCTACTACCGCGAGCGGGGCTTCCCGGTCACCACACACGAATTGGGCTGAACACGCCACGGACACCACCATGAGCGACCGGGAGACACGAAAAAAAGAGCTTCTCAAGGAGCTCGGCGACGTCCAGTCACTGCTGGACGACACGGAGGCTCGGCCAGCCCCTTCGACCACCGGCCCCGGCAGCCTGGAGCGAGAGCAGATCCGCAAGCTCGCCAGCGAACGACACAACCCCTTTCTTGGCAGCCCACCCCCGACCCCCGAAGATCCTGTGGCGCCTGCCGTCA
>Ga0105214_100058_pt1 | contig 27097 bp, 26 predicted proteins | sample Virmet3635_2500_FD_89588 | JGI IMG/M metagenome (GOLD analysis project Ga0105214, IMG submission 89588) | Marine viral communities from the Southern Atlantic ocean transect to study dissolved organic matter and carbon cycling - metaG 3635_2500 | ecosystem: Environmental > Aquatic > Marine >...
GCGAAACGAGCGAAGCGAGTAACGAGGTTCGAGTTGCGAAAAGCAAACCGATTGTGCTTTTCGCAACTCGTTACTCGTACCTCGAAACTGTTTTTTCGCGCCTCAAGCGGCGCTCCTGCAGGGAGACATTTATTCGCCTTTGACAGCGTGCATCAGGTAGTTCACCGACACATCCCGGTTCAGCTTGTACACCTGGGTCAGCGGGTTGTAGACCATACCGGTGGTGTCTTTCACTTCCAGGCCTGCGTCCCGAGCCCAGCCCGCCAGCTCCGAGGGTTTGATCAGCTTGGCGTATTCGTGGGTACCGCGAGGCAGCAATCGCAGCACATATTCGGCACCCACGATGGCAAACAGGAAGGCCTTGGGATTACGGTTGATGGTGCTGAAGAAAATCTGTCCGCCGGGTTTCACCAGAGCCGCACAGGCGCGAATCACGGATGACGGGTCGGGCACGTGTTCCAGCATTTCCAGACAGGTCACCACGTCGTACTGGGCGGGCCGCTCCTGGGCGATCTGCTCCGCGGGAATCTGCCGGTATTCCACGGGCACGCCGGCCTGTTCGGCATGGATGCGTGCCACTGCCAGGGGCGCTTCCCCCATATCAATGCCGGTCACCTCGGCGCCGCGCCGGGCCATGCCCTCGGAAAGCAGGCCGCCACCGCAGCCGATATCGATGACTTTCTTGCCGGGCAGGCTGACGCGTTCGTCGATGTAGTTCAATCGCAGCGGATTGATGTCATGCAGCGGCCGGAACTCGGAATTGGGATCCCACCACTGTTCCGCCAGGGCGTTGAATTTGGCGATCTCGCCAGCGTCTACATTGGGAATCTGCGGTTGTTGTTCAGTCACTGTTGGCTCCGGCAATTTTTTCCTGCCACTGCTGGGCATTCTTGAGAATCACGGCTTCGTTCAGGGTCGTGAGTTTGCGGTTGTCCATCAGGCAACGGCCTCCAACCCAGGTATGGGTTACCTGATCGCGGCTGGCCGCATAGATCAGTTGTGCCACCGGATCATAGACCGGCTGGGTCTCCAGACGGTTCAGATCCACGGCCACCATATCCGCCTGCTTGCCAATTTCCAGTGAACCGAGCTGGTCGTCCCGGCCCAGGGCACGGGCGCCGTTCAGGGTGGCCATTTGCAGTATCTCGCTGGCGGGCAGGGCATCTGCCTGCAGACTCACACCCTTGCCCAGAAAGGCGGCGGTGCGGGCCTCGCCGATCATGTCCAGGTCGTTGTTGCTGGCGGCACCGTCGGTGCCCAGGGCCACATTGACACCGGCCCTGCGCAACGTTTCCACCGGCGCAAAACCGCTGGCCAGCTTCAGGTTGGATTCCGGACAGTGCACCACCTGGGTGCCGGTTTCTGCCACCAGCGCAATTTCGTCCTCGGTGAGCTGGGTCATATGCACCGCCAGCAGACGCGGCGACAGCAGGCCCAGATTCTTCAGGCGAGTGAGTGGCCGCTCACCGGTGTTGCCCACCGCCATCTGGATCTCTCCGGCGGTTTCGTGCACGTGCATCATCATCGGCACGTCCAGTTCCTCGGCCAGGGTCAGCACCTTCTGCAGCGGGCCATCGGACACGGTATAGGGCGCGTGGGGGCCGAAACCGATCTGGATGCGCGGATCATGGCGCCACTCGTCCATGGCATCGGTGGCCAGGCGCAGGTAGTCCTCCGGGCCGCCGCCCATGGGGGTGGGGAAATCCAGGATCGGGCAAAACAGGCTGGCGCGCAGCCCGGCTTCCACGGTGGCGCGGGCGGCGCTGGCCGGGAAGAAGTACTGATCGGCAAAGCAGGTGGTACCGGAGCGGATCATTTCCGCCGCTGCCAGCCGGGTGCCGTCGAAGACAAACTGTTCGCTGACGAACTGGCCTTCCGCCGGCCAGATATGCTTTTCCAGCCAGGTCATCAGCGGCAGGTCATCGGCGATGCCGCGCAGCAGGTTCATGGCCGCATGGGTGTGGGCATTGATCAGGCCCGGGATCAGCAGGTGACTGTCCAGCCGCTGGACTGTCTCGGCCTGCCACTTCTCATTGGCCAGTGCGCTGGGCAGCAGGTCGACAATCTGGCCATCACGGACGACCAGGGCATGGTGTTCGAGTACCTCGGCATGGGGCGCCTGATTCTGCGCAACCGGGGCAATCCAGCGGGCGTGGACGATCAGGTCAGCCTGATTGTCGCTCATGCACAACTCCTTGAAGAGGGTGGGGCAATTTTCGCCGCAGTATAGCGTGTCAGAGGCGCTCTTGCCCTTGTTTGGTCGCCTCTGCATCAATGGCGCCTGACTATGGCGCCGAAGCCCTCCGGGTGTGCTATCATCCGGGGCTTTTCCGGGCTTCGTGCCAGAAGCGGGAATGTACGCCCGGTCCGCCGCTGTCGGCAGCGAGCGGGCTGCTATAAGAACAGACTGCACAGGGTGCCATGGGCACGCTGTGAAATCGGCCCCGATCCGGGGCCGGCTTGGGAAAGCCGCAGGGGCTTTTCCGATACTTGTGGAAAGTAAGGATCGCTATGACGGATCTCGCCAGAGAAGTTACCCCGGTCAACATCGAAGACGAACTCAAGCAGTCGTACCTGGATTACGCCATGAGCGTGATCGTGGGACGGGCACTGCCGGACGTGCGCGACGGCCTTAAGCCGGTGCACCGCCGGGTGCTGTTCGCCATGCACGAGCTGAACAACGACTGGAACAAGCCCTACAAAAAGTCTGCCCGTGTGGTCGGTGACGTAATCGGTAAATACCACCCCCATGGTGACTCCGCCGTGTACGACACCATCGTGCGGATGGCGCAGCCGTTTTCCCTGCGCTATATGCTGGTGGACGGCCAGGGTAACTTCGGTTCCATCGACGGGGATTCCGCTGCCGCCATGCGTTACACCGAAGTGCGCATGGCCAAGATCGCCCACGAACTGCTGGCCGATCTGGACAAGGAAACCGTGGATTTCGTCGACAACTACGACGGCACGGAAAAGATTCCCGATGTGATGCCCACCCGGGTGCCCAATCTGCTGGTAAACGGCTCCTCCGGTATTGCCGTGGGCATGGCCACCAATATTCCGCCCCATAACCTGGGCGAAGTGGTGGATGGCTGTCTGGCGTTGATCGATGACGACAGCCTGACGCCGGACGACCTGATGGAATACATCAAGGGCCCGGATTTCCCCACCGCCGGCATCATTAATGGCCGCGCCGGGATTGTGCAGGCCTACCGCACCGGCCGTGGCCGCGTGTACATGCGCGCCCGCGCCGAAATCGAACAGACTGACAAGAGTGGCAAGGAAGCCATCATTGTTCACGAGATCCCCTATCAGGTGAACAAGGCACGGTTGATCGAGAAGATCGCCGAGCTGGTGAAAGACAAGAAGATCGAAGGCATCACCGAGCTGCGTGACGAGTCCGATAAGGAAGGCATGCGCATCGTGATCGAGCTGCGCCGTGGCGAAAACGCGGAAGTGGTGCTGAACAATCTCTATCAGCAGACCCAGATGGAGACGGTTTTCGGTATCAACACCGTGGCATTGGTCGATGGCCAGCCGAAGACCCTGAACCTGCGCGAATTGCTGGATGCCTTTATCCGTCACCGCCGGGAAGTGGTGACCCGTCGTACCGTATTCGAACTGCGCAAGGCCCGGGAAAAGGCCCACCTGCTGGAAGGTCTGGCGGTCGCTCTGAGCAACATCGATCCGGTGATCGAGCTGATCAAGGGCTCTCCCAGCGGCGCGGAAGCCAAAGAGAAGTTGTTGGCCAAGGGCTGGACTCCCGGCGACGTGATGCAAATGCTGGAACGTGCCGGTGGTGAAAATGCGGCCCGTCCGGATGGCCTGGACGAGCAGTACGGCCTGCGTGAGGGCCTGTATTACCTGAGCCCGGAACAGGCCCAGGCGATCCTGGATCTGCGCCTGCAGAAGCTGACGGGCCTGGAGCGGGAAAAACTGATCAGTGATTATCAGGAGCTGCTGGAGCAGATTGCCGAGCTGATGCTGATCCTGGCGGACCCGCAGCGCCTGATGCAGGTCATTCGTGACGAGCTGAAAGCGATCCGCGAGGAATATGCCGACGAGCGCCGTTCCGAAATCGTCACGTCCCGTCTCGATCTGAGCATGGAAGACCTGATCGCTGAAGAAACCGTGGTGGTGACCCTGTCCAACGGGGGTTACGCCAAGATGCAGCCTATCGACACCTACCGGGCCCAGAAGCGCGGTGGTCGCGGCAAGTCCGCCGGTCAGCTGAAGGATGAGGATTACGTGGAGCACCTGTTGGTGGCGGGTACCCACGACACCCTGTTGCTGTTCACTGACGCGGGCAAGGTGTTCTGGTTGCGTACCTTCGAGCTGCCCCAGGGTGGTCGCGCGTCCCGTGGCAAGCCCATCGTCAATCTGCTGCCGGCCCTGGGCAATGACGAACGCATTACCGCCATCCTGCGTCTGGACGCGGAAATGGTGCGTCAGCAGAAAGCCGCCGGCGTGGAACCGGAAGCGGACGAAGACGATGTGATTGATGCGGATGAGGTGATCGACGAGACGGTAGACGGCGATGAGGCCGAGGCCGTGGTCGATACCGTGCCGGGTCCGTTTATTTTCATGGCCACCTCCAGCGGCATCGTTAAGCGTACTGCCCTGGCCAACTTTGCCCGTCCGCGCAGCTCCGGCCTGATCGCCGTGAAGCTGCAGGAAGGCGAACATCTGGTGAATGTGGCCATTACCCACGGCGATGAAGATGTGATGCTGGTGGCGCGCAACGGCAAGGCCGTGCGTTTCCATCAGTCCAAGGTGCGCGTCATGAGCCGTCTGGCTCGTGGTGTGCGTGGCATCAAGCTGGCCGAAGGGGTGGACGTGATTTCCCTGATCGTGCCGCAGGAAGAGGGCCAGATCCTGACCGCTTCCGAAAATGGCTACGGCAAGCGTACCCCGCTCACCGAGTACCCCACCAAAGGCCGCGGTGGCCAGGGTGTGATTGCCATGGTGATCAACGAGCGTAACGGTGAACTGGTCGGTGCCACCCAGGTGTTCGGTGGCGAGGACATCATGCTGATTTCCAACCAGGGCACCCTGGTGCGTACCGGTGTGGACCAGATCAGTACTTCTGGCCGTAACACCCAGGGCGTGCGCCTGATTCGTCTGGGCGAGGGCGAGAAACTGTGTGGCCTGGCCACCATCCCCGAGCTGGAAGGCGACGAGGAAGACATCGAAGACGGCGAAGTGCTGGAAGAAGGGGATGTCACTTCTGAAGCACCGGAGTCTGACGCCTCCGACGACGCTGAGGAATAACCTGTAGGAGCACCTCGAGAGGTGCTCCTACGGTGTTTTCTCAATGATTCGACGAATTACCCGAGCCCGGTGTTACCGGGCTTCTTTGATTAACCGGTTTGCTACTTTCAATCTAGTCACGGAGAAAATGCATGTCCCGCGCCTATAACTTCTGCGCAGGTCCCGCGGCGCTGCCGACGGACGTTCTGGAGCAGGCCCGTCAGGAAATGCTCGACTACCAGGGCATGGGCCTGTCCATCATGGAAATGAGCCATCGGGACAAGGTGTTCGTGGAGATTGCCGAAAGGGCGGAGCAGGATCTGCGCGATCTCATGGGTATCAGCGAGGATTACGCCGTGCTGTTTCTGCAGGGCGGTGCCTCCACGCAATTTGCCATGGTGCCCATGAACCTGCTGGGCGAAGGGCAAACCGCGGATTACATCAACACCGGGCAGTGGTCGAAGAAGGCCATCAAGGAAGCGGGCCGCTACGGCAACATCAACGTAGCCGCCAGCAGCGAAGACACCAATTTCACCACCGTGCCGCCCCAGGATACCTGGCAGCTGTCTGCCAACCCGGCCTATGTGCACTACTGCCCCAACGAAACCATCGGGGGGCTGGAGTACAGCTTTATTCCCGAGGTGGGTGACAGCCCGCTGGTGGCAGACATGAGCTCCACCATCCTTTCCCGGCCCATCGACGTGAACCGGTTCGGGCTCATTTATGCCGGCGCCCAGAAGAATATCGGCCCCGCTGGCCTGACCCTGGTCATCGTGCGCAAGGACCTGCTTGGCAAGGCCGGCGCCCATGTGCCTGCCATGCTCAACTATCAGACCCATGCGGACAATGGCAGCATGTACAACACGCCGCCCACCTACGCCTGGTATCTGGCCGGTCTGGTGTTCCAGTGGCTGAAAAAGCAGGGCGGGGTGGCCAACATGGCAGAAACCAACCAGCGCAAGGCCGAAAAGCTGTATGGTTTTATTGATAACAGTGGCTTCTACAGCAACCCGGTGGAGACAATCAGCCGCAGCTGGATGAATGTGCCCTTCGTGCTGGCCGATGCCAGCCTGGACAAACAGTTCCTCAGCGAAGCGGACAAGGCCGGCCTGTTGAACCTGAAGGGCCACCGTAGTGTGGGGGGCATGCGCGCCAGTATCTACAATGCGGTACCGGAAGCCGCAGTGGATACGCTGATCGCCTTTATGGCGGACTTCGAAAAACGCAACGGCTGAGCGGGGACCGCCATGACCGAATCTCTCGAAAATTTGCGTGATCAGATCGACCAGCTGGACCAGCGGCTGCAGGACCTGCTCAACGAGCGTGCCACCCTGGCTCACAAGGTGGCCGAGGTGAAGATCGCCACGGATCCCAACCCGGTGTTCTACCGTCCGGAGCGGGAAGCCCAGGTGCTGCGCCGGGTCAAAGAGCGCAACCAGGGGCCGCTGGATGGCGAAACCATGGCGCGATTTTTCCGTGAAATCATGAGCGCCTGCCTGGCCCTGGAACAGCGCATGAAAGTGGCGTTTCTGGGGCCGGAAGGCACCTTTACCCAGCAGGCAGCGCTCAAGCATTTCGGTCATGCGGTGGAAAGCGTCCCGCTCGGTGCCATTGATGAAGTGTTCCGGGAAGTGGAAGCCGGGGCCGCTCACTACGGGGTGGTGCCGGTGGAAAACTCCACCGAAGGGGTGGTCAACCACACCCTGGACACCTTCATGACCTCCAGCCTGAAAATCTGTGGCGAAGTGGAGCTGCGTATCCATCATCACCTGTTGGCCGGTGAACACACCCGCCGTGACAAGGTGACCCGGGTCTATTCCCATCAGCAGACCCTGGCCCAGTGCCGCCAGTGGCTGGATGCCCATATGCCGGGCGTCGAGCGCATTGCCGTCAGCTCCAACGCGGAAGCGGCCCGTCGCCTGAAGGACGAGTGGAATGCCCTGGCCATTGCCGGGGAAATGGCCGAAGAGCTGTATGGCCTGGAAGCGGTGCAGCGCAACATCGAAGATCGTCCGGACAATACCACCCGCTTCATCATCATCGGCCGCCAGGACACCCCGCCGTCCGGCAACGACAAGACCAGCCTGATGATCAGCGGCAAGAACCGCCCGGGCCTGCTTTATGAGGTGCTGGCACCGTTCCGGGATGAAGGTATCAACCTGACCCGGCTTGAATCCCGCCCGTCACGGACGTCCAATTGGAGTTATGTGTTCTTCGTGGACTGCGAAGGGCACAAGGAAGATGGCAAGCTGCAGCCGGTACTGGACAAGCTGGAAGCGGCCGGCAACACCATCAAGCTGCTGGGCTCGTACCCCAAGGCAGTGCTGTAGCCCGTCTTCAGGATAGTGTGACCGTAGGAGCCATGCTCGCATGGCGAAGGTTTCGGTAATTCGCCATGCAAGCATGGCTCCTAGAGTGGTTTTGAGGCGTGCTTGGTGAAGAAGCCCTCGGATGGCACCAAGCACCAAGCGTTAGATAGGACCCATTGAATTCGCCAGGCGTGCCGCTCAGGCAGGCAAAGGAGTCATCATGACTTGCGATTACATCGAACTCGCCAACAGTGGCGTTCAGCAGCTCAAGCCCTATGAACCTGGCAAGCCCATCGAGGAGCTGGAGCGGGAGCTGGGCCTCACCGACATCGTCAAACTGGCCAGCAACGAAAACCCTCTGGGCGCCAGTCACAAGGCCCTGCATGCACTCAAACACCTGCATGAGCTGCACCTGTACCCGGATGGCGCGGGTTTTTCCCTGAAGGCGGCGTTGGCGGAAAAGCTGGGGGTGCAAACCCGTCAGCTGACCCTGGGAAACGGCTCCAACGATGTGCTGGACCTGATCGCCCGGGCCTACCTGCAGCCCGGCGATGAAGCGATTTTTTCCGAGTATGCCTTTGCGGTGTATCCGCTGGTGACCCTGGCCTGTAATGCCAGGCCGGTGGCAGTGCCGTCCAATCTCTATGGCCACGATCTGGCCGCCATGGCCGAGGCGGTGACTGAACGCACCCGGGTGATTTTCGTGGCCAACCCGAACAACCCCACGGGCACCTGGTTTAACGCCCACGCCCTGGACGAGTTCCTGTCGCGCATCCCGGAGCGGGTGATCGTGGTGCTGGACGAGGCCTACTTCGAATATGTGGAAGAAAGCCACTACCCGAATGGCATCGAGCGCCTGCAAAAATACCCGAACCTGGTGGTAACGCGGACTTTCTCCAAGATTCATGGCCTGGCCGGCCTGCGCATCGGCTATGGCGTCTCTAATCCGCAGATTGCCGATGTGCTGAACCGGGTGCGCCAGCCGTTCAACGTCAATACTCCGGCCATGGTGGCAGCCGAGGCCGCCTTGTCCGATGACGATCACATCGAGAACTCCCGCAGTGAAAACACCAGCGGCCTGGTGCAAATCGCGGAGGGCTTGCAAAAGCTGCATCTTGAGCAGATTCCCTCGGTGGCCAACTTCATCGCCTTCGACTGTGGCCGCGACGCCATGCCGGTGTACCAGGCGCTGTTGCGCGAAGGCGTGATTGTGCGTCCTCTGGGAGGCTACGGCATGCCCAGCTTCCTGCGCGTGACCGTGGGCACCAGCCGCGAGAACGAGCGTTTCTTGCAAGCCCTCAAACATGTGTTGAAGGAAATGGCGGATGGGTAACGCCAAACCGTTGGAAATACCCGCTGTAGGAGCACCTCTTGAGGTGCGAACCTGCTTGCGACATGCCGTGTCAGATTCGGTTCGCACCTCGAGAGGTGCTCCTACAATGCGAACCGGAGGCGTTTGTCATGTCTGAACCCCTCTTCAACCGCATTGCCGTTATTGGCCTGGGTCTGATCGGCGGCTCCTTTGCGGCGGCTGCCCGCCAGAATGGTCTGGCCAGGTCCATCGTGGCCGGTTCCCGTTCGGCGCGCACCCTGGAGCAGGGCATCGCCCTGGGCGTGGTCGACGAAGGCAGCCAGGATCTGGCTGAGGCGGTCAAGGGCGCCGATCTGGTGTTTGTCTCCACGCCCGTTTCGGCCATGGGCAAGGTGTTGAGTGCGCTGAAACCGGGCCTGTCCCGCACGGCGATCATCACGGATGGTGGCAGCGTCAAAGGCAATGTGATCACCGCGGCCCGTGAGTCACTGGGTGAGCATGTCTCCCGCTTCGTGCCCGGTCACCCCATTGCCGGCAAGGAAAAGAGCGGCGTTGGTGCTGCCGATGCGGATCTGTACCGGGACCACCGGGTCATCCTGACCCCCACCGAGGCCACGGACCCGGCGGCCACTGCCCGGGTGCGGGCAATCTGGACCGCCATGGGGGCGGAAGTGCTGCAGATGGCGCCGGATTACCACGATCAGGTCCTGGCGGAAACCAGCCATTTGCCCCATCTACTGGCCTTTTCGCTGGTGGATACCCTGGCCCGGCAGGGCGACTCCACGGAGATCTTCCGCTATGCTGCCGGCGGTTTTCGCGACTTCACCCGTATCGCCAGCTCCGATCCGCTGATGTGGCACGATATTTTTCGTGAGAACAAGGCCGCGCTGCTGCAGTCCCTGGACCTGTTCAGCGACGGTATTTCCCGCTTCCGCCAGGCGGTCAGCGACGATGATTCCGATGCCCTGATGGGCATCATGACCCGCGCCAATTCGGCCCGGGCCCATTTTTTGGCCATGAACGAGCGCACCTCCTATACCCGCGCCCATCATTCAGGTGACGACACAACCATGACAGACAGCACCATTCACAGTGCCTCTCACAGCAAGCATGCCAACCCCACCTTTGTGGTGACGCCGGGTGGCCGACTCACTGGCCGGGTACGGGTACCCGGCGACAAATCCATGTCCCACCGTTCCATCATGCTCGGCTCCCTGGCCGAGGGCGTGACCCGGGTGGAAGGGTTTCTGGAAGGCGAGGATGCCCTGGCAACGCTGCAGGCATTCCGCGATATGGGCGTGGTTATCGAAGGCCCCCACAACGGCCAGGTCACCATTCACGGGGTGGGTCTGCACGGTCTCAAGGCACCGGGCAAACCGCTCTACATGGGCAATTCCGGCACCTCCATGCGCCTGCTCACCGGCTTGCTGGCCGGGCAGGCCTTTGATGTGGAGCTCACCGGCGATGCCTCCCTGTCCAAACGCCCCATGGAGCGGGTGGCCCGCCCCCTGCGTGACATGGGGGCGCAGATCACCACGGGTAACGAAGGCCGGCCGCCGGTGCGCATTCGCGGTGGTCAGCCCCTCAAGGGCATCCATTATGACCTGCCCATGGCTTCCGCCCAGGTGAAATCCGCCGTGCTGCTGAGTGGCCTGTATGCGGAAGGTGAAACCTCGGTCACCGAGCCGGCCCCCACCCGCGATCACACCGAGCGAATGCTGGGTGGTTTTGGCTATGACGTGCGCCGCGATGGCGCCACCAGCGCGTTGACCGGTGGTGGCACACTCACCGCCTGCAAGCTGGAGGTGCCCGCGGACATCTCCTCGGCGGCCTTCTTCCTGGTGGGCGCCTCCATTGCCGAAGGCAGTGAACTGACGCTGCCCCATGTGGGCATCAACCCGACCCGTACCGGCGTGATCGACATTCTCAAGCTGATGGGGGCGGATATCCGCCTGGAAAACCAGCGAGATGCCGGCGGTGAGCCGGTGGCTGACATCGTCGTCAAATCCGCACCGCTCAAGGGCATCGACATCCCGGAAGAGCTGGTTCCGCTGGCCATCGACGAGTTTCCCGCCATTTTCATTGCCGCCGCCTGTGCCGAAGGAGACACCATCCTGCGGGGGGCGGAAGAGCTGCGGGTGAAGGAATCCGACCGCATCCAGGTCATGGCGGACGGTCTGGCCGCGCTGGGCGTGGATCACGAGGTCTTCGAGGACGGCATTCGCATCAGCGGTGGCTCCTTTGCTGGCGGCGAGATCCAGTCCCACGGCGATCACCGCATTGCCATGAGCTTTGCCATGGCGTCCCTGCGCGCCTCTGGCCCGATTACGATCAATGACTGCGCCAATGTGGCCACCAGCTTCCCGGGCTTTGCCCAGCTGGCAGCCCACGCGGGCCTGAACCTGGAGGTGAAATGACTGCTCCGTCCACCGCTGTATTGACCATCGACGGACCGGTTTCCTCCGGAAAAGGGACCGTGGCCCGTCTGGTGGCGGCCCGTCTTGGCTGGCATCTGCTGGATTCCGGTGCCCTCTACCGGGTGCTGGGTTATCACGCGAGAAATCAAGGGGTTGCCCTGGATGATGAGGCGGCACTGGTGGCCATGGCCCAGTCCCTGCCGGTCCGTTTTGTGGAGCAGCAGGGGGATACGGCGGTGATTCTGGACGGTGAGGATGTGTCCAACATTATCCGTCAGGAAAGCGTCGGCGAGCTGGCCAGCCAGGTTGCCGTGCTGCAGCCGGTCCGTGATGCCCTGCTGGCCCGCCAGCGTGCCTTTGCCGAAGCCCCCGGCCTGGTGGCTGATGGCCGCGATATGGGCACCGTGGTGTTTACCTCCGCCCCCCTCAAGATTTACCTCACCGCCAGCGCTGAAGAGCGCGCCAGACGGCGCTTTGAGCAGTTGAAGGAAAAGGGCTTTGGTGCTACCCTCGCGACCCTCGTTGAGGACATCCGCACCCGGGATGACCGTGACATGAACCGTGAGGTGGCACCTCTATGCCCGGCAGACGATGCCGTGGTGATAGATTCCACCACCCTGTCGGTTGATGACGTGGTCGACCGGATTCTTGATGAGGCTGCCGCCCGCCAACTGGTGTAAGGCAGCACACACGCCATCGAACTCCTTGGGCAATCCGTGTCGAGGGGGGATTCTGATTTTGTGTAAAAGCGGTTGATCTGCTCGACCCTGAAAAAGTAAGCCAGCTGGGGGAGGGTGGATCGCTTTCGTTGACTAACCCATGTCTGCTGGTTGGCATGTGACTTAAATACAGAGTGAATTTCATGACCGAATCTTTTGCTGATCTCTTTGAAGAAAGCCTTAAGGACCTGGACGTTGCCCGTGGTTCCATCATCAAGGGTACTGTTGTATCCATCGATAGCGACTGGGTAACCGTTAACGCAGGCCTGAAATCCGAAGGCATTATTGCCCGCGAAGAATTCATTAACGAGGCAGGCGAGCTGGAAATCGCTGAAGGCGATGAAGTTGATGTAGCCGTAGACGCCATCGACGATGGCATGGGCTTCACCCGCCTGTCCCGTGAAAAAGCCAAGCGCGCCGAAGTCTGGGGCGAGCTGGAAAAAGCTTTCGACGAAGACGAGATCGTAAAAGGTATGATTTCCGGCAAGGTGAAGGGTGGCTTCACTGTCGATATCGGCCCGATCCGTGCGTTCCTGCCGGGCTCCCTGGTAGACATCCGTCCGGTACGCGATGTGGCGCACCTGGAAGGCAAAGAGCTGGATTTCAAGGTCATCAAGCTGGATCCCAAGCGCAACAACGTGGTGGTTTCCCGTCGTGCCGTGATGGAAGCCGAGCACAGCGCCGAGCGTGAGCAGCTGCTGGAAACCCTCCAGGAAGGCATGGAAGTCAAAGGTATCGTGAAGAACCTGACCGACTACGGTGCGTTCGTGGACCTGGGTGGCATCGACGGCCTGCTGCACATCACCGACATGGCCTGGAAGCGCATCAAGCATCCGAGCGAGATCGTGGAAGTTGGCCAGGAAATCGACGTCAAGGTACTCAAGTTCGACCGCGAGAAGATGCGTGTCTCCCTGGGTCTGAAGCAGCTGGGCGAAGATCCGTGGCACGATATCGTGGGCAAGTACCCGGAAGGCACCCGCGTGAAGGCGAAGGTGACCAACCTGACCGATTACGGCTGCTTCGCCGAAATCGAAGAGGGTGTAGAGGGTCTGGTTCACGTATCCGAAATGGATTGGACCAACAAGAACATCCACCCGTCCAAGGTTGTAGAGATCGGCGACGAAGTGGAAGTGATGATCCTGGACATCGATCAGGACCGTCGTCGTATTTCCCTGGGTATCAAGCAGTGTCAGTCCAACCCGTGGGATGCTTTCGAGCAGAAATACCAGAAAGGCGAGCGCATTTCCGGCAAGATCAAGTCCATCACTGACTTCGGTATCTTCATCGGTCTGGAAGGCGGCATCGACGGTCTGGTGCACCTGTCCGACATTTCCTGGGAAGAGCAGGGCGAAGATGCCGTGCGTAACTTCAACAAGGGTGACGAGCTGGAAACCGTGGTTCTGTCCATCGACGCAGAGCGCGAAAGAATTTCCTTGGGTATCAAGCAGTTGACAGACGATCCGTTTGCTCAGTATGTTGCTGCTAATGACAAGGGCGCAATCGTCAAGGGCGTGATCAAATCGGTAGACGCGAAAGCAGCCACCGTTGAGCTTGCCGAGAACGTGGAAGGTACCCTGCGTGCCAGCGAAATCAGCCGCGACCGCGTTAACGATGCGACCGAAGTGCTTAACGTCGGTGACGAAGTGGAAGCGAAAATCACCAACGTTGATCGCAAGAACCGTGTTCTGAGCTTGTCCATCAAAGCGAAGGACCAGGCCGACGAGCGTGAAGCCATTGACGGACTGTCTGAACAGCAGGACGCCAATGCGCCGAAGACCATCGGTGACCTGATCAAGAAGCAGATGGAAAGCAGCAACGAGTCATAATACGGCTCCTCCCGGGGACCGGCATCGTGCCGGTCCCTCTGGGCTGGGAGCCCAGGGAGCAGGCTGTAATGGCGTTAACCAAGTCGGAATTGATTGAGCGGATTGCCGATCGGCAAAACCAGTTGTCGCCCAAGGATGTGGAGCTGGCAGTCAAAACGCTTATCGAACAGATGGCCGATTCTCTGGCCGGCGGAGGTCGTATCGAAATACGCGGCTTCGGCAGTTTTTCCCTCCATTTTCGTGCGCCCCGCGTGGGACGCAATCCCAAGACCGGTGCCAGCGTCGAGCTGCACGGCAAATACGTTCCCCACTTCAAACCCGGCAAAGAGCTGCGCGAGCGCGTTAACGATTCACTGCATGAAGACAGTGGTGAAGGTGTTGATAATGGCGCCAGTGGCAATCAGGCTGCGGTTAACTAAACCCCGTTATCGCCTGGCAGCGTCCTGGCCAGTAAAGAGGGAACCTTTCGATGCGAAACCTGTACCGGATTCTGGTAATTCTGGCCGTTGTGGCCGTATTTCTTTTTGCCTTTCTGTTTGTCACCAGCAATCGTGACCTGGTGATGCTGGATATGCTGTTCTACCAGTGGCACTGGGAGGTCTCGCTGGGTGTGCTGGTGATCGGTGTACTGGCTATTGGTCTTTTCCTGGGACTGCTGGCCGGTATCGGCCTGCGTGGCCTCAAGAGCCTGTTTTCATGAGTGAATCCTTTTGGCTGTTGCCACTGTTCTTTGTTGCCATTGCGGCCGGTTTTTTTCTCGGCAAGCGTGAAAGCAAGCGCCGCCAACGTCGGCGCATGGCGTCCCTGTCCAAGGATTATGTGGCTGGCATCAACTTCTTTCTTAATGAAGAACCCGACAAGGGGATTGAGGCGCTGCTCAAGGGCCTGGATGTGAGCGAGGAGGGCCTGGATACCCACCTGGCCCTGGGCAAGCTGTTTCGCAAACGGGGCGAGTTCGACCGGGCGGCCCAGCTCCATACCCACCTGCTGGAACATGGCGACTATGGCCGCCCGGTCCAGGAAGAAATTCAGCTGGAGCTGGCCCAGGATTATCTGGCCAGTGGCATCTTCGATCTGGCCGAGCAGGTACTGCTGGAAATGCTGGATCAGGATTGCCAGGCCAAGGATGAAGTCTGTCAGCAGCTAATGGGCCTGTATGAGCAGGAACGGGACTGGGTCAATGCCATCAGCATGGGCGAACGGCTGATCAAAAGCCGCCCGGCGTTGGGGCCGGTACTGGCCCAGTATTGCTGTGAACAGGCGGACAATCTGCGCCGTGACGGCGATATCAATCCAGCCCGTCGCATGTTGCGCCGGGCCCTGTCGTTTGATGATCAGTGCGTACGAGCCAGCATTGCAGAAGGCGAGCTGGAAATGGGCGAGCAGAATTGGGATGCCGCCATCCAGGGGCTGCAGCGCATCTGGGTCCAGGACAGTGACTTCTTCGATGAAGTGCTCGACAAGCTGCGCACCTGTTACCAGCAGCAGGAGAAAGACGAAGAATTTATTCAGATGCTGGCGGACTACAGTGCCGAAAAACCCAGCACCAGCCGCATCCTGCTGCTTTCCGAAGCGCTCAAGGAGCGTTACGGCGACAGGGAAGCGGCGGATTTCATTGCTGAATACATGAAAGCGAATCCTTCTGTGCGTGGCCTCAACCGGATCATCGACATGAGCCTGGCCGGCAGTGCAGAAGGGGAGGCCCGCGAGCACCTGGGAGTGCTCAAGCAATTGTCCGAGCAATTGCTCAACGACAAGAGTCTCTACAAATGCCGTCGCTGCGGTTTCGAAACTCCCTTGATGCAATGGCGCTGCCCGAGCTGTAAACGCTGGGGCTCCATCAAGCCGGTGGTGAAGGAAGTCTGAACCGCCCCGTAGGAGCGTCGCTTGCGGCGCGATAGACACCGTTTCGAGTTTCGAGTTTCGAGAAGCGAAAACCTTCGCAAGCCACCCTTTGTTTTGCCTTTCGAAACTCGCTTCTCGTCACTCGCAGCTGATTTGATCGCGCTGCCAGCGACGTTATTCGCTGCGCTCACCCCTCGGGGCTGCCCTTTGGGCGTTGCTCAGCTGCGCTACGCTGCTACGGAGAGGCTTGCTGGTTGAACAGCTATCCCGCAACTCATACCATAGCGCCACCAATCCCCGAGGACGCCCCCATGCCTATCTCCAGCCCTGTCATTGTCGCCCTGGACTACCCCGATGCCGCCCGGGCGCTGACCATGGCTGATCAGCTGGATCCGGCCAAGGTACGCGTCAAGGTGGGCAAGGAAATCTTTACCCGCAGTGGCCCGGCCATTGTGGAGGGATTGCACAGCAAAGGGTTCGAGGTGTTTCTCGACCTGAAATTCCATGACATCCCCAATACCGTGGCCGGTGCCGTGGCGGCAGCGGCCGATCTGGGCGTGTGGATGGTCAATGTTCATGCCAGCGGCGGCCAGCGGATGATGGAGGCCGCCGCCAATGCCATCGCCAACCACGCCAGCCGCCCCCACCTGATTGCGGTGACCGTGCTGACCAGCATGGAAGGGGCCGATCTGGAGCAAATCGGCGTGATGGACGAGCCCAACGTGCAGGTGCAGCGCTTGGCCGAACTGGCCAAACGTTCTGGCATGGACGGGGTGGTGTGCTCTGCCCGGGAAGCTGCCATGCTCAAGGATGCCTGTGGCCGCCAATTTGAGCTCGTTACCCCGGGTATCCGGCCTGCAGGCGCCGACGCCGGCGATCAGCGCCGCGTGTTGACCCCGCTACAGGCCCGGGATGCGGGTGTGGACTATATGGTAATTGGTCGACCGATTACCCAGGCTGCCAAGCCTACAGCGGTCGTGGACGAGATATTACAGAGCCTTGCCTGAGCCGCTTACGTCATCCGTCACCTCCGGCTGATAACTTCCCTGCCACGGACTTTCTATGGTGTGGACTCCAATAAATAAAAACGGAGATCCTCATGAAAACTTGGAAAGCGATTGTGGTGTCCCTGCTGCTGGCGCTGAGCCTGCCGGCTCTGGCCGTGGAAGTCGAAGCAGTCAAGGAGGCAGCCAACACCGAAACGGAAAACCGCATCAACCTGAATACCGCGGATGTGACCCAGCTCCAGGAGCTCAAGGGCGTAGGCCCGAAAACCGCGGAAGCCATCGTGCAGTGGCGTGACAGTCAGGGGCCTTTCACCAGCGTAGATCAACTCCTTGCCATCAAGGGGATTGGTGAAAAGACCCTGGCAAAAATGCGGGACAACCTGGTGGTGCAGTAAGGCTTCACCGGTCCCGTTGGAGCTTTGCTCGCAAAGCGAAGAGGTAGCAGATATGTTCGCCTTGTGAACAAGGCTCCAACGGGGTTGGTCAGTTTAGTGGAAGGGCCGGGTTTGAAATCGCGCCCACAAAAAAGGCTTCCATCGGGAAGCCTTTTTGCGTGTTGTTTCTGGTGTCAGTGTTTCATTCTTCCGTATGACTTTCCTCTTCTTCCGCCTGGCTGAGATCATCAACCCGGTCCGGTTCGTGTGACGGGGTATCCTGAACCGGAGTGTCGCCATCATGCTGGCGCTGTTCCTCTTTTTCCTGGGTGGCTTTCTCTGCCTTGGCTTCCACTTCCTCGGTGGTTTTTTCCTCGCCGATGCGGAAGGCCGCAAAGCCGGCGTGGACGACCTGATTCACTGCCATTCCCAGAATACGACCGTTGTAAGGGGCGATAATGGCGCTGCCGGTATTGCTGATCGGGTCGGTGACGGTGCCCAGTACCTGGCCTTTTTTCACCTTCTGATTCAGTTCTACCTCGGCAAGCAGAATGCCGCCCTGGGTAGCACGAATCCACTCCGACTCATAGAACACCGGTTGCGGGGCGCTCCAGAAACGGCTGGCCTTCCGCATGCCCAGATTTTCCAGCAGGGTATCGATGGCCTGAACCCCATAGCTCACAGCTTCGGTTTCCAGCCGGTTGGGACCACCGGCTTCCATGGTGACCGCCACAATATCTTTTTTCACGGCCGCGTCGCGGAGCATGCCGGTGACACCGGGGCTATGCAGCACGGTCATGCCGCCAAAGTGCTTGGCAAAGGCCACCACGTCCGGGTTGTCCAGATCCGCTCGGAGCTGGGGCAGGTTGACCCGTTTCTGGGAACCGGTGTGCAGGTCCACCAGATAATCGCAGTGGCGAACAATATTGCTGAACAGGGAGTGGGCCACGCGACTGGCGGCACTGCCTTTCTTGTTGCCCGGGAAGTAGCGGTTCAGATCCCGGCGGTCGCTCAGATACCGGGAACCATTGCGAAAGCCGTCCAGGTTAACGATGGGCACACCGATCACCGTGCCGGCCAGCTGGTCCGGCTCCAGTTCGTACATGAGCCGGCGCACCATCTCGATACCGTTCAGTTCATCACCATGGATGGCCGCGGTCAGACACAGCCGCGGCCCGGGCTTGTCGCCATGGGCCACCAGCACTGGTACCGGGGTGGCAATCGACGCAAAGGACTGATCCGGGGTCCAGTGCAGGGTGGCAAAGCTTCCCGGCGCTACCTGTTCTCCGAGCAGGGACAAGGGCTGGGGAGAAGGGGCCTCCGCCGGCGGGTCCGAGGCGTCCGCCATGGGGTTGTCGGTTTTGTTCGTATCCACGCTGCTAGTGGCCAGGCCATCGCTTTCCTGTTGGCGTTCCACTGCGCGCTCTTCGTCTTCCACTTCATTGGCCCAGCCTGGCGTTGTCGCCAGACCGGAAAGGGTAAGGATTGCCGTGATAGCCAGCGAAGACCACGTTTTATACACAAAAGCTCCTTGATTCAGCCAAGCTGGTCCAGCTCGTCCCAGCGAGCGAAGGTGGTTTCCAGTTCCGCCTGCAGCTCGGTTTGTTGCTGTTGTGCGGCACTGATCTCAGCCGGGTCACCCTTGAAGAAGGCCGGGTCCGACATGCGCGCCTGTACCGCCTCCAGTGCCGCTTCCAGTTGTTCAATACGCTCCGGCAATTGCTCCAGCTCACGCTGATCCTTGTAGGACAGTTTTTTGCGTTTCGGTGCTGCCGGAGCCGGTTCAAGTACCGGCTTGGCGGATTTGACGGTTTTTCCCTTCACAGGTTCCGGGCGCTGGCGCAACCAGTCCTGATAACCGCCCACATAACTGTTGAGCTCGCCGTTTTCGAACACCAGGGTGGACGTCACCACATTGTCGATGAACTCCCGGTCGTGGCTGACCAGCAGCAGGGTGCCCTGGTAGTTCATCAATTGTTCTTCCAGCAGCTCCAGGGTTTCTGCGTCCAGGTCATTGGTGGGCTCATCCAGGACCAGCAGGTTGAAGGGATTGGTGAACAGCTTGGCCAGCAGCAGGCGATTGCGCTCCCCGCCGGACAGGGATTTCACCGGCTGGCGCACCCGGCTCGGGTCGAACAGGAAATCCTGCAGGTAGCCGATCACATGCTTGTTCTGGCCATTGATGGTGACCACATCGGAGCCTTCGGCCACGTTGTCGATCACGCTCTTTTCCTCGTTGAGGGTATCTCGCAACTGATCGAAATAGGCCACCTGTAGCTGGGTGCCCAGCTTCACGGTGCCGCTATCCGGGGCCAGTCGGCCCAGTAGCAGACGGATCAGGGTGGACTTGCCACAGCCGTTAGGGCCGAGAATACCCACGCGGTCCCCGCGCAGCAGGTTCACGGAGAAATCCCGCACGATGGTCTTGCCGTCCACGCTGTAATTCAGGTGCTCGGCTTCCACCACCACCTTGCCGGAATTGTCGCCGCTCTGGATGGTCAGGCTGGCGGTGCCGGTGCGGTTGCGGCGCTGGGCGAATTCATCGCGCATGGCCTTGAGGGCACGTACCCGGCCTTCGTTACGGGTACGGCGTGCCTTAATGCCCTGGCGAATCCACTTCTCTTCCTGGCTGAGTTTCTTGTCGAATTCGGCGTTGGCCCGTTCTTCCGCTTCCAGTGCTGCCTGCTTGCCACTCAGGTACTTCTCGTAGCTGCCCGGCCAGCTGGTCAGCTTGCCCCGGTCCAGCTCGATGATGCGGGTGGCCAGGGAGCGGATAAAGGCCCGGTCGTGGGAGATAAACACCAGGGTGGCGCCGTAGCTCTTCAGGAACTCTTCCAGCCACTGGATGGAATCCATGTCCAGGTGGTTGGTGGGCTCGTCCAGCAGCAGGATATCCGGTTCCTGCACCAGCGCCCGGGCAAGCAGCACCCGCCGCTTCATGCCCCCGGACAGGCCGGCAAAGGGCTGGTCGCCATCCAGCTTCAGCTTGGACAGCACCGTGTCCACCCGCTGGGACAGCTGCCAGGCACCACAGGCCTCGATCTCGCTGCTCAGCTGCTCGAAACGGGCCAGCACCTTGTCATCACCATCGCCAAGATGGTGGACCAGTTCCGCGTGCTCGCTGAGCAGGGCCCCATGCTCGCCCAGTCCCTCGGCTACCATGAAATGGACGCTGTGGTCCTGATCGTCCGGGACTTCCTGCTCCAGACGGGCCACGGTCAGCCCCTGGGTCTTCTCGATCTGGCCATCATCCGCATGGATCTCCTCGGCAATCACCTTCATCAAGGTGGACTTGCCGGCTCCGTTACGACCAATCAGACAAAGCCGCTCCCCCGGGTCGATGGACAAGGTGACGTGATCCAGCAGCGGCTGCTGCCCATAACTGAGCTGAATGTCGCGGAGGGTAATCAGAGGCATACTGTGTGAATAACCAAAGTTTTGAATAATGGGTTGCCGGTGTGACAATATTCACCGGCTCTGGAATGAGTTGAAAGTGTAAAGTTGAAAGTTCAAAAGCGCGGGAGGGGAGGCTGCTTTGCTGGCAAATGCCGTGCCCGCGTTTGGCTGCCTGTAATCGCGTCCGCCCCGGTTTCCGGATGGCGGCCAGGCTTGCCCGCGTTTCAACTTTGAACTTTCAACTCGTATCTCAACTGAACGCGCAGTGTAGCAGCTTGTTACGGGCCTGTAGTGGTGTCTGAAGGGATCATCGGGCAGCCTGACCCTCAAAGGAGAACAATGCATGACAGACTTTTTGCGGGAACGCTACGAAGAGGTGGATCTGACCCCGGGGCAGGGCAAGATCACCGCGACCCTTTCCATCGGGTTGGGGATTCTGGCGCTCATGGGCAGCTTCTGTTTTCTCTATCCGGAGTTGTTGACCACCCCGGAGTTCCGTGCCTTCTATAACGCGGAGGTGCTGCGCATTGCCCTGTTTATCGGCATCGGTATCGGCTTTGTCTGCGGCTTCTTCAGTGTTTTCCGTCACCAGGAGAAGCGCTATGGCATCATCGGCATGGTGCTGGCCTGCATGGCCGCGCTGATCGGTTCCGGGCGCCTGGATGTGCCCCCGGTGGATGGCCGCAGTCTTTACGCCGGGCTGGACTATTTCATCCTCACTCTGCTGGTGCTGGCCCTGGTGTTTATCCCGCTGGAGCGAGCCTTCCCCAAAGACCCGGACCAGAAAACCCTGCGCGGCGGCTGGGTCACGGACATCAAGTATTTCCTGTTCAGCCATGTGGGCCTGCAGCTGATCAGCTTCTTCACCATCATTCCCATCCAGGTGGTGCTCCACGACAAGGTGGATATCGGCTTCCAGCAGGCCATCGCCAGTCAGCCCCTGTGGCTGCAGTTCATCCAGATTCTGATCGTTATTGACCTGGGCAGCTACTGGATTCACCGGGCTTTCCACGAAGTGCCGTGGCTGTGGAAATTCCACGCCGTGCATCACTCCACCACCCAGATGGACTGGTTGGCCTCCTCGCGCCTGCATGTGGTGGAAATCATCGCCAACCGCTTTGTCGGCTATCTGCCCATCTTCATCCTCGGCTTCTCGCCGTCAGCGGTGTATGCCTACCTGGTGTTCGTGTCCTTCCATGCCATCTTTATCCACGCCAATGTGCGCTTCCGGTTTCCGGGCATCCGCTGGCTCATCGCCACCCCGGAATTCCATCACTGGCATCACTCCTCGGAAGACGAGGCCGTGGACAAAAATTACGCCGCCTTTCTGCCCATCTACGATAAACTGTTTGGCACCCTGATCATGCCCAACCGCCTGGCTGCCGAATACGGCACCCGGGCCAGCACCCAGGTGCCGGAAGGCGTGGTCGACCAGTTTCTGTTCCCGTTCCGTCGGGATCACCGCCAGGAATAACATTGTATCGTTGGAGCCATGCTTGCATGGCGAACTCCAGCTTCGGGTTCGCCATGCAAGCATGGCTCCTACAGGATATCGTTAACGAATATGCCAACCGGAACGCTGTAAATGGATGACCTGATCGACCTGCTGCGCGAACGCCACCAGGGCTCTCTGGTAGCCCTGGAACTGCCGGACGAAGACCGGCTGGTGGAAATCGAGGAGCAACTGCTGATTCCGCTGCCGGGGGAGTACAAGGAATTCCTGCTCACCACCGGCGACATTCTTTGCGGCAGCCTGGAACCGGCCACCGTCACCGACGAGTATGCCCACAACTTTCTCCCGGAACTGGCCGCCCAGGCCTGGGACCAGGGCATGCCCCGTTCGCTGATCCCCGTCTGCCAGGCTGCAGATGGCCTCTACGCCATCGCCCAGGACGGCCAGATCGTCTTTTGGGTACCGGGCGAGGGCGTCAACGAGGACGAGGAATGGAGCTCTATCTGGCAGTGGGCGCGTGAGGTTTGGTTAGAGAGTTAATTCATCGTTAATAATGAATAGCTAACTAAAACTTCAAACCCCAAACCCGCCTCACGAAGCCGCTGTAGGAGCTCCTCTCGAGGTGCGAATCCGAGCCCAAGCGAGGAAACGGCGTTGGCCGTGGCCTCCCGGTTCCTCGAAATGAATACTCCGCCCTCTGTAGGGGGGCTTCTCTGCAATGAAGCGTCTTGCTTCGCAAGGTTCGCACCTCAAGAGGTGCTCCTACATCGTGGGCCACCGTTCCTTCTACACCCCCGCCAAATCCAGCTCATTATTGATCAACACCACACACTGGGACGCAAACAGCATGGTTGGCCCCAGGCTGATCTTCTCCGTTCCCAGCCGCTTCAAGCTGTTAAAACTCTTCTTCGGCATGGGGATGTGATCGGTAAGCAGGAAGCAGGGCTTTTCCGCAAAGGCCAGCTCCCGAATACTCTCGCCCTTGGGGTCCATCATGTACAGCTGATGCCCGTCCTCGGCCAGCGCCTTCACCAGCTTCTCAAAGCTCAGTGTGCGCACGGTAATGCCGCTTTCCACCGCCTTCATCTGCTCCTTGCCCATGCCGGCAGAAGCATCCAGTGCCCGTGTCACCTTGGCCAGCAGCGCTTGCTCATGAAAGCCACCAATATCGCGCATTTCTGCCGCCACAAAGGTAATGGTGCGGGAGTAATCCTGGGTGCTTTCCAGCACCAGGTGCACCACCACATCCGGCCGGTGCGACTGTGCCACGAAGATCGCATTCATCAGGGTATGGGCGAGGATCTCGCTATGGGCATCGCCACCCACATTATCCATCAGGGTCTGGCTGTTGGTGGACGCGGCGCGGGCACGGAGGACGAAAGTACGCATAGGACTCCTGGTTAAGATGACGCAGCCGACGATTGTAACCCCCTCGTTGGCGCTTTGCTCGCAAAGCGAGGGCCTGTGACACGCCATAGGTGGCCGGGGAAGGCGATCAGTGATTTGCCGTACCGCCTGTACCCGATGCACCAGACGACTTGGCGCCCCGCTTTTCACCCGCACGCAAGTTGAATATGTAGGATATGGCTTACAGATATTGGTAAGTTGCTGAGATAAAGTGAATTTTCAGATTTTGGGATGCAAGAAAAGTCAGTTGAGAATGGTTCCTGGATCGCGGTCAAGGCATTGATTGGTAGGAGTTTTCGGGTAGATTCAGGGAAAGGAGGGGCTGGGGATATATTGCAAAGTGATATATCGCATCTGCAATTGAATACGCTGTTATGTGAAATCGGAGCTATGAAGAAAACTTGCGCATGGCACCCGGAAAGGGGAAAAAAGAACATAGCCGGGGACTTCTACACGATAGAAGATGGTTGCCTTGCGTGTATGCTTCCCGAGGGTGAGGCGCCAACGCTGCTAAATGACGACGAAGATGAATACGAAACATTCTTTGTGCGTCAGCCGCAAACGCCAGAAGAAATAGAGCAGGCTTGTTGTGCAATCGAAGTCTGCTGCACAGAGGCACTGCGTTACGGCGGCAAAGATAGGGAAATTATAAAGAGGCTCGGCAATAATCCTGCATATTGTGATTACAATCTTGAAGGCAGGCTTAACAGTATCCGGGCTACTCTTTATGGGAAGTGGTATCACCGCTGGGTAAAATACATCGCTTTTAAGGTGGTCAATACAATCACATAACAAGAAAAGGCAGCATCGACCCTGCGGGGCTTGACCTCGCTACGCTCGGCCGCTGCTTTTGGCGTTATGAGCTTATGGGGTGGGGATGGAGCAGGTTGAAATTTACCTTGTCTACGCTGGCCAGGCAGCCATCGTTGCGAGCACGGTTTGGTTGATAGCTACCGGGAGAGTTGCTGTGGGTACGCTTCTCTTGGTTGGTTTCGTTTTAATGGGGCAGTATGGATACGTGGCACCAAATATGCCGAGCGATTTAGGTACTTGTTGGGCGACAGGAAAGTCTCATTACGAGTGTTTGCCGTTTTGGTTTGAGTTCTCAGCGTATCTTTCGCAGCTAGGTATGTTCGTCACTGCAATTGGTGTTTTCATGATCAGCAAGTCGGGTGCTCATAACAAGAAGATGCACGGCGACAAGCGCGTGATCTAAGCGTTAAGGGGGAATAGGAGTGAAGCCATATTTCATCGGCATGGCCACCAACATAGGCTTAACATTTCTATTGGTTCTTTTCATAGGAACTAAAGGGTTTTCTCCTACCGCACAAATATTGTGCATAGGTTTAAGTGGATTTATCGTCGGAAAGCGCTTTTCGTTCAGCACCATTGGCATGGTATGTGCGCTCCCGGCAAGTTCCTTGTTCCTGTTCATGGTGTTGTCCCGTGGGTTCAGCTCCGCCGCCTTCATTCTGTTCGCTGAGCTGGTGGCTATTGGTGCTTTCGCTGCCTTTGCGGGCATTGGTCTGGGCGTGAAGCGAAGGGAAGCCCTTAAAAAGAAACTGCAGCCGACCGCTGACGCGCCGGCTGAGTAACGCGTTATGCACTTCAATCGGGGGATGTAAAGTGGATGAGGAAATTAAGATCAGTCTTGATCGAATAGAAAACATTATTTCCGGGTTCGGGGAAGGCGAATTTTCAACAGTGGCTGTGGTGCGAGAATATTGTGGTGGTTTTTTTAGTAATAAAGAAACTCCTGCATATTATTCGTTCAATGCCCAGTTTGGTAAGTTGCTAAAGCGTAATGAGGAGCGGCTCGGTATTGTTCAAGTTAAATCCGTGGCGTCTGAAACCGATGACCGCGTTCCGCCTGTTAAAACAACTACGTCCATTTGGCGGAAAAATGCATAACAAGCGGCGGCAGCCGGATCAAATTTCCGCCCGTTCCTGGCTCCAATTTTCCCGCTGCGCCGAGCGTTAACTGAATATGAAAAATCCATCGGGTTACACTATTGAAGACGTAATTGAGACCGGAAAACAGAGGCGGGCTCAATTCGATTTTGATAAATTCCAGCCAGATTTCATGGGTTTGGTGTTTTTGAACGCAGATAGGGGCTGGCCCATAACCAGCGGTGTTCGCCCTGCGCATCAGGTCACGTCTGATATTCTCACTAGTGGGGAGCAAATTTTCTTCGAAAATGACATTTTGATGCCTGGTGAATCTGCTCGTGCTTACATAAAGCTTCTTGCTCCTGAGTATTACCCGAAAAGTTTGAGCGTGGGCAAAGAAATCAATATGAATTCGGGGGGCAGGGTTATTGGTAAAGTCACAATTTTAGAATTATACAATAAGATTCTTTTGGGGGGAACTTAACAATGCCATGCATGCGACAAGCGCATGATGGTCGGCGTTAGGCGAATATGAATCCGAAGATTGCGCTAAAGAAAATATGGCTCGATGAAGATGTTACCGAGTTTGTGGTAACAGTCATTGATGGGGTGTCTACGTTCAAATCAAAGGTATATGTCGGGTATGACTACCTTCAAAGTCTGATCAAAGAATTGAGCACATTCAAAGATCAAATCTATGGTGGTATCTACGATATTGAGATGGGCGAGTTTGGGCCTGAGTACGCAAGCGGCGCTTTTAAAGCAAGGCTGCATTACTATGTGCCAGGCAAGCTAAGTATCGCAACGCATCAGAAAACTGAATTTTTTGATTTCTCTAATCGAAAGGAAGCTGCTGAATCCAAAATGTATCTTAAAACGGAACCTGCTCTGCTTGATAACTTCATTGCTCAGCTTCAGAAGCTTAACTCGGGCGATGCATATGAGGCGGAGTTAGAGTGCGCCTAAAAAACACAGGAAAGGGATGGCAAAAAGCTGCGGTCGTTCCTCGCTCCACTTTTTACCGCCCCTGCTGTGGGCGTTAACTTTTATTCTATGAATACAGGAAACATAGACCATAAAGAATTCTTTGCATTGTCCTTTAAAGCAGGCTGTGTATTTTTCTACAGCGCTATTGTTGGAATAGTTGGTGGCGTGATTCCTATCATGGTCTCATGCATGGTCTTCATCCCATTGATAAAAAGGGTGCCAGAGAGCAAATTTCAGAGAAGGGCGGTTTACCTGGGTATCGCGGTCTTTAGTTTTGTGGTCGCAAGCCTGGTAGTGGGTACGCCGTATGAAATTAGGGTTGTGTAAAGTTAACAAGGCCTTCAACGCAACAAGTGCGTGACGGCGGGCGTTATGTGGGCCAAGGAATGGCATGACGAAGAAAACTGAAAGAAAGCAGGTTTCAATGTTGGCTGCCTTGGTCGGGCTGTCTTTTATGGGCTATATGCTGGGCTCCATTTTCGTTGGTGCTATGTATTCGCCGCTCTTGGGCACTCTAATGCTTGGGCCTATTTTTGTGGCTGCTATTTATCTGGCTTATCGTGAGCGGGCCAAGTCAAACAAAGGTTCAGCAGGATACTGGTTTCGTATTTTGTTTTTCTGGGTTTAATGGGTGTGGTGCTACATGACATTACTGAGCTGTAAGCACATAACAATGCCATGCATGCGACGAGCGAATAATGGCTGGTGTTAGGTTTTCATGAGGTACAGATGCCAAAATTGTAGTGAGCTTTTCTATCTCCGTGATGCGGGATGCGAAGATCGGAGGTGTAGTGGTCAACTAATACCGGACAGTGATTTAGGTTTTTCTTCGGCCACCGCAGGGGCGATCCCGCCGTTGTAGCTGTGAGGCCTGTGGTAATTGTAGTAACCCATCAGATAGTCACCGA
>Ga0105214_100092_pt1 | contig 13371 bp, 10 predicted proteins | sample Virmet3635_2500_FD_89588 | JGI IMG/M metagenome (GOLD analysis project Ga0105214, IMG submission 89588) | Marine viral communities from the Southern Atlantic ocean transect to study dissolved organic matter and carbon cycling - metaG 3635_2500 | ecosystem: Environmental > Aquatic > Marine >...
ACTTAAAACAATTCTGAGGATTTTTCTGGAGACTGAAGGTGCCACATAATCCTGAACAAGGCGAATAGCATCAGGCTCTTCCATAAACTGATTCACCACCACAGAAACACAATCAAGAATCGTTTCTGGCTTCAAACCTGACATTATGAGCGTACCTTCATCCATCCCTTCTGGCCGCTCATGAGCATTCCGCATAGTTACTGCTGGAAAGTTCAACAGAGAAGATTCTTCTGTAATTGTGCCGCTATCTGAAAGCACACAATAAGCTTCTTTTTGAAGCTTTATATAATCCAGAAAACCCAAAGGCTTTAGAAAACGTATCAACGGATTCATATCTCGCTTGGGAAGTGCATCAATTCTTTTTCTGGTTCTTGGATGAGTGGATACGATAACGGGAAAGCCATATTTCTCTGCAAGAGCATTCAAAGAATCCAACAAATCGTTCAAATTAGATTCAGAATCAACATTCTCCTCCCTATGGGCACTGAAAACAAAGAACTTGCGGGGCTCAAGCTTCATATCTCCAATGATTTCAGAACCATTAATTTTATCTGAGTAATAGTTCAAAACTTCGCACATGTGTGAGCCTGTTTTTATAACAGTCTCAGGAGCAACGCCCTCATTAAGCAAATAACGTCTTGCGTGCTCAGTCAAAACAAGATTAATATCGCTTAAATGGTCCAGCACTTTTCTATTTAGCTCTTCCGGCACTCTCTCATCAAAACAACGGTTGCCCGCTTCCATATGAAAAACGGGCACCTGATGTCTCTTGGCCGCTATAACCGACATACAAGTATTTGTATCTCCATATAAAAGCAACGCATCAGGCTTAACATCACGAATAACATCGTCAGCAGCTGAAATTATTCCTGCAATAGATTTTGAAGGCGTCTCGGCTTTTACGCCCAAAAACAAATCCGGCTTCCTTATCTCGAGATCATTAAAGAAGACCTCATTAAGTTCATAGTCGTAATTTTGGCCTGAGTGAACCAAATAATGCTCTGTATGCTTATCAAGCTCGGAAATAACACGGCTCATTTTTATAAGCTCTGGCCGTGTTCCAACAATCGTCATCACCTTAAGCATCAACAGCGCTCCTTACAACATCGAGCTTCATAAGCAATTCTTTTATTTCATCGACATTCAACCGAGTCGTATTATGGGAAGTATAATCTTCCAGCTCGGATATTTTTTGTTCTCCCTCAACAAAATATTTTTTATAATTAAGGTCCCTGCTATCCGCCGGAATTCGATAATAGCGGCCGAAGTCCTCTGCCCTTGCCATTTCCTCCCGAGAAACCAGCGATTCGTAAAGCTTTTCACCATGCCGGGTGCCAATAACCCTGACTGGAGATGAGCTTTTTAGTATTTCGTTAAGCGCCTGAGCCAGGTCTTCGAGTGTGGCTGCCGGGGCTTTTTGAACAAAAATATCTCCCGCCTGACCATGCTGGTAGCTATAGAGAACCAAATCCAGAGAATCTTCCAATGACATCAAAAAACGAGTCATCTTAGGGTCGGTAACAGTGAGTGGTTGTCCTGATTTTATCTGATCAATAAAAAGAGGAATTACAGACCCCCGTGATGCCATTACATTGCCGTATCTTGTTGCACAAAAAATTGGCCCCTCAGGCCCAACGATACGGGATTTAGCTGCCACCAATTTTTCAGCCATCGCCTTGGACATACCCATTGCATTAATGGGGTAAACTGCTTTATCAGTGCTTAAAACAACAACTCGCTCAACGTTATTGGCGATCGCGGCGTTAAGCACATTCTCCGTACCATGCACATTAGTTTTAACCGCTTCCATAGGGTAAAATTCGCATGACGGAACTTGCTTTAACGCTGCAGCATGAAATACATAATCCACGCCGGCCATTGCTTGTGAAACACTATTATAGTCTCTGACATCACCCAGCATAAATTTGACTTTTTCATCATTGATGCCAACTCGCATGTCTTCTTGTTTTTTTTCATCACGACTAAAAACACGAATCTCTTTAACATTTGTACCTAGAAATCGTGATAGGACAGTATTACCAAATGACCCAGTACCGCCTGTAATAAGAAGAACTTTATCATCAAACATTTTTTACTCCCTTTATGGAGTTATGGTATCTATGCATATCTTCAATCAAAGCAGACCACTCAGGTGGAGCATAGCCTGTTTTTTTTCTGAAAAGAGAGGAGTCTAAAGAGCGGTCAATAACAAACTGATCATAAGGTTCAATAGAAACCTTCTTTCCATATTGTTTGGCGATAATCGATAACAAATCGTATTTTGAAATTGGGTCAGCAGAGACTTGATACAGCCCTGACAATGAAGCATCAGGAGCCACATACTCTTTTATAATCCAAGAAAGATGGTTAACCGGTACCCCAGAGAATATTGCCTTAGTAAAACCCTTGATCGCATTGTTCTGGCTCAGAAACCATTCGACCAAACCATTCCTGGATTGCAATTCATGACCGATGATTGATGTCCTCAAGGTAACCACATGAGGCATAGTGGTTACTTCACCGATGAATTTTGATTTTCCATAAAGGTCTTTTGCATCAGACTCATCCGTTTCAGAGTATCCACCTCTCTCCCCAGAAAAGACACAATCAGTACTAATATGCACTAGCCTTGCACCCGCCAAGGCACACAACTCAGCCAGCCGATGCGGCAACATTGAGTTCACCGGCAGCACATGCAGAGGGTTTTCTGCGTCTTCTTGTTGTTTTATTACTCCAACACAGTTGATCACCAAATCCGGCTTAACCTGGGTGAAGACACGGACGATAGAATCAGAGCTTGAGATATCGACTCCGGCAAACAAACCGGAGGCCAGGGAATCATGGAAATATTTTTTCCCAGATTCAGCTCTTAACGTACCGAAAACCTGAAACCTTTCATCACCAGAAAAACCTGCATAGGCTGCGTAACCCAGCATACCGGTCGCGCCTAATACCAAAACACGCATCTCCACCCCTTAAAATATTGACCTATTTTGCTTTCAGCAAAAACATAACCCACAACCCACCCAAAACTCTTCTATAAAACAAAGGTGAAAAAATAAATAGTGGGCGACACCTAACTGCTTCGATAGCCATGCTCAGCCCATACCCGAAATGACCAGACCTGAAGCCTAATCTTGAAGCCATAAGCGATGCATTAGCTTTCGCCAGATAAAGATCATTAGAATCAGTTTTATTAGAATAAAACGACTCCACCGTATCAACAATTTCATGGCACCTGTTAACGCTCACCGGGCGGAAAGAAGCAGACTCTTCATGGATTCGGCAAGAGGCCAAAGGTTCATCAATACGCTTAAAAGTCCCTAACTCAATGCATCTTAGCCAAAACTCGAAATCAGGAACCTGTCGAAGCTCAGACTTCCAGCCACCAAGCTGATCGAAAAGCTTTTTATAAAACAGAGCCCCAGGGCCAGGATGGCAAACAAGGTCGACGGCCATGCTGTGATAAGACCATTCTGGCGCTTGTTTTTGCCGGATCAGATTGCCTGTTGAACTAATCAAATTAAAAGACGGATAGACGACAACTGAATCGCTGTTCAGCAATTCATAGACTAGTTTTGACACAAGGTCAGGAGCAATGATGTCATCCGAGCTAAGATAACCAACGATAGCTCCGCTAGCACTCTTCCACCCTGTATTAAGAGCTTCAGCCTGGCCTTGATTATCTTGATGCACAACCGTGGCCACATCTTTGTACTTATCAACTATTGCTGCCGAACCATCCGAGGACCCATCATTAATGATGATGTATTCTACATCAGCGTAGTCTTGCGCAAGAACACTCTTTATCGTCTCCTCAACATAATCTGCCTGATTGTAAACTGGGGTAACTATCGTCACCCGGGGTAGCTCTTTATCCATTTTCCACCAAATCTTCTTTTACATGACCACCAATTATTTTCAACGCGACGAACAGAATCGTAAGCGAATCAATGACAATCCGCACAAACCAACACCACACAACACCCTCGGCCCCCCAATTCATACCGGCCATCACCAAAGCCGCCAAATAGGCTGGGAGCTGAAAAAGCTGAAATTTGGCAAGAAAACGAGCGTATCCCGCAGCCTGCAAATAAACGAAAGGAACATGAGCAAGGCTATTAATAGCGATGCCAACAGAAAACACCTTCATGAAATACCCGGCTTTCTCAGAAAAAGACGGGTCAATCCAAATAGACAATATCTCACTGGAGAAGAAAAAAGTAACTGCACATACAGGAAGCACCAACCCAAGGGTAAGGAGTATTCCTTTATTGAATATATCTCTTTCCTTGGCCCTCAGAACCTTCTTTGAAAATTCCGGTAGCACCACCGTTGTAATGGCAGCAGGGATAACCCAGAGCTTGGTTATCATTTCATAGGGCGTAACATAATAAGCGACAACAGAAACTTGAACGACCACCGCAATCACAAATCGATCACAATAACCGATCAGCGGGTTCAATATATTACTTACAGCGATCCAGCCGGAAACGCGAAATATTTTTTTATAACGTTTTCTGTCATGCACCCCAAACACATAACCATGACTGAAAAACTCCTTTACCAGAAGCATACTTGCTAACCATGCGACCCAGCGCCCTATCATTAGTATAAGTGCTACAGCAACGAGACTCTGAGAAAAAAAACTGATAAGCGCAGGGCCAGCAAACGTATAAATACCAAGCGGCAGGCGCACCGCGTTAACAGCGGTAAAGCGGCGCTGGGCCTCCAGCACGCCTCGATATCCTGACGTCATAACAATGGCTGGCACAGCTATTGCCAACAAGAGAATAGCAATACCAAGTTCTCGCTGGCTTATATCCGTATCAATAAACCTTGCGCCCAGCAATCCAGAAAAAAGAAAAAGCAGGATTGCCGCGATGGATATAAATGACAATAGCCTGAGGCCTGATCGGGAGGTATAGCCGGCCTCCGAATAATCCCCATTGGACATATCCATAGCCACCTGAATCGTTAATGCACGAGAGATACCCAGGTCAAAAAGCCCAAAATAGCTAACCACAGCCCACATCAGTGTTAAAATGCCGAATCGTTCCACCCCAAGGTTGTCTATTAATAACGGAATACACAGAACCGCAAAAATTAACGGCCCACCCAACCCCATACCATTAATAAAAACATTTTTTAAATCCCGGTTATTCATTATTGGCAGGCACCAGCAGTGGATGTGTATTTCGGGGAGTCTGATTTCAGGTAAGGCTGGAGATTATACACGAGGGCCGCAACCAGGTAATCCCTCAGCCAAGACTCTCCAGGCCGATCAGGCTGGCATTTTGAGGCATCGCTAAAAGGCCCTGCCGCGCTTTTGGCCATCTGCTTGAGGGTCAAAGGGAGCCTGGTTGCTTTTTAACGATATCCGTTCGGGTTTTTTTCTTGCCAAAGCCAATGATCCCGGCACATAGCGTCAATCCCTCGGATCGCTCGCCATCCAAGCACCTCACTTGCCAGGCTTGGGTCCGCGTAACAAACAGCCACATCGCCTGGTCGTCTGGCCACAATATCGTAGGGCACATCTCTGCCACAGGACCTCGAAAAGGCCTCAATCATCTCCAGTACACTATATCCCTGGCCGGTACCCAAATTAACTGTCAGAAGCCCTTGGGCTTTCTCAAATACCTGCAACGCAGCCAGGTGGCCCTGTGCCAAATCCATTACGTGAATATAATCTCGAACCCCGGTGCCATCCGCAGTCTCATAGTCGCCCCCGAAGACATTCAGTTTCTCTCTGCGGCCGATTGCAACCTGTGCAATAAATGGCAAGAGGTTATTGGGGATACCATTCGGATCCTCCCCAATCTGACCGCTTTCATGGGCGCCTACAGGGTTGAAATAGCGTAGAAGAGCTATCTGCCATCGGTTATCACTGGCGTAAAGATCGCGGAGCATATCTTCAATATGCAGCTTGGTGGCACCGTAAGGGTTGGTGGCACTAAGGGGGAAGTCTTCACGGATCGGAACACTGGCCGGATCGCCATAGACCGTCGCCGATGAGCTAAACACCATAGTCCTCACACCAGCATTATCCATGGCTTCCAGCAACCTGAGCGTACCCGTCACATTCCAATCGTAATACCGCAACGGCTGAGCCACTGACTCCCCCACCGCTTTCAACCCGGCAAAGTGAATCACCGAGGCAATGTCATGCCCGTCGAAAATCTTTTTCAAGCAATCGCTATCCCGGATATCACCTTCAATAAACTCCAGAGATTTGCCTGTCAGCCTCTCGACCCTGTCAAGGCTTTCTCTGCTGCTATTGCTGAGGTTGTCCAGCACAACCACGGAGTAGCCGGCTTCCAGCAACAGAAGTACAGTGTGCGAACCGATATAGCCTGCACCGCCGGTGACCAATACAGATGACATAATTCCTCCTGGAAGTTATCCGCCAGCCGAAAACCACTTCCACATTCTTGACGTTATTCAACGTCTGCGGCGACTGACACCGCCACTTAAGGGCAACCAAACCACAGAGAGCCCCAACGGGGCCCTCTTATTACGCAAAACCATAATGGTGCCGTATTATGCGCTAGCCATCGCCTCTTTCACATTCTTCTCGAACAAGTCACGAATTCGCGCCAGAGCCTCTTCATTTACGGCTTCGTAGCGCAAAACCAGCTTGGGCGAGGTATTGGACGCCCGGCAGAGGCCCCAGCCATCCGCATAGTCCATACGAATGCCATCAATGACACGGCGCTCGCCTACGCCGAAGTCCGCATTCGTCTGCAGGTATTCCACGATACGGAATTTGTTCTCGTCCGTCACATTGATATTGATTTCCGGAGTCGTGCAGAGCACCGGGTAGCGCCCGAAAAGCGCTTCCGCGCCCCCGTCAGTCCGGCTGATGATACCGAGAATTCTGGCTGCGGCCACCAGGGCGTCGTCAAACCCGAACCAGTTTTCACCCAGGAAAATATGACCGCTCATCTCCCCGGCCAGCAGGGCGCCAGTTTCCTTCATACGCGCCTTGATCAATGAGTGACCGGTTTGCCACATTTCCGGCTCACCGCCGGCGTCGCGGATCACGTCAAACAAAGCGCCAGTGCACTTCACATCGAAAATGACTTTTGCCCCTGGGTGGCGGCTGACCAAATCTTCTGCCAGAGCCATAAGCAGGATATCCGGGTAGACCACTTCACCTTCCGGTGTCACCACGCCTACACGGTCGCCATCGCCATCAAAGGCCAGCCCCAAATCCGCCTGTTCGGACTTCACTGTGGCAATCAAGTCCTGCAGATTGTTCAGGTCACCCGGATCCGGGTGATGGTTGGGGAAGGTACCATCCACCTCGGTAAACAGTGGCACCACTTCACAGCCCAGTGCCGCCAGTGCCTGCGGGGCCTGCACCCCGGCAATACCGTTACCGCAATCCACCACCACCTTCATCGGTCTGGCCAGTGAATGCCTGCTCAGGAAGGTCTTCTCGTACAGCTCGAGAATTTCCTGCTCCCGGTAACTACCCTCGCCCTCGGCGAAATTGCCCGCTTCAATACGCTCGCGCAGGGCTTGAATCGAATCACCGGAAAGCGTTGTGCCATTAATGACAATCTTGAAGCCGTTATAATTGCCCGGATTATGGCTCCCCGTCAGCATCACTCCGGAATTCAGGCCTTCAATGTTATACGTAGCGAAATACAGTGCAGGAGTCGGCACCATGCCCACATTGACCACATGGCAACCGGTGGCGCGGATACCGTCACTCAAAGCCTGCAGCAGTGCCGGGCCAGACAGTCTGCCATCACGGGCCAGGGCAATGCTGTCCTGCCCTTGCGCCAACACCTCGGAACCGATACTACGGCCGATCAGGTACGCGCTATCGTCGGTGAGTGTCTCGTTATAGATACCGCGAATATCATAGGCCCGAAAAATCGAGGCGGGTATAGCGTGACTCATAACCTTTCCATTCTTACCGTGAGTGAACTTTACAATATGCATATAGGGTGTACGAATTGAACAGCGGCTTATTCGCCAGTATCAGCACTTGCTGCACAAATCATGTCACCCCAGTTTTGCTCGCAACGCGCCGCACCCGATAATACAGACTAATACGTGGGTGGCGATGCTTGTCGCGAGTCACCGGGGAGCCCCTGCTACCTTTAGCGATGCTGGCATAGCGCCAAAAAATGGGGCTACTCAAACTAGAGTGGGCGCCACAGCAGACACGCCAGCAAAGAAAATATCATGGGCAAAACGCATTCAGGGACTTGTCATGTCGGGCATACAGGCTTGCCAGGCGCCGCTTGAACTCCTGCTTGGCCCCATCATCCCCGTGAACCACCCGGATCTCCTCCGGCCAGCGCGTCATGCCCTCCACGAACGCCAGTAGATCAGCCTGATCCCCATGAGCAGAATAACCGCTAATAGACTCCACTGCCGCCTTGATGCTGTACTGGCTTCCCTCAAGCTCGACCCGGGCACCCTGCCCCCGGGACTGAATCGCCTTGCCCGGGGTGCCCTGCGCCTGGTAACCCACAAACAACACATTATGCCGGGCATCCTCAAGCATGGCTTTCAGGTAGTTGACGATTCGCCCGCCCGCACACATACCACTGGCAGCAATCACTACCGCAGGCCGGGCACTATCTGCCAAATGGCGCACCATACGCAAATGGGCGTCGTGACTGTCCACCGTCAACAACTGCCCAAAGGCCAACGGTCGGCGGCCCGCCACTAACCGCTCACGGGCCTCGTCTTCCCAATAGGGTGCCAGCTCCCGGTACACATCCGTAAAGCGACTGGCCAGAGGCGAATCCAGCACTATCGGCAAGGCGTTCCAATCAAGGAAATCATGCATGGCTGCCTGGCGATTGCGATGCAGGATATCCTCCAGCTCATACAGCAGCTCCTGGGTACGGCCAATGCTGAAAGCCGGAATCAGCACCGTGCCACGATCTTTCAAGGCACGTACCAGCATCGCCTCCAGGCGCGCCTGACGCTCCTCCCTGCCCTGGTGAAGCCTATTCCCATAGGTACTTTCGATCACCAGCACATCGGCCTCAGCGGGCGACAATGGGGGAGGCAGAATTGGAGCGTCTGCGGCGCCAAGATCACCGGAAAACACCGTAATATGCCGGCTCTGCCAGCGACACTCAACAAACGCAGAACCAAGAATATGCCCGGCTCGCTGCAAGCGCACCTCCGTCCTCACCTCGCTTGGCAGCTCAATATCGTGCCAGTGATCGTAGGGCAGCGGCACCAGGCGCTCCTGGAGCATGTCGAGAAACTGCTCCACATCCGACGGCGACCGGCTCACTCCAAGCCGAAAGGCATCCTCCATGACTATCGGCAACAGCTTGGCAGAAGGCCCACTGCAATAAATCGGCCCGGAAAAGCCCTCCGCAAACAGCCACGGCAAGCGCCCCACATGATCAATGTGCACATGGGTCAGCACCAATGCCTGAATACGGGAAATATCGAAATCGATGGCAAGATTGTCTGCGCTGGCCCCACCCGGCCCCTGATCTCGTCCCTGAAATAGGCCGCAATCAATCAGCACCGACGCCTGCTCACCAATCACCCATTCATGGGCAGAACCAGTAACACCGGAAACCGCACCATGGTGCAGCACATAAGGAAAAGGCTCGTTCCGGCCTATAGAGGGACAATCCATGTCTTACTCGTCAATCAGTAGTAATGAGCCCCACCCGGTCGCTGCGCTCATCCAGATCATCGGGAACGGGGATGGTCTTTCGCTTTGCAAGCAAAGCTCCAACGGAACCCCGAAACCACAGAAACCGTTGGAGCCTTGCTCGCAAGGCGAGTTCACCGGCAAGTTCACAAAACAGGAAGCTTCGCCTGGCAAGCAAGGCTCCAACGAATCAGGAGTCCTTGAACGAACCGATATGCCGTGCCAGAGCCATGGATGACGCATCCAGACCGGATGCAGATTCCGGATCAGCAAGCACTGCCAGCATATCGGTGGCGATCATCTTGCCCATCTCCACGCCCCACTGATCAAAGGGATTAATCCCCCAGATCACGGCCTGCACGAACACCTTGTGCTCATACATTGCCAGCAGAGCCCCAAGCACGCGCGGAGACAATTCATCCAGCACCAGCGTGGTACTGGGCTGATTGCCGTGATAACGCTTGTAAGGGGGAAGCGCCACTTTCAGGTCCAGGGCTCTCTCGCCGAGGGCCAGCAATCGGGATTGGGCCAGACAGTTGGCATTGGAAAGGGCGTGCTGGGCGTCCAGCTCAGCCGCTGCCTCGGAGTGCATATCCTCGGTATAACGCCGCGCGGTCATCAGGAATTCACAGGCGATCGGCTGAGTCCCCTGGTGCAACAGCTGGAAGAAAGCATGCTGGGCATTGGGCCCCACCTCTCCCCAGATCACCGGGCAGGTGTCGTATTCGACCGGTTCACCCGCCCGGGACACACTCTTGCCATTGGACTCCATCTCAAGCTGTTCAAGATAGGCAGGCAGATGCTTGAGGCGTCCGTCATAGGGCAATACGGCACGCGCTGAAATCTTCATAAAGTTGATGTTCCAGACATCTACTAACGCCAGCATCACCGGCAGATTGTCTTGCCAGGGTTGAGTCCGGCAGTGTTGATCCATGTCATGGGCTCCCGCCAGCAGCTCACGAAAGCCCTCCATGCCCACCGTCAAGGCAATGGGCAACCCAATGGCCGACCATAGCGAATAACGGCCACCCACCCAGTCCCAGAACTGCAGTTGATTGTAAGGAGTAATACCCCACGTCGACATGCGCTCGGCGTTCGCCGAAATACCGATGAAATGACAGCGCAGCAACGAAGCATTGTCGAAATCCAGCCCCAGGCCCCGCGCCAGCCACTGCCGGGCCGTCTTGGCATTGTGTAGCGTGTCCACGGTAGTGAATGACTTGGAGGAAACCAGAAACAGGGTGGTGCGAGGATTTAGCTCCTGCAACACCTGGGATACCTGACTACCGTCCATGGACGAGGCGAAATGAATCCGAGGCCGGGTCTGGCCTGTCGGAGGGAGACTCGACTGCAGCGCAAACGCGGCCATCAAGGGCCCAAGGTCGGACCCGCCAACCCCCACATTCACCACATCGGTAATGGCGTCACCCAGTACCCCACGCCAATGGCCCTTGAGGATCCGCTCGACCATCCCCTCCATGGCATCCAGCTGCTCGTGAACCTGCGGCGCCAGCTCTGCGGGCTCGCGCAGACACCAATGCTTGGCCGCACGGCCCTCGGTACAATTCACATCAGCCCCGGAGAACAAGGCATCCAGCCAATGGCGCAACTGTCGCTCATCTGCCAGCTTGACCAGCAAGTCCCGGCTCTCGTCGCTCATGCGCTGCTTGCTGAAATCAGCCAGCACACCGCAAGCATTCAGGCTGAAGCGCTCAAAGCGCGTTTGATCCGCCGCAAACCGATCCGCCAAATGCAGTGTTTTTTCCTGTCCGGCACGCTCTGCCAGTTGAGACCAGATCGTACTGATAGTGAGAACATCCTGTTCCGGTACCATGTTTAGCGCCCTATTCCTCTATACACCAGACCCTGTTCCCTGACAAAAGCAGGCTCATAAATATTACGGCCATCCAGTATCAGCGGCTGACGCATGGCACGCTTCAGTCGCTGCCAATCCGGGCTCCAGTAAGGCTTCCACTCTGTGATCAACATCAGTGCATCCGCCTCTTCCGCAGCGTCATAGGGGTCGTCACACAACGTCAGAGCACCACGCCCCCGCGCCCAGTTTTCCAGATCCGGCAGCGCCCTGGGATCATGGGCCATTACCTCAACCCCCTGAGCCCACAATGCCTCAATCACTTTCAGCGCAGGCGCATTGTCTACGCGATGGGTGCCCGGCTTGAAGGCCACACCCCACAGCGCCACCTTCTTGCCCGATACATTGCCCTGATAAAACTGCCAGAACTTGCGGAACAACACTTCCTTCTGACGCTCATTGGTCTGCAACACACGCTCTAACAGGCCAGGCTCGGCGGCGCGTTCATTCAAGGCATCCACCAGTGCCAGCACGTTGCTGCTCAGTCCGGGGCCACCAAAACCACAGCCAGGGTAAAGGTAAGACTCACCAATTCGCGGATCGGCACCCATGGCCACTCGCACCACATCAATATCTACGCCCAGGGATTCAGACAGGCTGGCCATATCATTCATGTAGCTAATACGGGTGGCCAGGATCCCGCTGATAGCCAGTTTGGCGAATTCAGCCTCACGCAGGCTCATCACCTGGATCACATCCTTGCGGCGGTTGAAGGGGCGCAGCAGCTCTCGAACCAGCGCCTCGCCCTCGCCATCTTCACACCCCAGCAGAATACTGTCCGGGCGGGTAAAAGTCTGGAAGGCATTCCCTTCCTGAATCAAATCCGGCAAAGCCACCAGAACAGCGCGGGTATCAATCTGCTTGATCATGTCCCGCAGCAACTCGGAAGAGCCCACCGGCCCCACGGTCTGGTTCACAATCACACCACAGCCGGAGGAGGACGCCAGACGACTTACCAGTGCCTCTGCTACCCCCTGCTCTCCGGGCTGCAAGGCCAAAAACACCGCATCCGGAATATCCCGCGGCACATCCTCCCAGAAGCCCGTTATCAAGCGGCCGCTTTCAAGCTGCTCGGCAAAGAAGCGGTCCAGCCCCTGCTCGCGAAACAGGGGGAGCCCCTGGGCAAGCCGGTCACGAGATGCAGGCTCAACCACACACCAGTTAACCTGATGCCCCGTCTGCGCCATGGCAGTAGCGGTTACCTGGGCACACAATGTGTCGCCATAAACTGTTATCTGCATAGGACCTCAGCTACGAGCAGCAAGCTTCAAGCCTCAAGCTGCAAGGAAAACCACATCGGACTGCCAGCCCGACGCCATGAATAATTCACTGCATTCGTCTGATAATCGCGAACAGCATTCTTGATAGTTGCTCCACTTCCTCAATCCACCGGCCACTTACCTCTTCCGGGATATAGCCGATTCGATGGCCAATGTGCACCTAAGTCTGCAATTCGCCCGCAGAGCCCTTTGCGTAATTCAAAAACAGGGCTTTCTCACGATCAGACTGCCGTTCATAGCTCTCCGCGATGTTAGAAGGCAATGAGAGCAACGACCGGGTTATCCGATCCCGGAAACCAAAGTCACGATGCCCCGCAAAATGCTCATAAATCTCAACGCTCAGTTCCACCGAGCGTTGCCATATTTGCAAACTCTCAAAACGCATCCTTGCTCCTTAATCAAAAGTCACCATCCATGGGAACTTTTCCAATTTTCTTTGTCCCACAAGCGTAGCTTGTAGCTTGTAGCTTGTAGCTTGTAGCTTGTAGCTTGTAGCTTGTAGCTTGTAGCTTGTAGCTTGTAGCTTGTAGCTTGTAGCTTGTAGCTTGTAGCTTGTAGCTTGTAGCTTGTAG
>Ga0105214_100132_pt1 | contig 4752 bp, 5 predicted proteins | sample Virmet3635_2500_FD_89588 | JGI IMG/M metagenome (GOLD analysis project Ga0105214, IMG submission 89588) | Marine viral communities from the Southern Atlantic ocean transect to study dissolved organic matter and carbon cycling - metaG 3635_2500 | ecosystem: Environmental > Aquatic > Marine > Oceanic...
CAAGTAGTTCAGGATCAACCTCGTCAAGACTCTTAGGTGCTTCTCCTTGTTTAGGCGCAGCGTAGTAATACGCATCCTGAAAATCAATTGGTTTGTAATGAATATTAGCCCATTGAGGTTCCTCTGTTGTAGACTCCAGCCAAAACCGAAACGCCTTAAGCCGCCAATCTAGCAGCCATTTTGGCTCTTCCTTTTTTGCAGATATAAATCGGACAGTATCTTCGTTTAAACCCTTAGGGGCAAGCTCGGACTCGATATCGGTATAAAAACCGTACTTGTACTCTCCAATAGCTTCAACTGTTTTTATGGTTTCAACAGATACGGACACTAATTTACTTACTATGATTACAAATAAAATAACTGTCAACTATATCACTAACAGGACTATCGGTTGTACAGCCTAGTTCTTCATATAAATCAATGTTAGTTTCTTGTTTGAACTTGTCAATCATATTATGTTTACTAGCATTGCCCTTTCCAGTAGCTTCCTTCTTAACAGCAGTCGGAGCTATAGTTTCACATAATATATCTCTACTCATCAATTTATATTTTAATAACCCAGTATTTTCTCCAATATGAAATAACTTACCAGTAGCAGCATATGCATAATCTTCTAGATATACTTTTTCAACAGTGTACGCTTCTAGGCTATCAATTGCCCATTTACTTATATACGAATATCTTTCTATTAGATGATCGAAGTTAGTTGGTAGATAGGATCCAATGAATCTAAATCGACTAACGTCAGTTTCTTTTATTAATTTCTTTGTTGATGTTAAATAATGTATGTCCCATTCTTCTCTCCAGGCAGAGAATCCACCAACTCTCACTCTAATACATATTGCAGGGCTGGTAGTACTATAATCTATACCTACCCTACACGGAGCAATCGGACCATAAGAAGTTCTATTCTTCTTCGCCATCTACTAGGTCAACTCCTCTTCCAAACTTAGCATGATCAGTAAAATCCATAGCTAATAGATCTTCAGGTAATTCTTCTGTCTCTATAGTCTCCCCACAGAAAGGACAAAACTCTGGACCCGCACCCGAAAACGCAGTATCAACTTCACTAGGATCCCACATTACTTTATATATAGACCCACAATTAGGGCACTCATATTCTTTTTGAATTAAGATATCTTCTGGCCTATCTTCCATCAATCTCCACCAGAAGCAGCCACTGTAGGAGTGCCATAGTGCTCATTGTGAGACAATCCACCATTAAATATTGATGGAGCCTCGTCGTTTGGGATCTCTCTATGATCAATCATATGTTCAATTTCAATACTTTTATTTAAAAATCCTATCCCACCATGGTCTCTATACTCAGTTTTATAGTATACCTTCTTAATCCCTGACTGATATATTAGCTTAGCACATTCCATACAAGGATTATGTGTACAATACATTTCAGCATCTAACCCAGATTCAATACTTCTAGCGAGCTTTGATATTGCATTGCTCTCTGCATGTAGTACCTCTGCTCTAGTTACTCGTTCCACGTCTTCTGATGCTGCATGCCAGAGGTCCTGTTCACACTCATTGTCCCACCCTGCAGGCATACCATTCCAGCCCATACTTATAATCCGCCCATCTCTGACAACCACAGCACCAACCTTTAACCTTTGTGCATGAGACATTTCAGCCACACGCTCAGCGATATCCATATATAAGCGCTTGTATTGATGTACCTTACGTGTGTTCATTGTGCCCATACTTCTGACCAGTCTCCTGATAGAGCTCCCTTTGCGTAATCTGTCGCTCTGTTCTCAAAGAAATTTGTATGTGTAGGAGCATTGATCATTTCTTCTACCCATGGTAAAGGATTTTTCTTTACTTTAAATACTCCCTTCATTCCCATCGAAATTAATCTTCGATCTGCAATATATCTAATATATTCTTTGACCTCAGTATCTCTTAGACCTTCCACTCGTCCCATTGTATAAGCCAAATCGATAAACTTGTCTTCTAGTTCTACCATTTTTGTAGCAACAGTATATATGTCACTTTTGAGTTCATCGTTCCATATTTCTCTATGTTCTTCAATATATGTCCTAAACAACTTGATTAATGCTTCTGTATGCATAGTTTCATCAACAACAGACCATGTAACTATTTGCCCCATTCCCTTCATCTTACCATGACGTGGAAAGTTTAACAACATTACAAAGCTACTAAACAAAGCCAATCCCTCCGTAAAAGCACTAATTGCAGCTATTTTGACAGGGGTATGAGCGCCGTTCATCATTTTACTGTGGAAGTACTCATGTTTCTCTCTCATAGCATCGTATTCCAAGAACTCTGTGTAAATAGACTCGGGCATACCAAGAGATTCAATCAGGTGACTATATGCAGCGATATGCAATGCCTCCCTAGCAACAAATCCACATAACATCATTCGAATCTCTGGCTGTGGAAACCGTGGTAGGTAGTGCTTTACATACCCACCAGAGACATCTATATCACTCTGAGTAAAGAAACGAAACACGTTTGTTAGAAAGTATTTCTCCTCTTGCGTAAGTCGAGTCTTCCAGTCTTTTATATCTCCAAGCATTGGTACTTCTGTATGAAGCCAATGAGACTGCTCGTGCTTTAGCCATATATCATATGCCCATGGATAATGAAACGGCTTAAAGTAATCTCTTTCGTCGGTTATTTTTAATTTCATCCCTCACAAGCCAAACAAGGCTCTCCCTGTGCTATTTCTTGTATATTGATTTCCTTAATTATTTGTCGTTCAATTTGCTTTGATATTTTATCTGCTTTACCAATCTTCTCACTACGACAATAATATAAAGTTTTCAATCCACTCTTCCATGCAAGAAAATGGACAGCATGTAAGTATTTGATATTTGCATCAGGACGGAAGAACACATTAATAGACTGTGCTTGGTCAATAAATTTCTGACGATCTGCAGCATGCTCTATCACCCATCGCTGATCAATCTCCATGCTTGTTTTATATACCTCTTTCTCCTTGTCTGTTAAAGGACTTCTTAAAGTCTGCACACTACCTTCACTAGCAATAATGTCTGTCCATATCTTATCATATTCAAATTTAAGTCCTGAACCCTCTTCTTGTGCACGCGCTCTCTCCTTCTGACATTTCTTTTTAAGCAAAGCATCTAAGTATTTGTTTTTGTTCAAATAAGAACCAGATAACGTATCTTGCCTATATGCATTAGCTCTCCATGGTTCAATAGAAGGAGAAGTATTTCCCATAATAATACTTGTACTAGCATTAGGAGCAATTGCCATCAAATGACTAAATCTAATTCCTTGTCCCTCAGCATCAGGAGCTTCGCCTCGCTCCTTTGCTAATTTAATATTAGCCTCATCCATTCTCTTTCTTATATGTCTAAACATTCGAACATTTATAGACTTAGCTATCACGCTTTCAAATGGGACACTCTTACGTTGTAGGTATGCATGAAACCCTAATGCACCCAGACCTATACTACGTTCACGCATTGCACTGTACTTCGCTCTACTGATAGTATCAGGAGCGCTGTCAATAAAGAATGTTAATACATTGTCTAACATTTCGGCTATATCACTAATGAATTGTTTATCTCTACTCCATGAATCATAATATTCTAAATTAACACTAGATAAACAACATACTGCTGTACGGTCTTTACTAGTAGGTAAAATAATTTCACTACATAAATTACTTTGATGTATTTCTAGTCCTTGATCTCTTAGCCACTCAGGCATTTCTCTATTAGATGTATCAATAAAATGTAGATATGGTTCTCCTGTCTGCATTCTCATTTCAAGAATACGTTGCCACAGCTCCTTACCACTGATTGTCTCCATCACTGTTTTACTATGTAAATCAATAAGATCCCAATCATCATTTGCTTCCGGATCTTGCATGCATCGTTCAATTAGTTCCATGAAGTCATCAGTAATATTGAGACCGTGGTGAAGATTTAGACATCTAAAGTTCTGATCACCAGTTGGCTTACGCATTTCTAAAAACATAAGAATATCAGGATGAGATATATCTAAGTATGCTGCATAACTACCTCTGCGTGTCTTTCCTTGTCTATATGCTAGCGAGCTAGCATCATACATCTTTAAGTGAGGCATCACTCCAGTAGATTTATCATCGCTACTGCGCATACCAAAACCAATACCAACTCCTCCACCTAACATAGACAACCAATTGGTTTCACTGAGATTATCAACTAACCCCTCAGCACTATCTTCAATATAATTTAAATAGCAGCTTATAGGTAGACCTCTCTCAGTCTTCCCATAAGCGAGAATAGGAGTACTATAACTCAGCCAATGCTTACTACTGTAATCATATAAACGCTGAGCATGTTCAGGATCACTTGAAAAGGTCTTTGAAACAAACGCAAACCTCTCTTGCGGAGAGGTTTCAATGTCTTTCATGTATGAATCTTTCAATCGTTTAATACCAGAAGGGTCAAGTAAGTTGTCCCTATTTGGATCAATCGTGATCCCGTGTATTTCCATTTAATCTTCCTCCCAAAAGGCTAAACACTTCCAGCTTATCGGAAAGCATTTTTCTGCTTGTTTAGCAATATCTTGTACCACAACACGTGTCTCTTGTTGTGCAGTTTCTTCTAAACGTAATGCACACACTCTTGCAAATGCATACAACGATCCAGTCCAATACCACTCTGTCATCATACTCTGAGGTAATACTATCCTTGCTTGTTCAGGAGCAACGCTATTCTTTAATAACAAGTTATAATTACGTAAAGCAAGGTCTTCTAC
>Ga0105214_100133_pt1 | contig 4438 bp, 8 predicted proteins | sample Virmet3635_2500_FD_89588 | JGI IMG/M metagenome (GOLD analysis project Ga0105214, IMG submission 89588) | Marine viral communities from the Southern Atlantic ocean transect to study dissolved organic matter and carbon cycling - metaG 3635_2500 | ecosystem: Environmental > Aquatic > Marine > Oceanic...
CCATCAGGGGATGCTCGATGTCGAGAAAATCTTCTATGACTGCCCTCTACCATATGATGAGGATCTAAGCACACCTGGTGGATACAATGCTCCGAATGATCCTGTGAAGATAATAGCGGATAATGATAAGCGCGCTGTAGATGATTTTACTAATTATATAGGACCTCTCGGGTCGTCTGTAGAAAGGAAAAAACAGAATGACGATAGTCGGAGCTAAACATAGTGATAGTGGCATAGACAACATCCCAGTGATTGTCCATGATCGTAATGTAGCATGTAGTGGCCCACCGAGCCCTCACGATCATCCGGTAGTGTACTATTATATAATGCAGCCAGGAGGTGATGGTGCAGCTGCTGTCGTAGATGGAGAGGATAATACTGTCATATGTATGTACTGTGATAAGAAATATATCTACCAGGACTCAGTAAGCGGGATGCTCAATGGTCGCAGCTTCCAGGAAAATAATAAATAATTGGGCATGTATGATACGATAAGGAGTATAACAAATGTGTCCACTATGCTACGTTCCATGGTTGGTAATGCTGCTAGGGTTCTTTGGCCTTTCAGGTGCACACTACTGGGTTGATGCACACCCAGTGCTATCACTGATATTGACGACCGGTGCAGGTATTTTAATCTTTTATGGTGGGTTTAAGCTATGGAAATATTATCGCCGAACCAAATGACACTCGCACAATACATATGGAATCGGATAGTAGATGATCAGGTCGGGCTATCGAGGAGTAGAGCTCAACATAGTGCATCGATGTTATATGTAACTGATAGAGATATTCAGAAATACATTGAAGAGTATTGGAATGCGCCATTAGTGGTAACTCGTTACCTCGAGGACAAATATACAAAGGTACCGTAGGAGAAAGTAATTATGGATGGAATATTGTTACCTTTAATTATTGGTTTTGCTATCGTATGGTTCACCTTCAAGGAAGGATTGACGCGCGGAGCGGAAAAGACTATGACGATATTAGAGAGTGATGGAATAATTGAGATAGATAGTCAAGGGAATATAAGATCCACAAAGTGGGAATACGTATATGAGGATGTACCTGACGATGCATAATAAGTTCATAGAGAATCTCGATCTCGGTGTTTTTGTTATTGTTGTTATAGGGATATTCTTATTTGGCGAATACTACTCTCATCATCATATGGACAATAGCATATTAGATAATTACTTTGGAGTGACACTATGGTAGTACGAGTAGGGGTCGACCCCGCACAAGTTAAGAAAGAGCGTCATAAGCACGTTACCAGTATCGGTAGGAGCATTCGCAGTGCACCAACAAATAAGCACAAGAGACGAACGTGGAAGAGATACAGAGCACAGGGAAAGTAATACGGCTGGGTCCGGACTGGTGTAATGGATTGTCCAGAGTGGACATATCCATTTATAAGAATTGAGATCTTGAGATGGACCAGACGAAAAATATAACGACTCCAAGATACACTCAAATACCGACATTTATGAGATTACCATATACTGACCATCGCACTGATGACATTACCGATATTGATATAGGACTAATAGGAATACCATTCGATGGTGGTGTGACAAATAGACCAGGAGCTCGTGCTGGCCCTCGAGCAGTAAGAGATTTAAGTAGCCTTACGCGAATATACAACAACAAAGTCAATCCATATAATAATATAACAGTGCGTGACCTAGGAGATGTCGTTACTGACGAACCGTTTAACCTTGCTACTGCGTTGAAAGACTTATCGATTAAACTCAGTAGTATACTAACAAATACAGGAGTCAGACCAGTTGTGTGTGGCGGTGATCATTGTGTGACACTTCCAGTGCTAAGAGCAATGCGTAAACTACATCCTCTCGCATTAATCCACTTTGATGCTCATTGTGATACTGGTGGACATTATCTCGGTAGCCAATGGCATCATGGAACTCCATTCAGACACGCAATACAGGAAAACCTAATAGATCCAAAAAAGACAATCCAGATCGGAATAAGAGGAAGCACAAATAATCCTAATCTATGGTCATTCAGTTATGATCATGGTGTAACAGTGATCACAATGGACGAATTCGAGAGCTGGGAAAAACCATGCGAAACTGTTATTGATAAGATACACGAAGTAGTAGGAGACAGCAACGCATATATCTCATTTGATGTTGATTGTCTGGACCCGGTATATGCTCCAGGGACAGGAACACCAGAAATAGGTGGACTAACAACAAGAGAGGCGCTACAGATGTTAAGAGGGATAAACGGATTAAATATTGTCGGCGGAGATGTCGTTGAGGTAAGTCCTCCATTTGATACACGTGATCAAGTAACCGCACTAACTGGTGCAACAGTGATGTATGAAATCCTTTGCCTTGTTGCTGCGGGTATTAAATGGACGTAACAATAATTGGTGGAGGAATAATAGGTACAGCAACAGCATACTTTCTTTCCACGCGCAAAGGGATATCAGTCAGAGTACTAGAACGCGATCCAACATATACCAATGCATCGTTTGCAAGATCATGTGGTGGGTTCAGACATCAGTTTGTCACTAGAGAGAATATTGAACTAGGAATATTTGGCCGACAGTTCATACAGAAGTATACTGATGAAGTACAGTGGACTGATAATGGATACCTATTACTATTTAATGAGGACCAAGCGGATCGGCAGAGGCTTGCAGTACTAGAACAATGGAAGCACGGTGGATCGATCAAGCCAGTATTACAGAAGGACCTCAAAGAAATGTTCCCGTGGATTAATACTGAGGGAGTGTATATCGCTGGATATACAGAAACCGATGGATGGCTGGATCCTCATAGTCTGCATAAGGTGTTTAAGCAAAGCGCAATTGACAATGGAGTGGAATTCGTAAAAACAGATGTTTGTGAGCTAGACCCAAGTCATAGAAGGTTCTCGGCTCAAACTGCGGACAGCGATCGATATCGCCAATATTGCTGGCCAGACGACAACTCCAATGTGATTGTTGTTACTGCTGGATGTTGGACCAAAGACCTGCTACCAGATATACCTGTTGCTGCTCAGAAGCATACGGTATTCAATATCAAATGCCCTACTCACATTGCGGATATGCCTCTCGTCGGTGATTTCACAACAGGAATATATTGGCGGCCAGAAGGTGATGGGTATATCGTTGGTTCCCCTACTGGTAGATTCGATCAAGATGATCTAGAACCAGATCACAATGACTTTGAACAGCTTGTATGGGAGAAGTTGGCCCTAAGAGCTCCTATGTTTGAATCAGTCAAGGTGACAGGAGCATGGGCTGGATACTATGATACAAATACTATCGACAATAATGCTATCATAGGAAAACATCCTAAGTGGCATAACGTATACCTCGCATCCGGCTTTACTGGACGAGGAGTAATGCAAGCACCTGGTGTAGGAAGAGGGCTAACAGAACTGATAGTTGACGGGGAATATAAGAGTATAGACCTATCGTGCTTCAGCCCACAGAGATTGTTTGATGATCAGATCAACTATGAGCCATATGTGTTATAATGATTAGCGCATTAAAACTAGTGTAATGTATTTCGAAACATTTAAAATTATAGCAATTGACTTTAAAGACAAATTCAATCAAATACATACGCTGAAGTGTCTATTATATAATACACCACTGGCAAATAAGTACTACGAAGTGCTACGTAGAAATAAAGCAAACGCAGACGGGAATATAGAATCTTCTTTTAACAACAAGGTTGAGGCAGATTATCCAGAAATATGTGAGAAGATAAAACACACCGTAATAACCATAAACAAACTTCAGAACCACATAACACTACCAGAGTATGGTGTGCTCGAGCAAAATGAACTAAACACACTACATGATCTTTTTGAGGTATGGGGTGACAACCCACAATGGCAGAAAGACAGGACCACACAGGACCATTTTCTTAAACTAAATGATTTAATTCACAAGTGTGAATGTTTATCACCATCACATTCAGAAGATTTTCCAAATATGGGTGTTGTAATTGACATCAAACCAACAACACAGAGTGCAAAGCGTGGTATACATTTTCCGGTTACAGATAAAGATAAGCTAATGTTAACCTCTCAATACAAATGGGGTCGATTGTATCTGGGTTATAATACATTGGGCAAAGATTACATGCATGCTATGAGAGATAATGATATTCGTCTAATAGCCAACGACGAAGTAAAACCTCAAAAGAGGTATGCAGCCGAGATATGGGTAAACTTTGGTCCAGACGCGGACCACCCAAGTACATTTGAATTTGCTACTTGGGTTGATACGTTGGATAAAGAAATTAGAGAAAAAATTCCCCTTAATAATTTGCAAGATATGATGCTTGGTAGACTACTGCTGGGTGAAATAATAATCAACAAGGCATTTACAAACATAGATCCAGATTTAAATCATTGGTTAACCACCGATCATCTCTGTAAACAAAAATGGAAC
>Ga0105214_100161_pt1 | contig 2762 bp, 2 predicted proteins | sample Virmet3635_2500_FD_89588 | JGI IMG/M metagenome (GOLD analysis project Ga0105214, IMG submission 89588) | Marine viral communities from the Southern Atlantic ocean transect to study dissolved organic matter and carbon cycling - metaG 3635_2500 | ecosystem: Environmental > Aquatic > Marine > Oceanic...
ATGGTCAAATCTCTTGATCCACATTCTATTTACATGCCTGCCAAAGAGTTTGCAGAAATGCAGATTGATGCCGAGGGAAAGTTTGCTGGTCTTGGCATGGAAGTAACAATGGAAGATGGGTTAGTTAAGGTTATTAGTCCAATTGATGATACGCCAGCTGCTCGTGCTGGAATGAAATCTGGAGATTTTATCACTCATGTTAATGGTCAATTAATATATGATATGACAATAAAAGAAGCTGTGGATTTAATGAGAGGACCTGTCGGAACAGAATGTGTTATAACTGTTTGGAGAAAAGATCAAGGTGAACCATTTGATGTAACTCTTGTTCGTGATACTATTAATATTGTAGTAGTAAAAGGACATGCTGAAGGGAAGGTCGCGTATATACGCCTTGCTATTTTTAATCTACAAGCGTATGACAGCTTTATAAAGATGTATGCTGATTTGCGTAAAGAAATTGGCGAGGACATGCAAGGGATAGTTCTTGACTTGCGCAACAATCCTGGTGGACTACTTAATACAGCTTTATTTATTACAGATGCTTTTATTAGTGAAGGGGAAATAATGTCAATACGTCCTCGTGATGAAGAACAAAGCCAGTCTTTTGATGCAGCACCAGATAATGATATTGCCGTTGGATTACCAATAGTTGTTCTGATTAATGCTGGTTCAGCGTCTGCTTCTGAGATTGTTGCTGGATCACTACAAGACCACAATCGTGCAATAATTGTTGGTACAAAGTCTTTTGGTAAAGGATCTGTACAATCAATTATTCCTTTACCTGGTGGTAGTGCAATAAAATTAACAACTGCTCGGTATTATTTACCGTCAGGTCGATCTATTCAGGCTGGTGGTGTTACTCCAGATATAATTGTTCGTCCTGGTAAGATAGAATTTGAAGATGAACAAAAGCTGAGGAAAGAAGCAGACCTTCGTGGTCGCCTTGAAGGTAAGGGAGTTGTTATTGAACAGGAAGTCAAAGCAACAGAAGTTAGTGATTATCAATTACAACGTGCATTAGATATAATTCGTGGAATAGCACACCATAGTGAAATGAATAAATAATGGGATTTAAATTGGCATTAGTGATGTTGATCGTGATGGGAGTCGTTGGTGGTATTGGATATTGGTACTATCAAGATACTCAAAAGAGGCTTGCTATATTACATGAAAATAATGCTAAGTTAGAAGTTGCTGCACAGATACAGACACAAGCTATTGAGATGCTTGAAAGGAATGTTAAGGTTGCTGCACAATTAGCACAAGAGACTGAAGAAAAGTTTAAACAAGCAAGGAAACAAGTAGACGATCTAAGAGATAAGTTTAATAAGACTAGTGCATTATTAGGGAAACGTGATATTGGTACATTAGGACAGGCAAAACCAAGAGTTATAGCTAAGATTATAACAAGAGGTACTAAGAATATAAATCGATGTTTCGAGATTGTTTCGGGATCACAATTAACTGAGAAAGAAGTCAATGCGGAAAAGCCAAGTCAGCTTAATAATAGTTGCCCTACTATCGCTAATCCTAATCGGGTGCACTAGTACACCAAAAATATTAGAGATTAAGGCAGTACCAATTGATGCGGTACCACTTAATTTACCTGATGTAGATGTAATAGAGTTAGACGACATACAGTTTTATGTTGTCACTGAACAAAATGTAGAGGCAGTGTTTGAGAAACTTCGAGAGAAAAATTATGATCCAGTAATATTTGGCGTCACTGATGATGGGTATGAAATGATGGCAGTGAATATGGCTAAGATATTGCAAATGGTTCAGCAACAAAAAGCAGTAATCATAGCATATAGGACATACCATGAAAAACAACAAACTGCGGTACAGAAAAATAATGAAGCAGCGGCTGAAGCAACACAACTTAGAGACGGAGAGCTTTCTACAAATGAATCATTTCTTAAAAGAATTTGGCCCTGGTGATTTAGCTGATCATCGATACGCTAGGTTTTTCTTTGCATGTTGTTCTCTCTTAGCTTACAGAAGTCATCCTGTCAGCGAAAAGTACTATCATCAAGCAGGGTTCGATCAAGTTCATTTAATCAGTAAAGATGGTGCTCAATGTTATGTTCTAATTAATTCAGAAATTATTGTCGTCGCGTTTAGAGGGACAGAGGTTAAAGAACGAAGCGATGTTTGGGCAGACATAAAAATTTGGAAAACAAAAAGAAGCAAGGGTGGTGGAGGCCTAGTACAAAAAAAAGGTTTAGTACATAGTGGGTTTAAAGACGAGTTAGATAAAATATGGCCTGATGTTTTAAATTATATGAGAGAGAATACTGATAAAAAATTATATATGACTGGCCATAGTCTTGGTGGTGCTATGGCTACGATTGCTGCTAGTCGTGTGCTTCCTGCTCAGGCAAACCACAATGCAAGATACGCTGCTCCTTTAGAAGAAATATATACTTTTGGCGCGCCAAGGGCAGGCAACGAGGACTTTGTACAAACGTTGAAGTTTCCTCATCATAGACTACAAAATAATAATGATGTTGTCTGTAGAGTACCTTCTGTATTATTAGGATATAGACATCAATGTAACTCTATATATCTTAACCACAATGGGCATGTTAAAACCTTTGGTACGTGGCAAAGATTTTGTGATATGGTTAAAGGTAGATTGCGCGCAATTTTAAAAGGTCAATTATTTGATGGTGTTTATGATCATAGTATGGATAAATATTGTAAGAAATTATATAATATATGGAAAGATGAATTTTATTTTTTACATACAACAGATA
>Ga0105214_100162_pt1 | contig 2755 bp, 4 predicted proteins | sample Virmet3635_2500_FD_89588 | JGI IMG/M metagenome (GOLD analysis project Ga0105214, IMG submission 89588) | Marine viral communities from the Southern Atlantic ocean transect to study dissolved organic matter and carbon cycling - metaG 3635_2500 | ecosystem: Environmental > Aquatic > Marine > Oceanic...
AGTAATTACCTTCGAGAAAACAAGGTTCAATGCACCTGGCCCTCAGGCTTATAACAAGCGGCGGCAGGCGGACCAAATTTCCGCTCGTTCCTCGCTTCAATTTGCCCGCTGCGCCTGGCGTTATGTGATTCGTCATAGAGAAACATGGATATAATATTATTGGCTTTATACCTTCTTGGATTAACAGGTCTTGAAACTTTGCTTTATAGAAAAGCACCAATTGTCATTTCGACCGGTGGTTTGGTGATCGTGATTTTGATGATGGGTATGGCTATGTTGTTGCCCTATATAGCCTTAAAGGAGGGAATGTTAGAGAAAACAGCCTTGAATATAGTCGTACTTTGGGTTGGGGTTTTCTATTTGGCTTGGCTTTTCTCCGGGTTGCTGGGGTTCTTTGTACGAAAGTAGTGAGTGAAGCTGGTGTCTCTGTGGCACATAACAAGAAACTGCAGCGGATCAAATTTCGCTGCACTCAATTAGTCCGCTGAGTTTGGCGTTATGTGTGCTCAGGCTAGGTGTGGACTCATGAAGTGGTTTTCTTTTGGGTTGGGAGTTCTATGTTTTATTTACGCAGGTCTCTATTTTCTAGGTCTTCTTCCCGTTGGCTTTTGGCAATCAACAATCGATCTGGTTATGGGGGGTGAGTCTGGTGCGTATTATAAAATTGTTCCTACAGAGTCGTTTGAGTATCAGGGGGTAGTGGCTCTTTCCCTCGGGGTGGTTTTTGTCGCTTTGTCACGGTGGCAGTTTCAAAGGTGTAAAGCTGATGAGTGATTTCTGCGAAAGGGCTTCACATAACAAGCGGCGCCAGTCAGAACAAATTTGCGCTCCTGCGTCGCTCCAATTTGCCTGCTGCGCCGGGCGTTATGTTCGCTTATGAGTAAAGATTGCACTGATGAATTCAAGCGCCTCGACAGGAGGGTAGGACTGTATTGGGTCTTGCTCATAGGCTACTTGATTGTAGCGCCTGGACTTTTTGGATTTTTCTCCAGTAAGTTAAATTGGAGTTCTGCGTCTCATTTTCATTTCTTCTGTGTAATGAGTTTTGGGCTGTTGCTCCTGCTCAGGCTAGTTTCGCCAAGGTGTCCGAGCTGTGGCCGGGGTCTATACTCCATTATCGAATTTAGAAAGTTTCCTATAGTCATCAAAAGCTGGATAGGGAAAAGCTGTTCTGGCTGTGGCGCAAGACTGAGAACATAACAAGTGGCGGCAGGCAGACCAAATCTCCGCTCCTCCGTCACTCCAATTTGCCTGCTGCGCCAGGCGTTATGTTTCGAAGGGGGTGACTGAATGGCGAAAAGGATGACAAAGGCTGAGACGCAAGGCATAGCTGCATTAATTGTGATTGGTCTTCCTGTTTATGGGGTGATGAAGCTGGAAGAGTCTGTTGGCTGGGGCTTTATTGTAGCTATTGTGGCTTTCGTTATTGGGTTGATCATTTTTTTTCAGGCTTTCCAAAAAAAACAGCGAAGAGACTCATTGATGGCGAAGTATCAGGATGAGAATCTTGTTAAGGCGCTTATGAGTCGCTCTTTTTGGCAGGGCCAAACTGCTGAACAGCTTGTAGATTCATTGGGTCGTCCACATTCTGTTGACCAGAAAGCCCTTAAAACCAAGAAGAAAGAAGTCTGGAAGTATAATCACCAAGGTGGTAATCGATACGGTCTTCGAATAACGCTTGATAACGATCAAGTTGTAGGGTGGGATCAAAAAACATAACAAGGGCCTGCATGCCGACCTTCGGCGACTGAGGCGGGCGTTATAGGTACGGCTATGGAAATGCCCAAAATATTCTACCAAGTGATTATTTTCGGATCCTTCTTTTCGTCGGTGTTATTAACGGGTAGGGCTATTTATGTCATGTTTTGGGTTGTTACAAATGTGACAGGAAGGTTTGCTCCTCTTTTGGGGCCATTTCTTCTTTTTATGCCTGGAATGTTCAATGAAAAAGGCGACATCTATAGAGGAAAGCTAGTGAGACTATTGCCATGGCTTCTCGTCAGTTATCTGATTTTATTTGGTTTTTCGGCTCTGGCAGGGCTATTCAATAAAGCGAGCTAGTCAAAATTTAACAATGCCATGCATGCGACGAGCCCATGACGCGCTGGCGTTACAGGTTGGCAATTAACTCACCAGGCAATCGCCACCTTCACCTCAGTATTCGCCATGCAAGCATGAGCTCCCACAGAGAAAGGCGAGCAGCCCGTATGGCGGGCAGCGCTACAGCCCCTTCACAAACACCTTCGAATTCCGCTGCCAGTTATACAGCGACTTCCTTGCCCCCGGTAGCTCTTCCACGCCAGCCAGTTCAAATCCCTGCTGCTGAAACCAGTGCGCGGTCAGGGTGGTGAGCACGAACAGGCTGGTGAGCCCTTGTTCCTTTGCTCGCCGTTCCACGTATGCCAGCAGCTGTGCCCCCCGTTCGCCCTTGCGGTAGCCGGGGTGGACGGCCACGCAGGCCAGTTCGCCGGTCTTGTCCTCCGGGAAGGGATACAGGGCGGCGCAGGCGATGACCATGCCGTCGCGCTCGATGATGGCAAAGCGCTGGATTTCGTTTTCAAGTAGTTCCCGGGAGCGGCGCACCAGGGTGCCGTCCGCTTCCAGGGGTTCGATCAGTTCCAGGATGCCGCCCACGTCGTCGATGCGGGCGCCGCGCAGGGTTTCGTAGGTTTCCCGGGTGACCAGGGTGCCGCAGCCGTCGCGGGTGAACAGTTCCTTGAGCAGGGCACCGTCGTCGTTGGCGTCGATCAGGTGG
>Ga0105214_100180_pt1 | contig 2432 bp, 1 predicted proteins | sample Virmet3635_2500_FD_89588 | JGI IMG/M metagenome (GOLD analysis project Ga0105214, IMG submission 89588) | Marine viral communities from the Southern Atlantic ocean transect to study dissolved organic matter and carbon cycling - metaG 3635_2500 | ecosystem: Environmental > Aquatic > Marine > Oceanic...
ACTAAAAGGATGGGTGATATTGGTTTTAAGAATCCAGGAATAGGAACGGTAGAAACAAAACTTAGCATAGAGCTTCGCGATATTGCTACTAAAGCTGTAGAAAAATTAATGAAAAAATATTCAGACTTGCCTAGTGCTTCCTCAAAAAGAAAAGCAGCTATTAGAGATGATTCGGATATTCAGTCATATGCAAATGGTTTGGGTGTTAAAGTTTTAAGAGACATCCGTAATAGAGTGTATGATAAGTTGACAAGTATGGAACAAGGTGATATAAAGAAGTATTTGTTAACAGATTGGTTGGATGCTACTGATTCCTTTCCACGATATGTTAAAGTTACTGGAATGAAAACAGGAGCTAAAGTTGAAGATCCTCAAGCGAATTCAAAGATTGCTGCTCTGTCGGCAGAAGATGTAGTGTTCACTAAAGTTGGTAATGATTCAATAGGAGTGAAGGCAGGTAAGAAAAAAATTATGAAGATTCGGTCTAAGTATGAAAGTCAAAAATTAGCAAGTTCCTTGAAATTTTCTGGAGATCCTTGGAGTTAAAATGAAAAATCTTAGAACATATATTACTGAAGCTAAGAATGTTCACATGGAGCATCTGGAAGATCTTGTTCTGAACAATGGGATTGAAGGTGCGCGGGAGATATTTAAATTTATGTCTGCCCTTGGTAAAATGCTTCAGGGTGATTCGACTGCTAAAGTTTCAGCAACGGTAAAATGGGATGGAGCCCCAGCTATATTTGCTGGAGTTGATCCGAAGGATGGAAAGTTCTTCGTTGCTAAGAAGGGATTGTTCAACGTAAATCCCAAAATGTATAAGACCGATGCCGACATTGATGCTGATCTTACCGGTCCTCTTGTTCTAAAATTTAAAACTGCTCTTACTGAATTTGCGAAACTTGGAATACGCAAGGGTGTGATTCAAGGCGATCTAATGTTCAGTCAAGGAGATAAAAAACGCCAGCGGATAGATGGCGTGTCGTATGTTACGTTCCATCCTAACACTATTGTATATGCAGTTCCTACAAATACTCCTTTTGGGCGAGCAGTATCTCGCGCTAAGATAGGTGTGGTCTGGCATACAAAATATACAGGAACGAACATTGCTAATATGCGAGCGCAGTTTGGTCAACCTATAGCAAAAAGGTTGTCTAAGAAAAGCTCGGTGTGGATGGATGATGCGACATACAAAGATATGTCAGGACAAGCAACAATGACCGCAGCAGAAACTAAAGAATTCAAAGGTCATCTTTCAGCGGCAGGTTCTTTGTTAAGAACTATTCCAACAGCTGCGCTTTCTCTTATATCAAATGACGAAAATGTATTGATGATGGTTAAGACCTATAATAATTCTAAGGTTCGTGCTGGCGAAACGATAACGAACACATCAGCGCATGCAGTGGGACTGATTAAATTTATAGATGAAAAGTTCGTGAAGCAAGTGGCAGATCGTAAATCGGAAAAAGGTAAGAACGCAGTGTTAGCAAGAAAGAAAGAAATTGTAGGTCCTCTAATGGAAATCGGTCCTTCGGCCTTAGCTAAGATTTTTGATTTTATGAATCTTATTGTTGAAGCAAAAACTATAATCATCAAGAAAATGAATCAGGCTGAATCTATTGGAACATTTTTGAAAACGAGTAATGGGTTTAAAGTAACGGCACCAGAAGGATTTGTTGCTATAGACAAAACGACTGGTGGAGCAGTTAAACTTGTAGACAGATTAGAATTTAGTCGTGCTAATTTTTCTGCAGATGTTGTGAAGGGTTGGTAAGGGGTCATCGCCTAATAGATGCGCGGGATGCCATGGTTAGCATCCCACCATTTTAATTAAGATGGAGATTACAAGTGAATTTAGTTTCAATTATAGATCTTGATGAACGGGATATAAAAGCCTTATTTCTTTTAGCTAAAGATTATAAGAAATTTCCGAAGCATAAATATTCCCGAAAACTTAAAAATCATATATTAGCGAATTTATTTTATGAACCCTCAACCAGAACCTCTTCTTCTTTTGCTGCTGCTATGTTTAACCTTGGTGGTAGTGTTATCCCAATCAATGATGTAACATATAGCAGTGTTACAAAGGGAGAAAATCTAGAAGACACAGTAAGAACTATGGGTTGCTTCTGTGATGTTATTGTTTTAAGAAGTCAGAACGCTGGGGATGCTGCGTTTGCTGCAGAGGTCAGTACAGTCCCTCTTATCAATGCGGGGGATGGAAACGGTGAACATCCTACTCAAACTCTATTAGATTTATTTACCATACATGAAAAATTTGGAAGAATAGAAGATTTGAATATTACGTTTGCGGGTGATATTGAAAATAGTCGTACGATTCATTCTCTGAAAAAGGTGTTACATGTTAAGAATAATTGCAATTATCTTGAAACATATGACGTAGATCAATTGCCCCCATCTGATGTGTATTA
>Ga0105214_100192_pt1 | contig 2340 bp, 3 predicted proteins | sample Virmet3635_2500_FD_89588 | JGI IMG/M metagenome (GOLD analysis project Ga0105214, IMG submission 89588) | Marine viral communities from the Southern Atlantic ocean transect to study dissolved organic matter and carbon cycling - metaG 3635_2500 | ecosystem: Environmental > Aquatic > Marine > Oceanic...
AACATACTATACACAATTGTCAAGTCATGATTTTTTACTAACCCCTACGGGCTCTAGTCCGTTTTTGTATACGGCGCCAAGTTGCAGTCGCTTTCTTTTTACCAACTTCCCAAGCAATCCATCGTTTTGCTTTTTCACTTACTATAGGTTTCTTTACAAAAGTTCTGACTTTGTTCCAAACTTTCCTGAGAATGGTTGGATGCGGCCACTCAACGTAATCACCCGTGAGAGAAAACCCACTGTCCGTCTCCTCTTCATCGGAAGCTGCGTTCTGTGGTTTTGAATTATCAACGATTGAGAAATTGGCCCCGAAATAAGTAGAGAACCTGTCTTTATTTTGTTGGACATCGTTCCATGAGTTGATAGTAACATCTTTTTGTACCTTTCTGGTTCTTCTAGCATTTCTTTCTAATGCTACATCTAAAGAAGTGTGAACAAAAATCATATAAGTATCATATCCTAATTTTTCTAGTTCTCCTGCCTGTGTCACTAACTTTTCATATCTTTTCCCCGTTCCATCAATCACCATTCCCAATCTACCATTTATCAAAGTCGCTTTCTTTCTTGCCGTAATTTCTTTCCCTTTGTCTCTCATGGCCATTGCACGTTGATATTCCACTGGATCATTCTGAAATAATTTTAGCAGATTCATGGATACTTTATTCTTTTTCAGTAGATACTCGAACATATCATCCGAATTAACAATTTTTAATCCAAGTCCAGCTGGGGTTGTAACTTGACCAGCAATCCACGACTTTCCAGAACCCGGACCTCCTGCTAAAAAAATGGCCTTGAATATTCCAGGATCATAGACACCTTCTTCCAGCCTATCCACCATGAGATAATCTAAAAAATTTATTACTCCGTCTAATCTATCCATCCCATCCATTTCGGTAAGTGTGAAAGAACAACACCAAGAACTATTGCACCACCCATAACCAACCATCGTAAATTTTCAACCAATCTCAATCGTTGATTAAACTCATGATGCTGAGAGGTATTTTCTTCTCTTAATTGTTTTATTTGATCTGTAACTCTAGTTTCAGATTCCTCTATCTCAACCGACACCCTTTTATGTAGTGTCCTAATTTCTTCTCTTACTACTTGATCTTCTTTATCTTGTTGTTCCTGTAACGTACACAATCTAGTAATAGTAACAGTTAAATCGACTAACTTATCAGCAGTTGTATCAAGTTTCTGTAACAACAAATCGATTTGTCGTCCACTTGTATCAACTTTACTTTTGAGCAAGTTAACTTCATACCTTAATTCCTGAAACTCTTCCTGGGCCATTATTCTCTAACCAGTACATTATTTTCTGATAACAAACGTCCAGTTGTTTCTGAAAGTTTAATAGCCAAATCTGCAACCTTAATTTCCAATACTGCAGGATTATTTTCCTTAATAAAATGCTCACTTATTTGTTGAATTAATTGCGGATTACCTTCTTTGAAATCACTGAGTTCCCATATATAACCTCGGCCGTCACCATCAGTTCCAACGTTTCTAAAAGTAGCATATTCTTCATCTCTATAATCTGCAAGCCACGTATCTCTATTTTTGTATCTCCAGACAAAGGTATCTTCTTTGACCTCTTCTACTACTGGTTGTATGAACTCTTTGAATGTTAACATCATTTTCTCCCATATTTCAAATAAAGCATTGCACCTGTCACGTTATTTTTCAGGATAACAGGCCTGGTAGGGAATTTTCTACCATACTCTCGTATTGCTTCTCCCACTTCATCATTTCCTACGTAGTTTTCGTATCTTGCATATTTCCGTTTTCCCCACCTAGACTTTTCAAACACATCGGGATTAACTTCAAAACATTCGTTTCCAGCAAATCTTGTTATAACTGGTTTCTTCTTCTTTTTCTTCTTGCCTAATATTGGGTCTTGAAACTTTATTGCTCCTTGACTACCATCACCACCAACTCCCATAGCATTCGCAGGAGCATCTTCATGAAATTCCAATTGTTTAATTAATGCTTTTACATCTGGTTTAGACAAGTGTGAACGAGAAAGGCCGGTATACTTCTTCACCAATTTGTCAAATTTCTTTTTATTTCCATCCGACTCATCATATGCCTGTAAAATACCAACCATAACTGAATCACTGACTTCATGAAAAACACTCTCTGTAAGGGTTTCGTTCTCCAAGTCTTCCAGATATCTAACAAAATCTTGTTCTATTTTTTCAGGATCTATGTGATATTTGTTATTATTGCTTTCTCTAATCAACCAAAGAGCGGCAGCATAGGAAGCAATTCGGGATTTACCACCGGGGATTTTACCAAGAAGTCTTTTGAGGTTCCAAATTAAGCGATCAGAAAGAGTGT
>Ga0105214_100200_pt1 | contig 2246 bp, 2 predicted proteins | sample Virmet3635_2500_FD_89588 | JGI IMG/M metagenome (GOLD analysis project Ga0105214, IMG submission 89588) | Marine viral communities from the Southern Atlantic ocean transect to study dissolved organic matter and carbon cycling - metaG 3635_2500 | ecosystem: Environmental > Aquatic > Marine > Oceanic...
GATCCCGATACACGTCGTTATCTATCTGAAGATTATATGTTCTGTCAGTGGGCTCGTAAAGCTGGATTGAAAGTATGGTTATGTCCATGGATGCAATTGCAGCATGTTGGAACTCATGTATATGGAGGTAGTTTAACTGACCTTGCTCAGATACAAGCATCCGCAACAGCTGATGCTGCTAAAGTCGGTAATAGGATAGAACATCAAGTTAAAGGTCCATTAGAAGATACTAAAGTTGTTATGAAGGACACAGGTGCAATACCTAACAGAGCAACAAAACCATTTGAAGATGATACAGCTAAAAAGTTAGCTGCAAAGAAAGCGAAACGTGATGCAAATAAGTAATGAAACAATTCAAATATTAAAAAACTTTGCTATGATTAATCCATCTATTGCATTTAATCCTGGTAATGTTTTGCAAACAGTTGCACCATCAAAGACTGTTATGGCTAAAGCTATAATCAAAGAAACTTTTCCAACAACAGGAGCTATCTATGATTTAAGTAGATTTCTTGGTGTTGTTAGTTTGTTTGAAAAACCTGAGTTTGTTTTTACTGATACACAAGTAGTGATTAAAGGAACAACTCAGTCTGTTAATTATACATTTGCTGATTCTTCTATGATTATTACACCTCCTGCTGATAAAAGAATTTCTGTAGACAAACCAGATGTAGAATTAAATTTACCTGGTTCTAAAATATCAGCAGTATTGAAAGCGGCTGCTGTATTACAATTACCAGAAGTAGCTCTTTTCTGTGACGGTGCAACTGTTTATCTACAAGCATTAGATAGTAAGAAACCATCATCAGATGATTATAAAGAAGAACTTAGAGATTGGACAGACGAATCTACATTTAGATTTATATTTAAGACTGAGAACTTTAAGATGATACCTTATGATTATAATTTAAAAATAGCCAGCAGTGGTATTGCCCAATTTACTTATACAGATGATTTAATATATTGGGTAGCAGTAGAGGCAAACTCAACATTTGGTGAATAAATTATGCGTGAAGAATTTTTGTGGGTTGAGAAGTGGAGACCTAAGAAGGTAGCTGATGCTATTCTTCCAAAGGATCTACAAGAAACTTTTCAACAATTTGTAGATAAAAAAAGTATACCTAATCTAATATTATCTGGAGGTCCTGGTGTAGGTAAAACTACAATTGCTAGAGCTATGTTAGAGCAATTAGATTGTGACTATATTGTAATCAATGGTAGTTTATCAGGTAACATTGATACTCTTAGAAATGATATAATGCAGTTTGCATCTTCTGTTAGTTTGTCTGGTGGAAGAAAGTATGTGATATTAGATGAAGCAGATTATTTAAATCCTAATAGTACACAGCCAGCTCTTAGAAACTTTATGGAAGAGTATAGTAAGAATTGTGGTTTTATTCTTACATGCAATTTTAAGAATAGGATTATACAACCACTTCATTCTCGTTGTAGTGTAATTGATTTTAAGATTAATGGTGGTGCTCCTAAGTTAGCATCTAAGTTTATGCAACGAGTAAAACATATATTAAAACAAGAAAATATACCATATGATCATACAACATTAGTAGAACTTATAACAAAGTTCTTTCCAGACTATAGAAGAATACTTAATGAGCTACAAAGGTATAGTGTATCAGGTAGTATTGATAGTGGTATACTTACTAATCTAACAGATGAGAATTTTAAAACACTTGTCAAGTGTATAAAGGATAAAAACTTTACAGATATGAGGAAGTGGGTTGCTACTAATTTAGATAATGAACCAGTAGTATTGTTTAGAAATATATATGACAATGCTAACAACTATGTAGAGAAGTCATCTGTTCCTCAGTTAGTATTACTAGTAGCTGATTATCAATACAAAAGTGCATTTGTTGCAGATCAAGAAGTTAATATGGTTGCGTGCTTAACTCAACTTATGGCTGAATGTGAATGGATTTAAATAATTTCATACAAATTTATAAAGGAGCATTTTCAAGTTCGTTTTGTGATCATCTTGTAGAAAAATTTGAGGAAGATAAGCAACATCAATATTCTGTTCAACATCAGTTTGGTCAAGGTACATATTTAAATGTTGATCGAGGTTGGGAAGAAGAAAGAGAAGTTATACATCAGATTCTTAAAAATCATATAGAACATTACAAAGATAATATTCCAGAAGCTAAGGTCTGGCCAGAAGAATATGGTTGGGAAATGATAAGATTGAAAAGATTTGAAGCCAATAATAAAGATGGTTATAATACTCA
>Ga0105214_100214_pt1 | contig 2152 bp, 1 predicted proteins | sample Virmet3635_2500_FD_89588 | JGI IMG/M metagenome (GOLD analysis project Ga0105214, IMG submission 89588) | Marine viral communities from the Southern Atlantic ocean transect to study dissolved organic matter and carbon cycling - metaG 3635_2500 | ecosystem: Environmental > Aquatic > Marine > Oceanic...
AGCCGGTACATATGAAGCAATAAGAGATAATAATGCTGATACTGATCGTCTTCGTAGTGAAAATATCCCTATAGAAGATTGGAATAATACAAGAACTAAATGGGTAGCACAAAGAGTAGCAGAAAAAGGTAAACAGCATGGCATGACATGGTTCAGTGCCTATAATGCTATAACTACTAGGCTGGCAGGTTTTGAATTAAACAAACAAGACCATCTTTTGCAAGACAAGATCATGAATGAGAATGGGGCTTTGCTACTCTCAGAACAAAATAACTCAGAACTCGTAGATGTGCCTTTCACTCTTCCTAATGGAAAAGTAGTTGAAAATAATACTACAAATGCACATTTAAATTTAATGAGTATGGGTTTTAGTTCTGCACAAGCCTCTGCCTTCATGTCAAGTTATTTTACCCGTGAGTTAGAAGGAAGCTGGGCGTACGTACAGAGTAATCAACCCTCATATCAATTCGAATTAGGTAGGACGCAGAACAGAGTAGACGCTGAAGCATCTGTTGAAGATGACCCAAGTAGTATCTTTACAGGAAGAAGAAAATATACTGTTCTATCTTCTCTTACAGACCTCCTAGATGCTGACGGTAAAGTTATTACAACAAAGAATGAACGTATAGAACAATTCAAGAAACTATCTAGTGTACAGAAATCAAGAATGGAAGCCGCATACAGAATGTTTACTCAGGATGGAATAGCTAATCCTACTAATCAATTACTTGCTCAACTAAATAGAATCGCTAACATTCCTGTTAATAATGGGTTGAAATTAAAGGACTTAAATACGCAAGGTAGTAATATTTTAGCCGGTAAAATTAGTACTATAAGTATTGGATTACGAACTTACACTACAAGCAATAGTCTTTTAGAAAGCTCTATAGCTGGAGGACAAGTACTTCCTATAGAACAGGTAAAACATGAATATGGGGCAGATGTCGCAGAAAAATACACAAGCCAAGTAAAGAGTTTTACTTATGCGGCATTAAATCAATTAATAGGAGGTGTTCCTCTTTCACCATCAACTATAAGTTTTATGAATACTGCACCACCAGAAGCTGTTGAAGCTGCTACAAAGGATATAGTTACTTCCCGAATTAATAAAGTCCTAACAGCTTCTGAAAACGTAGTTAAAGGTGATCCAGATACAGAAAATGCCTTTAGACAGGAGTTAGGTATTACTCAGAACTTAGTAGAAAGTACCTCAACTATACCTACAATAAGACGATATCTACAGGAATCATTTTCAGATGATACTAAACTTGGTGTAGCTCTTAGGTACTATAAAGCAGGAGTAAATGTCGCAACTATAAAAAGTGCTTCAGATGCTCATGCTAGTATTTCTGATAAGCAGATGAATGAATATAAACTAGATCTATCAACTATAGAAGAGCAATTAGTAAAGACAGGAGGTGATAGGTATAACGATCTTGATGGCCTAGCAAAGATAGCGATGAAAAAAAATATCAAGAAAATGATTGTAGCCGCTCAGGGGAATGCAAGTTTAACTGATATTGTAGCAACATTCTTCGAAGAACCTGTAGGAGAATTTTCTATTACTCTTGGTGATAAAACAGTTAGTATGTCGCGCTCATCTACTAATCTCTATCCTAAATTAGAAGCATTAACAAGTAAAGACCCTCACTATAGTAATGACTTCAATGGAGAAATTGTAAAACATATAGTCCAAAACAACTTAGAGCAATTCAAGCGTATAGGGTTAACAGTGGTTTCAAAGACTAAATGGTTTGATGCTGGACAGATTACAGGTGTAAGGAGAGGGACAACAGAAGGTGGTGATCCTCACTATATAATCGCTATAGGTGGTAAGGAACTCACTATTAAAGGTAACTCAATCTCAGATGGACAACTTAATAGAAAGATCACATGTAAGTTTAAAGAAAGTAATTGAGGCTTCTGTAGGTAGAAACATTCAACATCCAGTCATTGATAAACGCTTGTCAACTGGAAGTAAAGAATCACAAGGCACGCCCATAAAACAGATACTAAAAGGAGCAGTTACAGACTTAGTAGGGGGTACACATAGTAAAGATGATCAAATCCTTGACAGACTAAATGATTTATTATTTACAGATTGGCTTGATAAACCTGTTACTAAGTGGACAGACTACGGGAGGAATTAAAA
>Ga0105214_100221_pt1 | contig 2107 bp, 2 predicted proteins | sample Virmet3635_2500_FD_89588 | JGI IMG/M metagenome (GOLD analysis project Ga0105214, IMG submission 89588) | Marine viral communities from the Southern Atlantic ocean transect to study dissolved organic matter and carbon cycling - metaG 3635_2500 | ecosystem: Environmental > Aquatic > Marine > Oceanic...
ACTGGATATCCAGGAGCAACTCCTACATCAGCAGCTGGTGAGCAGGGAGTTAGGATAGCACGTGATGCAATCATTCTTTGTTCATCAGGATTAATGAGTGAAGATAATAAGATTGTTCTTTCTCATCTACACAAAGCAATTAAGCCATTAAATCAGTTACGTATCTTAGAAGATGCTTCTGTTATCTATAGGATAGCTAGAGCACCTTCACGCCGCATATTCTATATTGATGTTGGCAACCTTCCAAAGATGAAAGCTGAGCAGTATCTACGTGATATGATGCAAAAGCATAAGAATAGATTAGTCTACGATGCATCTACTGGTGAGATAAGAGATGACCGTAAGTTTATGACTATGCTAGAAGATTATTGGTTACCTCGTCGTGAAGGTGGTAGAGGTACTGAGATAACGGAACTTCCCGGCGGCACGAATTTAGGCGAGATGGATGATGTTACGTATTTTCAAAAGAAATTATACAGGTCATTGAATGTTCCTGTATCAAGATTAGAGCCAGAGACTGGATTCTCTCTTGGTAGAAGTGCTGAGATTAGTAGAGATGAATTAAAATTCCATAAGTTTATTGGAAGAATTCGTAATCGTTTCTCTCAATTATTTGAAAAAGTAATGGAGAGACAATTGGTTCTTAAACAAATTATGACTCTCGAAGAGTATAATGAAATTAAAGAAGACATTCGTTATGACTTTATGGAAGACAATCACTTTACAGAATTGAAAGAAATGGAAATACAAACAGAACGTGTTAATGTTATTAACAATATTGATCCATACATGGGCAGATATTTCTCACAACGTTGGGCGAAGAAGAATGTTCTTCGTATGACCGATGAAGAAATCGAACAGATGGATGCTGAAATTAAAGATGAGCAAGAGGAAGGTGATATTCATCCGGAACTTGAGCCTGCAGGACAGCCAATGCAGCAGGAACCACAAGAACCACAGCCGGTAGAAGAGCCCCCTGCGCCTGAAGAATTATAAATATATATACGGAGAATAACAAATGCCTCAATATGGTGTACAAGATATAATTAAGTTTGCGGGCACAGGAAAGCCTGCTAAATTTGGCGACGCTTTTGGACAGATGATGCAAGGCAAAGTCAACGCTGGAGTGGAAGCTATAAGGCAAAAAGTTGCAGCTAAGCTAGGAGGTTTTGATCCTACTGGTGAACGTGGCGACGGGGTCGAAGAAGTAGATGTCGAAGACATAGAGTTAACGGCTGATGAAATTGAAGCACTAGAAGCGGATGAACCAGAGGAAGGCTCAGGAGAGGAAACAGATGAAGACTCTGACACAGATACTTAACGAATCGGATTTCGCTGATCCTAAATCACCTGCCGATAGGGCTTTTGTGGATAAGCATATCATTCAGAAAACTGATTATCCACATACACCAAAGGGTGGAAGCAATGATGAAATTTTTAGTGGATCAAAACAAAAACAACATAGGCACTTAGCTGATCCTGAAGAAGGTGTAGAAAAGGAAGTCTATGAGAGGTCTCTTTCAAAAGGTGAAGAGCGTAAGAAAGAATCCATAGTTAAGAGTATGAAGAAGCATAAGTCTGATTTTATAAGCCGTTATGGAAAAGATGGTGAATCAGTCATGCATGCAACTGCTACTAAGATGGCAAAGGAAGAGGAATTATCTTTTGAAGCATATTCTTTAATGGGTCATTTTTATACTGATCAAATAGAACCACATGAAGATGGATATTATAATCACACGCTTGCAAATGGTGACATAGCAGAAGTTTCTATAGAAACTGCTGCAATGCTTGCTGATGTACATGGCTCTCTTAATGAGAAGAATGTAAAGGAATTTGAATTGGCACTTACCACTGAGCAAGGGTTAGAGCAAATGATTGAATTTGCGGATTCGTTAGGAGAATAACAAATGGCATCACAAATCTTAGCAAACCATTTAACTCCAGGTGGAGGTAAAATAGTAGTACTTTATAAGTCTGGTTCAACATCTGTTGTTAATTTATCATTAGCTAATTTAGCAGCATCGACGGTTGGCGGGGATGCTGAAACAGTTTCTGCTGCAGATATTACACGCATTTGGTATACGGGTGCTGGTACGTTGTCAAT
>Ga0105214_100240_pt1 | contig 2037 bp, 6 predicted proteins | sample Virmet3635_2500_FD_89588 | JGI IMG/M metagenome (GOLD analysis project Ga0105214, IMG submission 89588) | Marine viral communities from the Southern Atlantic ocean transect to study dissolved organic matter and carbon cycling - metaG 3635_2500 | ecosystem: Environmental > Aquatic > Marine > Oceanic...
CAGCATTCAGGATATTCGGTTCACCAAATACCTCAACCAGCGTATTATAAGAGGCACTAAGAGTACCCTTCAAACTGGATCCAGTGGGGACATAATCGTCCAATTCATATGTTGTCATCATTATCGCCGCCTCAATATATCGAGGCTTCGATGAACGGAATCCCGACTAGGGTTACGAGTATCATACCTCAATATTGCGGCCGCAGCTCCTTCATCACGACCACGGTTATACATTTCCATCAGCATATACCACATGAACTTATCAGGCGCCATAGACTCACATTCCTCTTCTACTTCACGGGCACGCTGTGCATACTGTTCCCCGTTAAGAAATTCTAGTTCAGACACACTTCGGGCCCGAAGGCCTTCCCCTTGATACTGCCTCGTCATTCTACCTTCTCCTTTTCGGACACCCAAATATCACTACCATACTGAGTCATCCAACCACCTTCAAACTTTTCAAAATTGCAATATGTTATGGTAGGTTCATATCCCTTTTGTGCCGAATAGACATATGGCCTACCCAGTCTATCATACTGTACATCCAAGGGGTCTACCATATCAGTCACCTTAGTGCCTATTTGATTCTCCAACAACCATAATCTAGTACACATCTTACCACCTCGGTCCACGCAGATAGTTGGCACCATGTTCATTCACTACACTGGCACCAAGGTCAGTATCGAAAATATTACCACGGACACCATTCGGTGCGGGAGCCTTCCAGCCACCAGACTTCAGGATGTCGCCATTGTCCAAATTCACAAAGGTGTGAACTGACCGGCTACCATTTAAGTCATCGACTTTGATCACACGGGCGTACTTAGTCCCCACATCAGCCATAACCTTGGGCGGATCTGAAAATGTGAATTCCATGATCTTGTAATACTGATCATTCTTTTCCTGCACCATAGCCATATACATCTCTAGACGAGATTTCCCACCATCACAATCGGTTGGTGCCATTATCGCTTTTACATTTGCCATTACTTTAACTCCTGCGGGTTGTTAGTTTCGGGGGCGATGTGGTCTTCCCACATACGTTGATCTTCTTCCCAAGTCTGTCGGTCTTGATCAGCACACCACTGGTGCGCTTCTTCCTGTGCCTGTAAGTCATTATCTCCACACACTGAACAATTGTCCAATGGGGATTCTTTCCACTTGCCAGGCACAGGCCCATGTGAGTCCAAACAGTCCTCACACAGGAACAGCGTTGAATCGTCTAACCGATAAATTCTTGCCATTATTAATTCTCCAAAAATATCTTTAACAGGGCACTACGATCAGGATGTCTTAATTTACGAAGCGCCTTAGCTTCGATCTGTCGGACTCGTTCTTTGTTTACTCCTATAACTTTTCCCACTTGTTCTAAAGTATGACATCCTTCATAAGGACCATCATCATAAGGAGCCAAACCAAATCGCATCCTGATAACTTTTTCTTCTCGACCCACATTCAGGTGGGGTCGCAGAGGATTGGCTGGACCTATATTTTTAAGAAGTTTATCAATAATTTGATCTCGTTCCCGAGTCTCAAAATATTCGTCCATTGTATAGGTGGTTGACATTACTGTTCTTTCATCCAGGTTATGAAGGCAGGGAAACCAGACTCATCCATAAGACCCTTGCCACTCTGTTTTTGGGTATCGCACCAAAGGTTAAAATAATAATTCACTTCATGCATACGACTTTCATCAAGTGAAATTCCATTTTGTTCTAACTTGGTTAGAAACTGACTACGGGTCATACTAACAACTCCTTTAGGTTAGCAAAAGGTTTAAAGGTACGGGCAACAGGCTTTTTGGCCGTTGACACCGCAATATGGTGGGCAGCCATTTCAGACTGACGGTATGCCTCTTCGGCACGATCCCGTTTGATTGATGCGACTACCTCGTCCTCAAGGGACTTGGCTTCGGCACGGAGATCCTCAAGGGACCACTCACGCATATCCCACCATCGAGGACGAATCCCATTGATGGCTTTGAAGGTGTCCGAGATATAAGACGCCAGATCCTGACGTTCTTGCCCTTCGTCGGAC
>Ga0105214_100246_pt1 | contig 1994 bp, 6 predicted proteins | sample Virmet3635_2500_FD_89588 | JGI IMG/M metagenome (GOLD analysis project Ga0105214, IMG submission 89588) | Marine viral communities from the Southern Atlantic ocean transect to study dissolved organic matter and carbon cycling - metaG 3635_2500 | ecosystem: Environmental > Aquatic > Marine > Oceanic...
TACTTCACCCGCATCTTGGGCAAGAAGCACTCTCCGACTTTATGTCCTACGCAGAGTATCTTCCACGGGAACTCATGTTGCGCAAGTATGCGCTTAGCTGCCTTCTTCGCTTCTGCTCTAGGGAACTTGTCTCCCTTACCAGACGCAAGAGCACCCGGCCAGTAGTCTAAAAGATTCACCCGTGCGAATCTCTCCATATACTCGTCACGGGTGATGTCCAATAACGCTAACAGTCTGGACGAAGCTGATCCGGGAGTGGATGCATCAAGTGCGGGGCGACGGTTCCTAGACGGTGCTTGCCCCACCAATAATATTTTATCGTTTCTCATTATTCACTTAGAAATTGAGGTTCACTTTCGTCCCCATTCTCATATTCCACCATGTGCTTCTCAGCTTCCTGAATTGTCTTGAAAAACGATCCGCCTCGGGGTTCGTCGTTTTCAAATTCCTGTACAAAATACTTACCTCCAGTCGGAGAGCCGAATACCTTTTCTCCGTCCTGAAGGATTTCCAATGTTGCTCTTCTTATCATCTCGGTTTCCACTCCTCACAGTAGTAATGTTGCGGGGCACGATGTGTGACCCAACACTCGAATGTTTTGTTCTTGTATGTGAACCAGTGCTCCCATCCAGTCTGAACTAGATAGTTCCACCCGTCCCATGAAAATCGCCGTTCAATGATGCGTCCACGTTGGACAATCATTTGTGCTTGTTCACCCTCGACAGCGATTGGATAATAGTGATACGGTGGAGTCGGTCCCTCTATAGTGATCGACCAACAAAACTCACCGTTCTTATCACAGTTACCGAATGTTCCTGTACCCCACCCAGGCTGTGAATACCCAGGACCTGTTCCCAACTGTTGTGCATTAGCGATTGAAGGGAAAAACCCCTCAATAAGGATAATAATAATCATCCCTATAAAGGCAGTCACAGCCATCGAGTTAAAAAACAAATCTCTAATTTTTCGCATCTTCGTCTGGCCTCCCTGTGCCAATTTGTGGAGCTTCAACGTCTTTCCAAACTTCTGTAGGAGTCGTCCAAATCTCCTTTTTCTCAGGAGGCTCTTCATGGTACATAGCATAAAAATCCTCCTCTTCCTCGACGACCTGATAATCTCCAAGTTCCGTAAGGAACGTCTGTAAAGATCCAGGTAGAAACGTTGCCATCAACTCGCCTGTGTCCGAGTATATACCCGGACCTCTATATTCTCTCTCAGCCATTTCAGTCTTTCTCCCACATAGCGTCAAATTCATCTTCCGTCGTTACCCAATGCAGACGCAAAGGACCACGATGTTCATAAGTTTGTTGCAGAGGAGCAATGCGCTCCCCTGTATGTTTATAAATGCCAGGACCTCTATATTCACGCAAAGCTATATCAACCTCCGAATCAAATTCAGGATGTTGATCTATTATTGCCCGACTCCCGATCCACTTACTCATCAAATACCTCTCCCGGCTTGTTGACCAAATCTACATAGTCACCAAAGTTTTCTTCAAATATACAGATCAAATTGTCGTAATCACCGGACATCATATCGGTACGCATGGCATTAAACTCATCTCTCCGACCCAATTGTCGTAACAAGTCATCGGCATGGCCAATCAACGCAAAGGCATTACCTTGCGGACCTTGTAAATCTATTACTCTACTCATTTTCCTAGTGCCTCATAAACGAGTTCGACACAGTGGTGGCCACGTCCACCGATGTGCCAATTATATTCACCATAATGACTGACACTGCCGTATGGCTCTTTCCAATCATATATAGTCGCATCAACTACGTCCCAATCATCATCCTCGGGATCACCGATTTCAAAAGTGAGGGCCCATTCGTTGAACACCTTGTCACTGGCCTCACGATTGGGCTCTCCAAATACTTCAACGAGCCTATCAAAGGACGTGACTATCATCCCACGATAGGATGTTCCAGGCCCGACCAGATCATCAAGTTTCCATGTTACGGGCATATCAATCTCCTATTAGTCTTGCCA
>Ga0105214_100247_pt1 | contig 1993 bp, 2 predicted proteins | sample Virmet3635_2500_FD_89588 | JGI IMG/M metagenome (GOLD analysis project Ga0105214, IMG submission 89588) | Marine viral communities from the Southern Atlantic ocean transect to study dissolved organic matter and carbon cycling - metaG 3635_2500 | ecosystem: Environmental > Aquatic > Marine > Oceanic...
GGATGACCCGGCCGTGGCGCTGCCGCCACCGCGTCAACCGGAACCGCTAATTGCTTCTCGTCCCTGGTACATCCGGTCGCAGCTACGGCTGTCGCTGCCGCAAGAACGCAGGCAACTCCACGTCTCAGCCCAACCCCGTCCGCAACGTTGTCAAAAGATGCTCAATGAACCCCTCAGCATCAACTTCGCACAACAGGTCGACGTTGGGCTCTTTGCCCCAGCGCCCCAACTCGTCACCGACGGTCTGGCCACGGGTGAGCGTCCCGGTCAGCTCGACGTCGACGGCCAGTGGCCGCGTCGTCGCAAATCTCCCGGTCACCGCGTTGGCGACGACGAGCGGGTCGTGCAAGTACGCACACCATCCCAACCCGTCAGCCTCGTGGAACTCGAAGTAGAACCTCAGCGCGTCGGCCAAGACTTTCACAACCGGATGTTCCCCTAGCTCCTTCACAGCCCGACGATCCCTCTCGTCCAGCCTGATGACCTCAGTGGCCTGCAACGCCCCAAGCACGACCCGTTTGGACGCCTTCCCCCATGCCTCGAACACCTCATGGCCGGCCTCCGGGTCCACCGCGATGTTCCACTCGCTCGTCGGGCCGGTGTTGCCACGGTGGTTGATCGCTCCACCCATGACGTGCAGCCCCCGCAACAACTGCGGCAAGTCCGGTTCTTCCCGCAGCGCCAGCGCGAGGTTCGTCAGCGGCCCGGTGACGATGCCGACCAGCTCGCCGGGGTATTTCCGGGCAAGATCCACCCACAGTTGCGCACCGCTGCGCCCATCGGGGTGACGTCCGCAGTCCCCCAGCTGGGCATGCCCCAAACCGTGGGGTCCATGGGTCTCCTCGGCGGTCATCACCGGCTCGACGAGGGGCGCGTCCGCCCCACGCGCCACCGGGGCATCCATCCCGAGCAGCTCGGTCAGCCCCAGGGCATTGCGCAGCACGTCGTCCTGACCGACATTGCCAGCTGTCGTCACCACCCCGACGGTCTCGACATCGTCGCGGCTCGCCAGGTAGGCCAGCGCGAACGCGTCGTCAATCCCAGGGTCGCAATCGAGCAGAACCGGCAAGAAACGTGTGGGCATGGCGTCAGAATAGAGGCCCTCCACCGCACCACTGATCGTTGAGTCGTCCCACCTCACCTTCTGCTGAGGCTGTTCGGGCTGGTCAGAGCGCCTTTGCTCCAGGACTCGCACATCCGCGTGTCCTGCCCCCTCATTGTCCAACGGGTATGTGCCACACATTTCACTGTCCCCTGGTGCCGCCCTGCCCGAATCTTGGAAGGAATCATGCTCGACTGGGTGGACCTCATCATTCGTATCGGAGTCGGCGTCGGCCCCGGAACCCTCATCGAGATAGGAGCCGACGGATTCGGTGCAACTGATCCCCCATACCCTCCATACGGACACGTCTCGTAGCATCCCCAGTCCGGCCTGGAGCCCCTCGGTTTGGTCGTGAGCCTTCCTGGAGGACACTTGGCCTTGTCAGAGCAGGTCGTCAGCCACGTGCGTGACGACGCTGGCGAGCGAGTGTGAGGAAGTCATGACCATCGAGGAGAAGGAACCGTCCCGCGCTGAGAGGATCCTTGCGGGCACCGTCGCGTTTACGATCTGCATGGCCGTGGTGTTCGCGATCGTGGCGATCTTCATCGGTTGGCGCTGGTCGCTGAGGATGTTCGTCGGAGTCCTGCTCATCGGAATCCCCGGCGAGATCCTGCTGGAACTGGTTGGCGAGAACCGAATGTTCCCCCGCGGCGGAGGCAAACCGGGCCAGACACGAGCTGCACGTTTGCTCATCCTGACGCTCATCCTCGCCGCGTGGGCTCTCATCGTCCTCGCCCTCACCGCCCTCATCCAACCGTGGTACGGCGCCGTCGGGGAAATAGCGTGGGTCATGGTGATCGGGATCCTCGCGATCCTCATCCAGGGGATCCGGGACACCCGGAAGAAGAAGTCCTAGCCCCTCGCCATGATCACAGCGCCGAGACTCCTCCC
>Ga0105214_100256_pt1 | contig 1959 bp, 2 predicted proteins | sample Virmet3635_2500_FD_89588 | JGI IMG/M metagenome (GOLD analysis project Ga0105214, IMG submission 89588) | Marine viral communities from the Southern Atlantic ocean transect to study dissolved organic matter and carbon cycling - metaG 3635_2500 | ecosystem: Environmental > Aquatic > Marine > Oceanic...
ATCAAGAATCCAGAGGATATCTTGCATGAATATTAATCATAGGAGGAACTATGCCAGAAAAGAAAAAATCTGAAGAAGTAAAAGAAGAAAAGACAATTGATCTTGACACCAGTGGACCTGGTGCTGAAGTGACATTGCCTGAAGAAACAGTAAAAGAGACAGAAGCTCAAGAAGTAGAAGTCAAGGAAGAAAAACCTGAAGAGATTAAAGTCGAAGAAGTCAAAGAAGAAGTAAAAAAAGAACCAGAAAAAGAACCAGAAAAAGAACTGGAAGAATATGGAGAAGGAGTAAAGAAACGTATCTCTAAATTGACGAAACGTATGCGTGAAGCAGAACGTCAAAAAGAAGCTGCACTCACATACGCTAAATCTGTGCAAGGAGAACAGAGATCTCTTAAAGACAGACTCTCTAAATTAGATACAGGTTATGTCAAAGAGATGGAAGATCGAATTACTTCCAGCCTGACCGCCGCTGAAAGCAAACTTAAAACTGCTCGAGAAGCGGCTGATATTAGCGCTGAAGTAGTTGCACAAAAAGAAATTGCTAAATTGGGTTATGAAGAAGCAAGACTTGCTGAAATGAAAGTAACTCAAAAAGCAGAAGAAGAACAACGTAAAACCTTAAGTGAAGGGACAATACCTCAAGCCCCTATTCAACCTACACCGGATGCTAGAGCAACCGACTGGGCACAAAAGAATTCATGGTTTGGCAAAGATAATGCCATGACCTACACCGCTTTTGACATGCACAAGAAGTTAGTTGATGATGAAGGCTATGATCCACAATCAGAAGATTATTATTCTGAATTGGATCGAAGAATAAAGCTTGAATTCCCCAACAAATTTGGTAATACTACAGTACAAACGTCCAAACCTAAACAAACTGTAGCTTCGGCTACGCGTACAGGGTACAAAGATGGACGCAGAACTGTGAAACTCACATCCTCACAAGTAGCAATTGCTAATAAATTGAATGTGCCACTAGAAGAGTATGCGAAACAATTAAATATCGTGAAGGAGTAAAGCATATGGAAAATGAAAAAATAAAAAAGGCCCCTCGCGCGTCCGAAACTAGAGCTAAAGAAGCTCATGAAGTTGTATGGACACCGCCGTCATCTTTAGATGCTCCGCCTGCGCCAGATGGATTCAGGCACCGTTGGATAAGATCTGAAAGTCTTGGTTTTGATGACCAAAAAAATATTTCAGGTCGCCTAAGATCTGGGTACGAACTAGTTCAAGCTAGTGAGTACAAAGATAAAGGTTTCCCGGTGATTGAAACTGGTAAACATACAGGCGTCATTGGAGTTGGTGGGCTGTTGCTGGCCAGAGTACCTGACGAGATCGCCGAAGCACGTCAAAAGTTTTATGCTGATAAAGCAAAAGATGCTGACGATGCTGTCAAAACAGATCTACTGAGGGATCAGCACCCGAGTATGCCTATCACTGTTGATAGACACTCGACGCAAACCTTCGGTGGTGGTAAGAAATAGTTTATTAACAATTTCTGCAATCAACGAATTTAATTAACCGTCTATATTTTATAGACAACGGAGGAAACAACTATGGCAAATCAAGATGCCGCTTTCGGTCTTAGACCGTTAAAGTCAGTTGGTCAAGGAGACGACTCCACAGGAATGAGTTCACATTTTATAGATGCTGCTTATGGAACAGCAATCTATCAAGGGTCACCAGTTGTTGCAGCTGCGGGATATATCGCTATCTCCACTGCTGGAGCTGTACCTAATATGGGCGCATTCTGGGGATGTTTTTATGTTGACCCAACTACATTGAAACCTACGTTTAAAAACTATTATCCGGGGAGCATAACACCTCCTTCTAGCAAGGATATTGAAGCTTTTGTTTATGACAATCCTAATCAAATGTTTGAAATTCAATCAGACAATGACGGAGCGTCAACACTAGCGGATATATTTTCGAATGCAGACTTAGTAAATTTCGG
>Ga0105214_100259_pt1 | contig 1954 bp, 5 predicted proteins | sample Virmet3635_2500_FD_89588 | JGI IMG/M metagenome (GOLD analysis project Ga0105214, IMG submission 89588) | Marine viral communities from the Southern Atlantic ocean transect to study dissolved organic matter and carbon cycling - metaG 3635_2500 | ecosystem: Environmental > Aquatic > Marine > Oceanic...
CTTCAATCGATAACCGAATAAGTATCTTAAACAAAAGTGTGCTGGAACTTGATAAAAAAATAAACGAATTAACTAAAAGGATTGATCTAAAATGACTTTATTCGCTGTAGGAGATATAGTAAAGATAGTGCCTAACCATAAACCATTTACTAGAAATCTATCAATGAAATATCCACATGGTAAAGAACTCATTAACCATGTTTGTTTTGTTGAACAAGTTATAGGCGATAGATATTCGTTATACGCATTAGAAAAAACTGTTAAACGAAAATGGAGTGATGAATCCTGGTATGTAGGCGATTTACTCGAATCGTGTTTAGAACCATGTTCAATAAAATGTGAAGATTGCAATGACTTGATAAATAAAATGCCATTTAATGCTATTGAAGAATACAAACATTTTCTTTATCCTGAAGATATGAATAAGATGTTATTGAGAATTAAAGAACAAGAGAATCTAACATGACCAAGACCAACGCATTAATTGAAAATTATAGAAATAACATAACAAAAACCAATGAAGAACTAACCCTCAAAGTAGCATATCTACAAAGCACAATAACGGGAACTGAAAGAAAATACAAAGAATTAGAGAATATTGTAAAATCTCAAACTCGCTTAGCTGAAAGATCTATAGTTTCACAAGAAAGAAGAATAGAATTGAAGATAATAAATTTACGTACTTCAATCGATAACCGAATAAGTATCTTAAACAAAAGTGTGCTGGAACTTGATAAAAAAATAAACGAATTAACTAAAAGGATTGATCTAAAATGAGTAGATGGGAAAACGACAACCAGGAAATATCTAGAATACAGTTTCACACTGATTATGATAGAAAAACAAAAAATAAAATGATTAGCGTTATTGAAAGACGTATGGAAATAGAAGAACAAAAAGAGCTTGACGGTAAAGGAACGGGTTACTATAATGATTAAGACAGTAAAACCAAATTATATTTGCTGGTTAAAAGTAAGACCTGGTAAAAAATGGAAATTTAAAACTCAAATGACTTTGGAGGATTTTGAAAAATGAATAAAAAAAAATATGATGAATTAGATAAAAGACATGATGAACTTATAGGGGAACTTTCCGATCTAGAATGGGATATTATATGGAATTTGTCAAGTTTAATCGAAATTAATTTTGATAGTGATACTCTTAAAACAAAAATTGTTTCTGAGATGAAATCATTCCACGAACTAAACAAAGAAATCGGTAAAATCATTGAAGATAAGGATTTTATGAAAAAATGCGATAAAGAGGGTTATGTCAATAAATCTGATGAATGGGATAAAGATGAAAAAGAATGATTAGGCCTGAAAAATATCAGTTTAACTGGAAGCCGAAATATAATTCTGATGAAGATTTAAAACTAGTTAAAGACCTTGAAAAACTAGTAAAAGAATTAGATCTTAATAAAACACAATTAACACGCAAAGCGTTAAGCGACCTGGTTACAATAATCGGTATATGAAAGACTTTGATAAAACTATAAAAAAAGAAAGGCCATTTTATAACGAACCAAATTTAAAAAGCAACCGTCAATCTATTTTTAAATATAAAAAAATGTGGTCATTTCCACAAAGAACAGAAGAATTTTGTGAAACTCATTTATTTGGTAAAATACTTCATGTTTGTTGTGGCCAATCATTACTCGGTAATATACGGATTGATATTGAAAAACAACCCATACAGGACACAAAACCAGGCTTTAAGCTTGGAAATATGTATAATTTACCATTAGAAAACAATACTTTTGATTCAGCTTTAATAGATCCTGTTTGGAATATTCCCTATAATAAAAGAATGAGTTTTTTATACGAAATAAGAGATAAGATTAAGATTAACGGAATTTTATTATTAAATGCTCCTTTTGTTCCTAAAATAAAATGTATGAAACTACAAGATGTTTATTATGGCGAAAGATCTTTTTACATGAACAACGTTAGCC
>Ga0105214_100264_pt1 | contig 1941 bp, 3 predicted proteins | sample Virmet3635_2500_FD_89588 | JGI IMG/M metagenome (GOLD analysis project Ga0105214, IMG submission 89588) | Marine viral communities from the Southern Atlantic ocean transect to study dissolved organic matter and carbon cycling - metaG 3635_2500 | ecosystem: Environmental > Aquatic > Marine > Oceanic...
GCCCTTTGTGGGTGTCACGAACTGGCTGAGAGCCACGACGATACGTGCCCAATCCACCATCTGATTGTTGAGGCGCGTAAGTTCATGGAAGGGCTTGATGAGGGTTGGGATGAGCGGTTTATCAGCCAGGAGCGCATAGATGCTGATGAGCCTGAGCATAGGGGGGAACGGGTATACGGGAAGCAGGAACTACGAGTGGAGAGGGTCACGGGTCACGCCTACCCAGATGTTTGGCCCCACTACGAGTAGGGCAGAGGGGGGAGAAATCCCCCCAAACCCCTGAGTATGTTTTTATCATAGGGAAGTCCTTCTTGACACTTTCACGCCTGCCATGCTATAATAAGATATCTTATATAGGAGGCCATGACGATGGCAAAGCCAAAGGCAATCCTGCTCACGCGCTCCAATTGCGTTCACCACTGGGATATTGAGCCAGCCCATAAGGTGGTGTTCAAACTCGCCCCGAATGACATTGACGGGGAAGGTGCATGGAAGCCTCTAGGCTCTCGTAGCCCAGGAACGTGCAGGAACTGTGAGGAAACTCGTATGTTTAGCAATGCGACTCCACATAGCTCACAACTGTACTAGGCAAGGGGGGGCCAGAAATGGCCCCCTTTTTACCCCCGTCTATTTATCATAGGGAAGAATTCTTGCATTCCTAGGTTGATTCCTGTATAGTATAGGCAGTCCCACAAAGTAAAGGAGATTAAGAATGTTATCTAAAAAGCATTTCGTGTACCAAGCGAATCTATTAGGACATCATATAATCCCAATGTGTATCGTTAAAGACGTAGACGGTACGGATAAATGGTCAGTCCAAAAGATAGAAGATTATCGAGAGCTAGGGCGCATAATCGTCAATGTCTGCCTAGCCGAAAACTCTAACTTCGATATAGACAAGTTCAACACTCAGATTCAAGTGGGGGCCAGATACGCACTCATGCAAAAGAGGCTCTCACACTTGACTAAAGACTTACCTGTTTTAAAGTTGACCTACTTCAAGGAAGGAGCCATTGGAATAGGCAAGGAAAGACGGGTGGAGTAAGGAAAGAGTCGAGCATGTAAAGAACGGTCAGGGGTACCGATTGCTGATTAAGTGGACGGTCAGCAATCAGTATCCCAAATGGGTATCCCTGTTTTTATCATAGGGAAGAATTTGGACATCTGTACGCCGATATGCTATACTGTATACATACTTTAAAGGAGGTGTAAACGTTATGGCGATATGCGATACATGCCTAGAGTCTGTAGCAGAGGAGTTTGGCAGCGATGATATGCTGGCAGTACAGCTTTTGATACAGGAGATGGGCGCAGACCTACCAGACCACTTATGCGATAGAGTGGAAAGCCACGGGGAATTGGAATGTAGTTGTCCAGGGCATCTATATCTACCTGTATAGAGCATAGCCGATTAAGTGGTAGCCAGAGAGCTACCAATCGGCCTACCCCTGTTTTTATCATAGGGAAAAAGGGTAAAAAGAATGGGCGAGATTTTACTCTCGCCCACCTGATAGGGGTTTATTCGCCGTGAGTCTCTGGGTTATCCTTGTGCCTACGTTCCTCACGTTCCCTATCAATGATATCCTTGAGCGTCTGCAATTCCCTGGCTGAGGCGTCGAGCCTAGTCTGCATATCGCTCTTGTCAAATTCCAGATTGGCTACGTATCGAGCCTGCTCCAAGGCCTCGATTGTGTTGGATACCGTCCAGGCCATTTCCCGTAGCTGATTCAGTTCATCCTCGTTTTGTCGCGTCCAACCTACGATTTTAGCCTGGAGTATGAATAGACTTGCTAAGTCATCGCTCTGCGAGGCCTCGATAGCGGTGCCGCTGAAAGTATCCTCTGTGAATGAGTCTACCATGATACCCGCCTCAGGTGCCTCAGGTGCCTCTGTGATGGCCGGTGCGTTAGCGTTCTTGGCTACCATGTAAATGTGGCTAAC
>Ga0105214_100265_pt1 | contig 1941 bp, 2 predicted proteins | sample Virmet3635_2500_FD_89588 | JGI IMG/M metagenome (GOLD analysis project Ga0105214, IMG submission 89588) | Marine viral communities from the Southern Atlantic ocean transect to study dissolved organic matter and carbon cycling - metaG 3635_2500 | ecosystem: Environmental > Aquatic > Marine > Oceanic...
GCTCCATTGGTTTTGCTTCTCCCCTAACTATTATACCGTTTAAGTCTATCAAATCATGTGTTCTTAAATAATCTTCGTATTCAGTTCTTTCTCTTGGAACTATTTGCCATCTTGCTACTTCTGATTTATATCCGGCTTTATAATCTGACATATCTTTAATTAATCCCTTTGTGTGTAGAGGGGGATTCTTCTGTTCCCAAGCGACCCCCCGAACCTAAGTCCTAACTCGGCTATAGTCTACGCAGCGAGTGCGTAAGAGTATGCGGTATAATCGTCATTGTTTGCGATTACTTTAATGGACCGTTAACGGTGGACGCCCTACCGGATACCTCTTTATATGCCTTCACAATCAATCGAATTCTATTACAGCCCCATCAACGAAAGTCATATCCAATATAAAGTGTGGCATAAGTTAATCCCAATGCTAAGATTATAATTATTGTAAGCCACATTAATTTCTTTTCCATAACTTTCTTTGGTGGAGCTGATCGGAATCGCACCGATGTCTTAATTGCTATCCATACATGTCAACAGTATCATGAATATTTAGTTCATATAGTTTCTTTGCTTCCCAAATCTTATCTACCCAATCATCTCTTTTTTCTACAAATAATTGTGGTTGTTCATTTTCTACAGCAATGATAATCACTACTTGTGGTACAGGAATCGATGTAAGTTCCTCATAAGCAATACCATAAAATGCTCCCTGAGCAAAGAATTTTTCACACCATTCCTTCTTTTTAATCTTGTTACTTGTCTTGTAATCTATAACCGATAATACTCCATCAAACTCTGCAATGCAATCAGTTCTTCCAGCAATACCAAAGTGATCTGAATATAATGCTAACTCAACTCCTTGAATGTTATTGATTCTTTCAAAGAACGGTTCAATCGTTTTGAATAGTTCAACAATGTGGGGCGTTTCTCCATTAAGGTATTCCTCTTTGTTTTGGATATAGGCTTCACAGACAGAATGTAACTTTGTACCTCTCCTGGAAGCCTTACCGGAGATTTTGTTCGCTTCGGTTTCTCCAACGCGTTTTCGCCACTTCTGTATTGCAGCTTTGGAGAGCTCACCAAGTACTGTTGTGATTGATGGATATAGTTCACCGGATGGAGTAACATAATGCCTCTTTCCATTTTTGTTTTCAGTTACCATACCAAAAGACATTTCGGGTCTTGTGGCAAGATGTATAAATTTTTTCATAATGTATTACCAGGAAACTGCTTCTTCATATCTTTTATTTTATCAGTATACCATCCCGGCACCTTCTTGGTAGAATGTCTGGTACGAATATTGTCATAAGCAAATCCTGAAGCCTGGACAATTATCTGTTTCACTTCACCCCCACAAATAGGGGCTGCTCTATGAAGCCGTCTTTCACAGGGGGATTCGGTTGGCACCCCTCTATCAACAATTTTCAAACTTTCTTCGAAAGTGTGATCACATTTTTCACACCTATAATCATACGTTGGCATTTTCTATTATCCAGCTTGGGGGTGTTCTCATGTTTTCAACGATACCACCCCATTTTGCATTATTTTCCGTTACCCAGTTCTTGTAATAACTTCTATTTGATTCAATAGTATTTTGGAATTCGTCTTCAAGTCCATGAACTATATATTCTTCTGGAACGGATAGAGGTGGCGAAGTAAATTCACCTTTTGTAATATTTTCTGGGGTGTGACTTAATTTATTATATAGGTTTGTCCAATCTTCGTGCATTTTATCATATCGATACCAGTATTCTTTATGCATCCAAAACCACAAATCATGCATCCACATATAATTAGCATCATTCGATTTAATCCAATCATCTTTATAATCGGGATCTACTTCATTTAGATGTGGAACAATTTTTCCTTTTGGGTCTAACAAATGATGTGCAGTGGATAGTAATTTTGTGTATATTGGAATCTTACTTTTCACATGCTCATCAC